>Ga0316207_10000810_pt1 | contig 44262 bp, 32 predicted proteins | sample 6weekpyrite_MG_FD_204943 | JGI IMG/M metagenome (GOLD analysis project Ga0316207, IMG submission 204943) | Microbial mat bacterial communities from mineral coupon in-situ incubated in ocean water Damariscotta River, Maine, United States -... | ecosystem: Environmental > Aquatic > Marine >... | reverse complement strand
ATCGATAGTAAGATTAATGGGTGAAGCGTGATTTGACATTGCGGCTCTCCTCTCGATTGATGTCGAAGAAGATATTAGCAGGCGATCTGGCTAACTGAATATAACGTGGTATTTTGAACGCTTACGTAATAACAGAGGATCAGGCTTTGTCATATAATAACACCGCTTTCAATCAACTTCTAAAACCTTTGTCGAGATATAAATTTGAGGGGCTGGCAAAAAAGCATCATTTAATTTCCCGAAGGGAAGTATTGTTGCATTCGATAAAGGTTACGTGGACTATCAATGGTTCGGAAACCTTACAGAGCAAGGCGTTTCCTTCGTTACTCGACTCAGACCAAAAGCCGTCTACAAAGTATTAGAACGCAAACAAGTCAACAAATCTCAAGGTCTACTCAGTGATCAAATAATATGACTTAACAGTGCGCACGCCATTAAGCACGGAGCTCCTTTATTAAGACGTGTTGACTATAAAGACAAAGAGACAGGTAAATACTATATGTTTTTGACGAATAATTTTAAGCTTGCAGCTAGTACTATAGCTACTATTTATAAAGACCGCTGGAAAGTTGAGTTATTTTTTAAAGCCATCAAGCAGAAATTAAAAATAAAAACGTTCGTAGGCACCTCTAAAAACGCCATTTTGACTCTAATATGGATAGCAATGATAACCTATTTATTACTGGCTTATGCTCGACACAGCGCCAAAGCAGGATGGACGTTACAACGTATTATGAGAGTTATTCAATTGAATCTATTTGAGCAAAGAACCCTAAAAGAGATACTAAACCCTGATCCGCCAAGACGTAAAAAAAGCGAGCCTCAATTGAGGCTCGCTTTATGATTTACAACTGTGGGACAGCAGTGGCTTTGAAAGCGCCTTTTTTAAAATCAGCAAATATTATTTACTCGTCCGGCAACACATCTCGCACTAGTCTAAGGTAGGTACGATAATCTGAGGGTGGATCAATTTCACTAGCTGCAACTAAGCCATTACTAAAATTAACGACGCGCATTACCACGCTTCCAGCCACGTGAGTATTTGACCAAAAAACACCTGGGGAAGTAGTGCGAAAAACCTCATCATTAATTGACGGCTCGTAACATTTACGCTCAACGATAGAAGCTAATTCTTTGATGTTCGGTAGTCGCCAATCGGATTTACCTAGATAAGGGGATGTTTCAGTAATATCGTCATTTACTATAGATAATGACTCAATCCAATTGGGTGTATAACTACTGCCGGAATGATTTACATTGATTTCGCACTTAAGTGTTCCTGGGTTCCAGGCACGACCCCACTGACACCGATCCCACATCAAACCGGTCTCATTGTCGATCACAAGCTGTCCAGCACCGGGGTTCACTTGCCCAGCTTCATCAACAATTGTAAACCGAGATGTAGGTGTGCTTTCCTGAATATCAATTCCATTTGACGGGCACAATTCTGCTTGCGCAGTAAAAACCGGTAAGAAGAATGCCGTCAATAGTAAAGCTAATTTTCGCATCATTTCCCCTCCTTATTGCACCACATTTATTTGACTAGCGTTAACCAAACGCACAGAACGAAGAACAGAAATTGTTTTGTCAGATGGTGCTTCGGTTACAGGGGATCCAAAATGGATTGTCCAAGCTTGAGACGGATCTGCAGCATAACTGGTCGAACTCCATACATTGGAATTTCCACCGATATCTCCAGCAAAATAATTTGTATCGTATGCGGCACCATTTCTTTTGCTGTAATCAACAATTGAACGCAGCTCATCTATGGTCGGCAAACGCCAACCGGTCAGGCCACATAATTGTGACGCGTTAACATCAGCTACATAATAAGAAGTGTTACAGCTGGAATAACTGGTTTCTGAGCAATTGAAATCACCCGTTTCACCCGTTACACCACCATTAGCTTCAAAGTTAGGGTCATACCAATGGATGTCGCGGCTTTCAGCCCGTAACCCATCATTGCCATCCAACTTAACTTCCCAAATCAATCCGGTGTTATTGTCTTTAACACAATCCCAGGGAATAATATCTTGGTCGTTTTCATCCTTGGTAACGACTGCCGTGGTAGGTAATCCACTACTATCCAGCTTGGTAAAATCAAATCCCGAATTGCCGTTTGAATTATCGTTGTGTGTTACATCACGTCCAATATTGGCATCCACATGTTGAGCGTATTCTTCTGTCAGGTTCGCTACTTCAATCGCGCATAAATCACCATCTCCACCACCACAATCTTCAATATCGCTTGGTGACAAGTTAAGGGGGTAGACGTTCAGCAATCCTGTATCATTCAACGGTACATCTCCCACACTACCCGCTGGCATGGTGTCATTGTCATTGATAGTAAAGTCCAATCCGGAAGCTGGGGTGACAACATCACTTAAAGCAGAAATTTCCAGAGAAAGCGCTTCTGTTTTTTCGTAAGCACCATCGTCAATCAATTGCAGATCAAGTAAAAGCTCAGTTTCACCTGGTTTAAGCACAATTTCTCGACCAGATCCCAAGGGTGCAGAATTTTGTTTAATCAAATAATCCACGCGATATGCGGCAGTGACACCAACAGAAGCACTGTTATCTTTTGATTCCACATTAGGTGTGATATTCATTTTTGCATCAACACCGCTAACAGCATCAAGACTGACTTTTAATTGCACTACAGGTGCGTCACCTTCCTCAAGTGCAGTTTGGTCATTACTGTTAACTAATGCCAATGTTGCGACAGGGATCGGATCGTCGTTTTCAATGACAACAATACCTGTTGAATCAACAATATTCGCTTTAGTCGAGTTGCTTAACACAACCACAAACACTTCGCTTTTTTCAAACAACGTATCGTTCACAATATCAACAAATATATTTTTTGTATCGGCATCACCTGGAGCAAATGCCAAGGTGCCAGAAGTAAACATGAAATCCGCGTTATTCGTGTTTCCAGGAGATCCCATATTTGCCAAGTACTTGGCCACATCGGCAATATCTATGGCCTCTAAACCCTCTACGTCGTCAATAACATCTGAACTGGCTTGAGCAACTCGATACTCTACAGTCACAATATCGCTATTTTCGCGTTTGATCGTAACAGGGACTGAAATCTGTGTTGTACTTTCTGAGTTAATAATATCGCCGACGTAAAGCCCAGGGGTGTCCAACGGCTTATCACCAGGACGCTTGGAGCAACCAGAGAACACTAGAATTACAATGGAAACCAAAATTATCGTTAATCTATTTTTTTGCACACCGAACCTCTCTGCTACGTAAGCTATTACTCTACGTGCACAATCGTATGTTATGTATTCCATTAAAAATGTATATAGGGCAGAAACTATATCACACTTGAAAGCGACTGTGTATGCGTCCCAGCGATATCCATATTTATATTTAACACTTTGAAAATTAGAGAATTTTTTGCTTAAATTTTGTTAGTTTTGTATAGCACATATCCTACACACCCAGGCTGTAGAAATGGTGCTGAACGACTTTTCATTACACCCAATCGTTTTGTGTGCTAAGTTTATCGGCTAATTTGCTGTTAACTTTAAGAATAGTTTTTATCTATGCATAACTCAGAGTTGTTGAAACGCGATCTTGCCGTACTCTGGCATCCTTGCACGCAAATGAAAGATCACGAACGCCTACCCTTAATTCCCATCCGGCGAGGAAAAGGTGTGTGGCTGGAAGATTTTGAAGGTAAACAATATCTTGACGCCATTAGCTCTTGGTGGGTTAACCTGTTTGGACATGCCAACGCTGAAATCAATCATGCTTTAAAGCAACAGATTGACACACTTGAGCATGTTTTACTTGCTGGCTTTTCGCACGAACCCGCAATTAATCTCGCCGAAAAGCTGGTCAATATCACACCACCAGGACTCAACCGCTGCTTCTATGCTGATAATGGCTCATCCGCCGTCGAAGCAACATTAAAAATGAGTTATCACTATTGGCGTAACACCGGACAACAACAAAAAACCAAATTCATTACGCTAAGCAACAGTTATCATGGTGAAACATTGGGCGCTTTAGCTGTTGGTGATGTGGCTCTGTACAAAGAAACTTACAAGCCGTTACTCATGGAATGTATAACCGTACCTTCACCGGATTGTTTTGAACGTGAATCAGGCAGCAGCTGGGCTGAACACAGTGAAAAAATGTTTGAGCAAATGGAGCAAACACTTGCTAAACATGCAGAAAACACCTGTGCGGTCATCGTCGAACCTCTGGTGCAGTGTGCTGGCAATATGCGCATGTATCACCCCGTCTATCTTGAATTACTACGCGAAGCTTGCAACCGATACAACGTACATTTAATTACCGATGAAATTGCTGTTGGTTTTGGTCGAGCCGGTACTTTATTCGCTTGTGAACAAGCGAATATAACACCTGATTTCATGTGTTTATCAAAAGGGCTTACAGGTGGATATTTACCATTGTCAGTGGTGATGACGACGGAAAAGGTCTATCAGGCTTTTTACGATGATTATGAAAACCTCACCGCGTTTTTACATTCCCACAGCTACACCGGTAACCCCATCGCTTGCCGCGCGGCATTAGCAACCTTAGAAATTTTTGAAACGCAAAATATTATTGAGAATAATAAAAAGTTAGCCGCACAAATGAAAACGCTAACTGAAGATTTGATTGATCACCCCCATGTGGGAGAAGTTCGCCAGACAGGTATGATAGCTGCCATCGAAATGTGCCAAGACAAAAAAACAAAAACCCCCTTTGCCTGGCAGGAAAGGCGCGGTGTAAAAGTTTATTTGCACGGCTTGGAGAAAGGTGTTTTGCTGCGACCACTGGGCAATGTGGTTTATTTTATGCCGCCTTATGTGATTAAGCCTGAAGAAATTGAATTGATGGTGAGTGTAGCTAAGTCGGGCATTCAAATAGCGACACAAACGTAATCATTATAGATACACACATTATAATAATTGCTTGTTCATTGCTTCAGCGAGGGCCGATCCGCAATTTGAATGCATTGGCAGCCGTTGAGTGTACAGGGATGTATTTACCGCGTCGTTCAAATCGCGGATCGACCCTCGCTGAAGCTAAGCATTTTAACTAAACTTATTTTTCTTAGTTACCCACTCGTGTTTTCGCATCCCCGACACCGCGCGGATCAGACGCGGCAGATACCACGTCAGTTTTTTTATCCCAAAGAATTGCCTGCATATTGCCGTAGCTACGGCCGACTTGTTTCAGCTTATGCCCTTTGCTCTGCAATCCTTGAATTTCCTTCTCTGTTAAAGCCGCGTTTTCATATTGAATCACATCCGGTAAATATTGATGATGATAACGACCCAAACTAACCCAGGAGTCTGGTGTATTACCCGCCATAAAATCCATTGCGCCTAACAACACCATTGTAATGATTCGACTACCACCAGGTGTTCCGAGAATGGCAATTCCTTCTTCGCTTTCCAAAAAGGTTGGCGTCATGCTAGACAAGGGACGCTTGTTCGGCGCAATTGCATTTGCTTCAGCGCCAACCAAACCATAAGCATTCGGCACACCTGGTTTGGCGGAAAAGTCATCCATTTCATCATTGAGTAAAACACCCGTACCTGGCACTGTAAATCCAGAACCAAACGGATAATTGACCGTTACAGTAGCCGACACCCGATTACCTTCAGAATCAAGAATAGAAAAATGCGTGGTATGAAAACCTTCTTTACTGGCTTCGATGCCAGGCAAATTGGCACTATGCGTCGCCTTATCTTTACGGATGCTTGCCCGCAAACCGGCAGCGTATAAATCATCCGTAAGTTGCTTAACTGGCACTTGGACAAAATCCGGGTCCCCCAGATAAATCGCCCGGTCACGATAAGCTCTTCGCATGGCTTCAACAATCATGTGTTTCCGTGTTGTGCGATCCATGGCGTCAAGATCATATGCGGATAGAATATTAAATATTTCCATTAACGCAATTCCGCCAGAAGAAGGCGGCGCAGCTGAGGTAATTTTTACACCACGATATTCACCACGAATGGGTTCACGTTCGATGATTTTGTAGTTCTTTAAATCCTCCAGTGACCAGGTGCCACCTGCAGATTTCACACCGCGCACCAACTGCCGGGCAACCGGGCCATCATAAAAACCTTTGTGTCCATTCTTTGCGATGGCTTTTAATGTATTGGCTAAATCCGGCTGCTTAATCACATATCCCACAGGTGGAATTTCGCCCGCGTCGAGAAAGATTTTTTTACTTTCTAATGATTCGTTCAACACCGGCTTACGAAAACCTGCCAGTTTTTGATAATACTCGTCCACCTCAAAACCTTCCTGGGCATAACGAATTGCGGGTAACAGAGAAGCGGAAATGTGTAGCTTGCCGTATTTTTCAGCCATATGTGCCATAGCAGCCGGTACCCCCGGAATACCTGCCGACAATGGACCGTTCATAGACAAGCCCGGAATCACTTTACCGCTTTTATCCAAATACATATCGCGATGCGCGGCACCAGGTGCAGTTTCACGACCATCAATCATGGTTTGAAAACCATCCTGAGCACGATGAATTAACCAGAAACCACCGCCACCAATACCGGAGCTGTAAGGTTCAACCACTGCTAATGCAGCTGTCACCGCGACGGCTGCATCAAACGCATTTCCGCCTTGCGCGAGAATATCCATTCCTGCCTTGGTGGCTAGTGGATGCGCTGAAGCAATGGCCGAGGCGGGAGGCGTTTGGGTGTCGACATTTTTTGGTGTCGAGGCACAAGCAAAAAGAAAAAAACTACTCAGAATTAATATTGCAGTTTGTCTCACTATTTTATTCCTTTAATCAAACAGGCGATTTGTTACATACGGAAATGCAAAAAGGCTCGATTAACGAGCCTTTTTAAATGAATGCTTTTCATTCATGATGTGTTATGCAGACTTACCGACAAGCACTTCATATTTGGCTTGCAGTTCATCCTGGGATTCCTCTCGATCAGGGTCCTTGGGAATACAGTCTACTGGGCAAACGTCAACGCATTGCGGTGTATCGTAATGCCCAACACATTCAGTACATAAATCAGGATTGATCTCGTAGATTTCATCCCCTTGCGAAATTGCGGAATTCGGACATTCAGGCTCGCAAACATCACAATTGATGCATTCATCAGTAATTATTAATGCCATTATTACTTAGCTCCAAAAGCTCTTAATTAATATAACGCGTATAGCTCGCGGGTTTCCGGTCCTTTGGCTTGGCATTTTACCGCAATCTGCTCTCCAGTTCAGCTACAACTTTTGCATGGACAAATTCAGACACGTCGCCGCCCAGCGCTGCAATTTCACGCACCAGACTGGAAGAAATATAGGCGTATTTCTCAGCCGGCGTCATAAAGATGGTTTCTATTTCACGATCCAGTCGGCGATTCATTCCCGCTAATTGAAACTCATATTCAAAGTCAGAAACCGCTCTTAAACCACGTAAAATGACTTGCGCATTACATTGTTTGACAAAATGTACCAGCAAAGAGTCAAATCCCACGATGGAAACATTATCCAAATTCTGAAAAACCGTGCCAGCCATATCAACCCGCTCTTCGAGGGTGAATGCGGGTTCCTTACCCGGATTGGCGGCGATGGCGACAATTACCTGATCAAACAAGCGAGATGCCCGTTGCACCAGATCCGAATGACCATTGGTAATCGGGTCAAATGTTCCGGGATATACCGCGGTAATGTTCATTATTTATCTCTTTTGGCAAAGGCTAAAAAGGTTCTCACAGCCCATATGATTTTGCAAACGGTATCCTATTCATAGGTAAAAATACGGTCATTTTTAAGACGAATTTGTCCTGCAGTTATTGGTCTAATTGCTGGATTATTGTTAATCGTAATCACAATGGAAACTGAGTAAATCACTCAACATGAAAGGAAACTCAAATGAAAGCAAAAAAAACTTTGGCACTTATCTGGATTTGTACAATTTTTCTAAGCCTCAACCTATCTATCGCAGCTGCTGCTGAAACACCCTGGCAAAGCAAGTACGGCGGCATGGAACGCACCGATTTGCAATGGCCTTTTTACAGTATGGGATATGAATTTACCCCTGGTGTGAACGGTAAAGTGACAAAACTGGGAGGATATTTCAATGGCACCATGCAAATGAAGCTATTCAACACGTCAACTGGACAAATTTTAGCAACTGTTAACGCCACAGCGGCAAACAATTGGAGCTATGCTGATATTCCTCCAGTCGACGTTGTAGCCGGCACTACCTATACCATTGCCGTTTTATCAGGTTGGCCTGGCACGGGCGTTACGATGGCTTTTGGTCTGGGTTATCCGGATTTTCCTCAAACCTGGGGAAATATCACCATTGAGCGAACCGTATTCGGCATGGGTAGCTCACAACCTACCTTTGAATTATGGAACCAGATGTGGGGACAACCCGACATCACGTTTGAACCAGATACTGTTGGTATTTTAAATCCTTGATAAGAACTTAACGAGACAGAGAATAAACCATCTCCCCAACGCCCGTGCTTTGCTGGCGTTGGGTTTCAGCATCGACATTAAATCGGGTGCTAATTTCAATTGAGCGATTAACATACCAGGTTAACGACTTATCCAGTTGCTGAGCGGTATAGCTATTAAAACTAACGGCATCCGCTACAGCCAAATCATTATAAGACTGCGGTAGCTCCGGCAACCGGACAAACTTTTTGACTTCAACACGGTGACCGGCAGGAATATAGAACCAACCATCGGCATCAGCGTCGATAAAGACCTGCTCATCATTATCGTAAACCTGGAACAGTGTTTCGTCGTTTGAAAAGTCAAAAGACTCCATGAAGTCCTGAGAAATATTTTTCGGGTAGTCTTCGAAAGATTCGTTAACAAAACGTGTACGTTCTTGAAAAAAGTGTGCATCCGGACAGGTTTCTATATTAATTATATTATCTGAACCATCTCGTTCAACAAGCTGCCAATTTCTCACAAATGATGGTTGTCCAATAAGATCCGCATCGACTAATAAATCATCTTCGTAAGTTAATACACGGTTATTTGGAAAAGGAATGTTAAACATCCTAACTTCGCTGGCAAACTGTTCTTCTCCATTATGCCAATCTATATTTTCTGGCGCTGCGGGTAAAACATTTGAGTCAACCTCGAAAATTTGGCTTAATGAATCATCAGGCAACGTCTCCAACTGCCACTGATTATTGCCAATGTAATTATATATTTCAGTAATTGGACTCATGGGAAGCGCTGTAGGGCATTCACCAACAAATGATGTATTTATTATCGAGCTTGCCCGCCATTCCGTAATCGTACGTGTTCGATACAAATGCTTACGCACCATTTCCTCAACAAGCAAATCAACATAATGATCACTTTCATCCTTTAATTGAATATAAAAGCCTTTGCTGCTGGTATTTTCAAATTCATAATTGGTACTGTTAAACTGCCGCGAATTTAATAATTGCCGATCAGAAAATTCAAAAGCAGCAATAACATCTTCTCCCACATCTTGGACTTGTGTTACAACAATTTCCGGCACATAAATAGCTGCTTTAAAGCGGAATATTTTCTCCTGCACATTTCCCGCTTTATCTGTCACAGATATTTTTATACGATGCTCATCCTCATCTGTGCTTTGGTACCAATTCACACCCAACATTTCAGTTACTAGCGGAATAAGATACTCATCACCAATTGCGAAAAGCTCTATTTCCTGGTCAAACGCATCAACATTTCGAGCATACGACATAACAACGTTCAAATCTGTATATAACTGCTTATCTGCACCGTTGACGGTATCAAACACCTCAAACGCAAAATAGGGAATATTGTTTGCATTTAACGTTTCTCTATTTAACATCAAACCATCCAAAGCAAGACGATTACTTTCAAAATACAGTGGTACATCAGTGTTTTCATCCGCCATTGCTTGAACCACAAAACCACCTTGCATGTCGGAAAACCTTGCGTCAGCATGCAGTGCGTCAGTTTCAATACTCGGTTTGGCCAAATCCAAAGTTACGTTAACAATTATCTGTTCGCGGTAGTCTTCGTCATCAACAATTTCGATTTTTATTTCATTATTACCCGGTTCCAATGCAATAATGCTTGCCCAGAAATTCTCATTGACCTGTTCAACCTCCTCATCATTCACAAGTATGGCATTCAGATTATTTGCGATGTATTCACCAAACAAGAGATAATCAGGCTGATTTGTTAACAACGGTGAGATTACACCAATTTGGGTGTTATTAAATGTGACGGGAAATGACAAGCGACTTGTGCTACCTAAAATATCTGTTACGCTAATACCAATCATGTGTTCGCCATCGGAATAATTGCGACTATTAATAGAGAATGACGAAGTTCCTGTGTTTATACTATCGAGTGCCGGTTCATCGTCGATATCAAAACCCACTTGTTCTATTTCCACTTTACTTTGAATGAGTACACGAAAATTATAAGACCCATTGATATCTGCTTGAGGCTGTTCAACAGAAAATATTTTTGGTGCCAACCGTTGAGCAAGCTCAGAATCGTCTTCGGCCAATAATTGACTGGGATTAACCAGGAAGTTTTTAGCAATTTGCACTCGGTCTTGTGTTTCATTCAACTCAATATCTTTTGTACTTGATATCAAATTCTGCGCAAACCCCAGTCGGTACACATTTGAAGAAAGCAGAACATTACCCACGGCCAGTTGTTGAGGCTCATTCGATTCATCAATACCAAAACCATCAAAAACACCATCAGCGAACAAATCACTGTGCATAATATTCAATAAGGAAAGCGTATTATATACTGTTTGGTCTTTATGCCCATTCTCATTGGCAAACCATGCACTCAATCCGGATAGTGCAGCCTGATAAAGCAGGTTTAGGTTATCTTTGTCACTTTCATCTTCCGCTGTTTTTTGGCGTTCCGATAACTCAGGTTTTACAGGTAAAACATTAAAACCCATTAATTGCTCAAACAACGGGGAAGCTTCATTAAAAGCCTGATCGAAAACAATTCCATTGGCGATTTGATATTGAATCAATGCAGTTGCCAAATGAGAAAATGGCGATAATTCCAAGCCAAGATTCTGTCCTGTTTGGTAATATGCCAACGTGCTGAGACGGTGTTCTTCACTGAGTGGAATTTGCTCTTTTGTTAGCGCTTCTTTGTAAGAACCACCTTCAATTTCTACCCAAATGGCCTGGCTCTTTGCTTTAACGATAATTTGAAAAGCTCCATTTTCATCAATCTCTGCACTGGCAAGCTTTTCCTGTTTTTTTCCGTCTCGAAATGCGTACAGTGTTGCTTGTGCATTAATTAACGCCCCTCCTGTTGTTTGGCCATTTATAATAGACTCTGGTCGTTCTGGCGGAAAGTCCACTGAATTAGTCGCGACACCGCATGCGGTTAACAAGGTTAATAAAAAAAGTGGGAATAGTCTTATCATTGATTGAAGCTCATGAAGACCTGATCAATACAAATATAAAAAATACATGGCGGCACCTCTGGCATTTAAATTATTACCAAAGTTAAATGTCTGATCGGCTTTCAATCCAGCAAACCAGTTGCGTTTCACCTCCCAATCAACGACGGCATTGATGACGAATCCAAGTGTATTGCTGGATCGATCATCTAGCTTTTGTAATAAATAGCCATCGCTTGCTTCAGTATGACGAGTCGAATAACGAGTTTGTGACACTGTTAGACCAGCGCCCAACCAGGGAGAAAATTTCGGACTGACTTTTAGGTTTTTTTGGATATAAGCGCGTAATGTTGTATGCCGAATATTCTGCCCCACAATGGTTTCAGATGCTTGGTAACTGTTTTTCACATGGAATAATTCAAGCCAGTAGCGACTGCCTGAGACAAGCCAGTCCGTAACAATTAAATTTATTGGAACAGTACTGGAAGCTTGCGGGCTGCCGCCATCCGGTTCATCTATGTCGATTTGTGCTGAGCCCAATGCCATACCATAGCGAGCTGTGTTTTCCGGCAAACCAATAACCGCATATGAATTGGCAGAAAACAGCAGCAGAAAAGTGAACAGGAGTAAAGGAAAACGACTCAGAATTGTTTTACTCATATTGATAATACATTTCGGTAATTGCCAAAGCGACATCTCGTTTTTCGACATTCATGGCGATACTTCCGCGAAAAACACGTGGCTCGGCACGACCTTGCTCAAGAATTGTTGCCTCGAACCGACCTTTACCAACCGCCTTGTTCTCCGCTTTATCCCACAACATGTCTGTTAACTGCAACTGGCGTCGCTGGGTGATGCTAAACAATTTTTGATAGCTATCTGTTAGTGCCTGACGATCACTCGTATCGTTTGTTTTAATGTTCTCACTCAACACTAAAGCAAGCTCATCAATATCTCCTTTTTTATATGCTGCCATAAAGTCGTTTATGATGTTATTTAATTCTTTGTGGGCGATTAATTTCGGCAGCACTTCTTTTTCCACACCAGTTGCTGCAATGGTTTTTTTGACCGGTACTTTAGGCTTTTTTTGCACAACAGGTAAAACAGGTTTAACTTTTGCTATAGGCATTGCAACAGGCTTGACAATTTTAACTTGTTGCTTTTCTTTTTTTTGCATAGCCACTTGAGTTGCTAGCTTTTTCTCGGTCGGTTTTATCTTTGTCACAATTGGCTTACTGACGAGCTTGGGTTTAGTTACTGAATTACTGGCAACCAATAATGTTTTTTCTTTTTCTGGCTCATTTGTTTTAACTGATTTATTCACATTTTCTTTTATAGACTGCGGTTTTTCAGCTTTTATTGCCACTAAAGCTTCGCTTTCATTTGACTCAACAACGAAAGATGAAATATCTGCAACAGATACTGCTTCATCAAGGGTCTTCTCTGCCATTGAATGTGATGGTGGCAATACTTCATTTACTGGTGAATCTTCAAATTCAATATTTTTTTCGACTTCAGGTTCCAAATCTCTGCTGAGTATTACCTGTTGGAAAGTTGGTTCTTCACGCAAGTCAGTGGGCACGGCATTATCATCTACCGACGTATCCAGCATGACCAGATTTACAAGCTTATCCCGATTAATAGCCTGAGAATTATCAACCTCTCCAAACATTGTTTCCAGCACTGCGAGCGAAGCAATTGACACAATGATGACGGTAACTAAAGAAATCGCGCCAGTACGTAACCATTCATTTTTTTGCGAAGCTTGCGTCTCACTTTCTATAACGTCAACCGTCTCCACCTGCGCTTCTACGGTAAGCACAGGAATTTCTTCCTCATCAATTTTGCTTTGTGCTTTGTCGACAACTAATTCGGCTTCTTTCTCAGGAAATACATGCAATGAAATCGAAGGTTTAACTTCAGATGGAACAGTTGAAGTCGAACGATAGCGGGAAAAAATTGAAACTACATCACCACCTTCAACCAAAATGGGGTAATTTTCTATTGACTGGTTTTTGGATTGATATTGGCTTACATCAAATCGCACTTCCATTTCATCGCTTAATTCATTGATGACCTCACAAATAACCTGTTCATCAATAAAATGTTTGTCTTCAATGGACGCGTATAATAAAGCTCGATCACAAACCCGATTAATTCTTCGAGGAACTCCCATGGCAAAATCGTGAATAATATTTATCGCACCATTGCTAAATACATCTCTACCTTTATTGCCCGCCCGTTCGAGACGATGTCGGATGTATTCACCCGTTTCCTGACCATTTAGCGCATGTAAATGACATACTGCCACCACCCGCTGCCGCATTTGTTCGAGTTCAGGCTGTTTCATGACATCACGAAAGCTGGTCTGCCCCACCAGAAAACATTGCAACAATGGCACACCACGGTGTTGGATATTAGACAATAAACGCAATTCTTCCAATGTTTCGTAAGATAAATGATGGCACTCATCAAAAAATAGAATCACACGCCGGTTATGCTGGAATTGAATGGAAAGCAAATCTCTTATCGCTAATGAAACATCAACTGATTCCTTAAACTGCATAGGATTTTTCAATCCCAATGCTGCGGCAACCAGTTTGAGCAGTTCTTTATTGGATAAGCCGGGGGATATATCAATTTTTGCCACAAAAAATTGACGGTTAAGCGATGCTTCCAGCTTGTGAATTAAGGTGGTTTTACCCGTACCAGGGTCACCTGTAAGCACCAGAAAGCCTTCGTGTTGATCAAGACCATACTCCAGATAAGCCATTGCGTTTCTGTGCGTTTTGCTTGCATAGAAAAACCTGACATCCGGACTCAATGAGAACGGTTTGAGAGCAAAATTAAAATGCGCTTGATACATTCCTGGAATACACCACCAATAATTATTGTGTTTTAATCGCACGCAGGCCACGTGGTCACAGATGCCAATAACGCTTCTTGCTTTTGTCCCTTCCTATTCCCTGGAAGTTCAGAATTAGCAGCGGTAATTTCCGCAAGCCGGCGACTTTTGCAAATCAGCAGCACACAGCAAAAAAACAATATTTCGAGTATTTTGGATGTAAATCGGGACTGAATATATCTAGAAGTCTCTGATTAAATTCACCAACGGGATTTGATTCGTTATCCTCACTGCCTTTTTAAGAGTGAAGCTAACTGTCGCTCGCGAGATGAATTAAATGGAAACCCCTTTAATCTATAGTCACTTATTAATTAATATACAAGAGTATTACTCAAGATTGTATTCGTAATAACCGCAAATCGTTATAAATTACTTCACATCCGTAGGAACAACGCATAAATTCACACGAAATTTGTGAGAAATATTTCAATAAGGTAGGTAGAGATAACTGAAAATGGCTCAGTTATCTCAAAAAAGATTAGTTTTGCGCAACTTTGCCTGCTGGTTTTACACAACGAAAACCCAGGTCTTCAAACTCAGAGTTTGGCCCCATAAATAATCGATACGACCCGCGTTGATAATGTTGTAATGCGTAATGTCCGCTACCACCAAACGATGCACCACGAAATACTTTAAACTTCTCACCAAAATCATCACTTTTGTAACTGGTGCCGTCATATGGCTGATACCAGTCACTCACCCACTCTGACACATTACCTGCCATATCGTAGGCACCAAATTCTGATTTGTCTTCAGCATAGGAGCCAACCGGCGCGACGCTATGTGGCCAATCCTGCTCACCCGTGTTACTAACACCATAACGAAACTCATCCCCCCAAGGAAAACGTTTGCCCGCATTGCCTCTGGCTGCTGCTTCCCATTGACTTTCAGATGGTAATTGGCCGCCCTGCACCCGGCAATATTCTGTGGCGTCATACCAAGTCACATTCGTCACCGGTAATTTATCCAGCTCGGCAAAATGTTTTTTAATGGCCTCAATTAATTGCGGTTTCGTCATTTTTCTGGCATCAACGTCAATGCGAAACATATTAGCGACCAGATTACGAAGCTTAACCACACTAACCAATTGCAATTTTTCCGCTTTTAATGAAACGATGTAGCCATTTTCAACCCAAGACTTCGGTGGTGCATGCCCGGTTTGCTGAATAAAATCTCGATACTGTCCATTACTCACTTCATATTTATCAATATAAAACGCCGGCAAATGCACCTTATGCTGTGGAAACTCATCAGCAAACCAGGGTTTAACACTGGCAAACTCTTTACCTCGCCCTTGAGTATCTTTTTCATTGCTGCCGATGATGAAATCGCCTTCGTTTACAAAAACCATATTGGTAAAATCCAGACTTTCATTTACGGCAGACACACCACTGCTAATCAGTACCAATACGGAAGTCATTATCGCGATTGGAAATACCTTTTTTCTCATACACCCACCCTTATGTTCGACTAATCTACTTGTGCGCTTTTTAAATCATTTACCTCATTGGCACATCGAAAACCAAAACTGCTGTTTTTTGATGTGCGAATAAAAAAACTTCGGTTATATACCGGGGCAGACATGCCACATTTATAAAAAGAACAATCCCACCAGGAACCGCCTTTTAAGGTTTTATATTTTTCACCATAGTTTTCGTTACTGGCATCCGGATTTCCGGGATAGGCTTTATACCAAGAATCCGTCCACTCCCAAACATTCCCCGACATATCATGTAAGCCGTAAAAACTTTTGCCTTTTTCAAATGCGCCAACCGGAGAGGTATCACCTTTCACTTTCATATTTTTCCAACGTTGTGGTGTATTGGCACGATCCACAGAAAATTCATTTCCCCAGGGATAGGTTCGAGCATCAGTTCCTCGCGCTGCCTTCTCCCATTCCTGATCGCTAGGCAAACGTTTGCCTGCCCATTTGCAATAAGCGTCTGCGTCATACCAGGAAACATAAGTTACTGGGTGATCTGCTTTACCTAAAGGATAGGTCCGATTTTTATAGTGTTTAGGCGAACGACGACCAGTATCATCAATAAACTTTTTATACTGCACATTGGTAACTTCGTATTTATCGATTAGAAAAGCAGGGAGAAATGCTATGTGCTGCGGCCCTTCATCAGATAAACGATCATTGCTGCCGCGAACAAATTCACCAGCAGGGATTTGGATCATATCATTGGGTTTATCACCAATTTTCGACACCTGATAATACAATGGCAAGCGCATATCCTGCGCGAGATTCAATCCTGTATTGATGGCTTTTTGAATATCAGCCAGTGCATCTGAATTTTGATGCAACACTGGTGTTTGATGACACTGGTGGCAGTGCTTTTCTTTGGCGAGACTATCGTCGGGATGTGTAAAATCTGCGTGACATTCTTTACAGTGAGCACTATCTGAAGATGTCGACAACAATTCACGCTTTTGATCTTCCGCAAATAAATTACAGGACCAACTCAGAACTAACAAGACAACTATTGTACATTGTGTAACAAAATGTTGCATAAGCCCCGCTTCCCTTTATTTTAAACAAGAAAGGTCTTTTATGTGAAAACAGCTTTAAATATTGCAGTAATATTTTTATCGCTGCCTTTTCTGGAGGGACTTTATGAATCAGTTTAGAAATGTAATACGGTGCGGCATCTATTGAGCACATTCATACACAGCAAGTATTTTTACTACACCGGCAGTAAGAAAGAATCACCTGCACAGAACATACTCACATAATTGAAGATTGGGTTTTAACAACAATACAAACTATTTTATTACTATAAAGACTCCTACTTGAATACCAATTCTCAACCATGCTTAAAGCCGTGTAATTTTGAGTTCACCAAACGTTTACCCCCCCAGGAATCATTCAGCCAGTAACTCAGTACAATCGAGAATAAATCAATGGCGAGGCGAGGTCAAAAGAAATGACAGAACCATTAAGATATAAGTAGTATATATATTACCTTGGGTAATCGATACACTCACATTACTTCTAATAATGTGTAATTTACTTGTCCGGCTTTTTTATTTTTTAGTATTTGCCAATTTTCCGGCAAAGTGATTTGTGCAGACTTTTCCATTTCAATATAGATTTTCGTGCCAATTTGTAATGCACTACTATTTTCTAAAGCCTGGATGCACTGAGGTAAAAAGTCTTTTTGGAAAGGTGGATCAAGAAAAACGAGTTCAAATTTTTCCTGCTGAGCTTGATTTAAAAAACTGATAGCGTCGGATTGCCAAAAACCACAGTTATCAACTCCCAGAGTTTTAGCGTTGGCTTTCAGCTGTGAAATGACTTGTTGATGCGTATCAATAAAGTGCACATAAGCCGCACCACGCGACAGAGCTTCAAAGCCTAATGCGCCACTGCCGGCAAATAAGTCCAGACATTTTGCACCAATAACATCAGCCTGCAACCAGTTGAACAAGGTCTCGCGAATGCGATCAGAAGTGGGACGCAAACCGGCCACATCGGGAAAGTTAAGTTTTCTTCCCCGATGTGTTCCGCCGATTATACGCAGTTGATTAGTTTGCCTGGACTTGCGCTTGACCTGAGTCACCCACTACCACCGTTACCATTTTTTCAGGATTAATTCTGCGTTTAAATGCATCTTTCACTTGAGCTAGAGTAACTGACTCAACATTGCTGATGAATTTATCCAGATAGTTCAAGGGCAAACCATAAAAACCGATAGACGCCAGGTTTTCGACAATTTTTCCGTTACTGGCTATACGCAAAGCAAAACCCCCAGTAAGGTTTTTCTTGGCGGCATTCAAGTCTTCCTGGCTAGGTCCTTTTTCAACAAATTCTGCCAAAACTTGTCGTAACACTGCTAAAGCCTCATCGGCAGATTGATTTTTAGTTTGTAACCCCATAATAAACGGCCCGCTTTCCCGCATGGGTACAAAATAACTATAAGAGCTATAAGCCAGGCCGCGTTTTTCACGAATTTCATCCGACAAAGTAGAAACCAAACCGCTGCCACCAAGCACATGATTGCCTACATACAAAGGAAAATAATCTGGATCACCTCGTTTTACGCCAGGCTGACCAAGCGTGATATGACTTTGCGTAGACGGAAACGGAATAAAGTTTTCATTCGCACTGGCGAGATCATTCACGGGTTTAATTTTTTCTGCGATTTGTCCTTTCGCCAAATCATTGGTGACAAAATTAACGATTTGTTCCGCTTGATCACGATCTAATGCGCCAACCAAGGCAACAACTGCATTTTTAGCCACAAAATATTGCTCATAAAATGCTTTTAGGTCAGCAATGCTTAGAGCCTTTACGGTTTCTTCAGTGCCAGTGGCTTCTTGGCTATATGGGTGGTCTCCATATAAGGCTTTATAGAATGCTTTGCTGGAAATTGCATCAGGTGATTGTTTTTTACTTTCCAAACCAATCAATAATCGTTTTCGCTCCCGCTCAAATGCTTCTTTTGGAAAACTCGGTTGGGTAAGCACTGTTTTAAATGTTTCCAACGCTGTATCAAGCAAGGCTTTATCTGTGAGACTGCGCAAACTTAATACCGACATATCACGATGCGAACTGTTACCAAATACAGCGCCTGTGCCATCAAAACGCTCTGCAATTTGACCGGCATCCCACTCGCCTGCACCTTCTGCCAACATACCGTTGGTCATCAACGCCACACCATTCTTGTCACCGTCACGCGCGGCACCCGCATCGAAAACAATACGTAAATCCATCATGGGTAATTCCGGTGCCGGAAAAAAATAAACACGCACACCGTTATCTGTTACCCAGTGTTGAATTTTAGGCGCAGCTTGCGTAGCAAAACTAATCGACAATAATAAAAGTAATAATAATTTAGCCACCGTGACGACCTCCTGCACTGCGTGGACGTGATTGGGTTGGATCAATCGGTTGTGGATCAAGTACCGCAACAGTCAGGTTATCATCAATAAGATATTTATTGGCCACCGCTTGAACCTGCTCCTTGGTTACCTGTTTAATATTATCGACAAATTGCTCCGCCAATTGCCAGCCCATACCAGTTGTTTCCAACATGCCGATGGACATGGCCTGATAAAAAATGGAATCTTTTTCGTAGACTTTACCCGCTACGACCTGCGCTTTAACACGCGCCAGCTCTTTTTCACTGACTAATTCGGATTGAACCACTTTAATCTGATCACGAATTGCATTTTCCAAATCAGTGACTGAATGCGACTTGCTTGGAGTGCCACTAAACGTGAATAATTCTCGACCTGGTGTAAAGGCATCATAACCCGCACCAACACTGGCAGCGATTTGTTGTTTTCGAATCAGATTTGTTTCCAAACGCGCGCTAATGCCGCCATCTAATACCGCAGCAAGCACTTCCAATGCATAAGGCTCCCAAGACTCCTGAGTATCATTTATCGATGCAGCCTGATAGCCCATAATCATATAAGGAAGCTGTGCCGGCGCTTTTATCGTAACGCGTCGAGTACCTTTCTGCCGAATTTCCTTGCGAGGTTTAATTTCAGGAATTTTGCTGGGTTTTAATTCACCATAATGTTCTTCTGCCAGTTCAAACACCTCATCGGCATTAACATCACCCACCACCACAACGGTAGCATTATTAGGCGCATACCAGGCGTCGTACCACTTTTGCAGATCGTTTACATTCATGTTTTCCAGATCATTCATCCAACCAATGATCGGCGCATGATATGGGCTATTGACATAGGCTGTTGCGGAAAACTGTTCATAGGTTTGCGCATGAGGATTATCTTCCGTTCGCATGCGACGTTCTTCCATGACGACCTGTATTTCTTTTTTGAACTCTTCTTCCAGTAAAATCACATTTCGCATGCGATCAGCTTCCAGTTCAAAACTTACTGGTAGTCGACTTTTTTCCAGCTGCTGGAAATAAGCAGTGTAATCTCGACCGGTGAAGGCATTTTCCCGCCCACCATTTTCGGCAATGATTTTTGAAAACTCACCCGGTGCATGTTTTTTAGTGCCCTTAAACATCATATGCTCAAGCACATGCGAAACACCTGTAATACCATTATATTCAGAGCTACTACCGACTTTATACCAAACCTGTGACACAACTACCGGTGCTCGGTGATCTTCTTTAACAATCACCTTCAAACCATTGCTCAAGGTTTTTTCATGTAAATTATAATCCGCATAATGCTTCACCGGTTTTGAAGCATCCGGCATGGAGGGGGATAGCGCGCATCCTGACAAAATGAATACTGCCAAGTAAACAAAAAAGCCTACTTTCTTCATTACTATATTCCTGTTTCGATTAAACCTTGAGATCAATAAATATTTCCACTTTGTGTTTGCAACCTAGCTGAAATTAACCACATTCAAGCTGAATAGATTGCCAATTAACATGACACCCCAATCACGAGTCGTCAAATGATACAAAGTAGCCTGCTATACACATTCAATGTTACGATTAAGCCTTACGACCAGATTCACATTGAGTCGTTCCAGAGATCAACTGTTGAAAAAACAGTTATTCAAAAACACCCGTGGCTCCTCTCCCGGTATTACTGACCCAATGATTGAGGCAGCCTTTGTACCATTATTTTAAATAGGAAGTAGTATTTATATGTTCGGTTTCGGGAAAAACAAGAAATCCAAAGATGAAAATACTGAAAAACCAGAAAAGAAAGGTTTTTTCACAAAATTAAAAGACGGCCTATCCCGTACGCGTTCAAATTTCACTCAAGGACTAAGCAATCTTGTACTTGGTCACAAAACCATCGATGACGAATTACTGGAAGAACTGGAAACGTTGCTGCTCACTTCTGATGTGGGAATGGAAGCCACTCAGGAAATCATTGGCAATTTAACCGATCGCCTGGCGCGAAAGCAGCTCTCCGATGACAACGCCTTGTTCGCTGCACTGCAGGAAGACATGTCAAAACTGCTTGAACCAAGCAACGCACAACTGGAAATCGACACCAGCAAATCACCTTATGTTATTTTAATGGTGGGCATTAATGGTGTAGGCAAAACAACCACCATAGGCAAATTAGCACAACGCTTCAAACAGGAAGGCAAATCTGTCATGTTAGCCGCTGGGGATACTTTTCGCGCAGCTGCGGTCGAACAATTGCAAACCTGGGGCAAACGTAACGATGTGCCCGTTATTGCACAACACAGTGGTGCAGATTCTGCCGCCGTCATTTTTGATGCTCTGGAAGCTGCAAAAGCCCGAAACGTTGATATTTTAATTGCTGATACCGCCGGACGTTTGCACACCCAGCACAACCTCATGGAAGAATTGAAAAAGATTAAACGTGTCATGAGTAAGCTGGATGAAGAAGCACCGCATGAAGTGATGCTGGTTTTGGATGCGGGTACCGGCCAAAATGCTCTGGCTCAGGCTAGCCAATTTAACGAGGCGGTGGAAGTGACAGGTATCACCCTAACCAAACTTGATGGCACAGCCAAAGGCGGAATCATTTTTGCGATAGCTAAAAAACTCGGCATTCCCATTCGATTTATTGGCATAGGCGAAAGCATTGAGGACTTACGACAATTTGATGCAGATGAATTTGTTAACGCCTTGCTCGCCCGTGATAGCGAATAATTATCCAATGATAGTAAATAATTAAAAGAGAAATCCGTCAGTCATTCATGATTACATTGCAAAACGTTCGTAAACGTTACTTTGGTGGCCATGAGGCGCTGAGAGATATTTCTTTACATATTAATGCCGAGGAACTGGTTTTCCTCACAGGTCATTCCGGTGCGGGTAAGAGTACACTGCTAAAACTGATTGCCCTGCTTGAACGACCATCTTCAGGTAAAATTACCTTTGATGATGTGGACCTTTCCCAGGTTGTTGGTAAAAAAATCGCTTTGCATAGACGGCGCGTAGGGGTGATTTTTCAAAATCCTACTCTGCTTTACGACCGTTCGGTATTCGAAAATGTCGCGTTACCTTTGCAAATCATGGGCTTTTCTGCCACCGAAATTCAGAGCCGTGTACAAGCATCGTTGGATTTAGTGGGACTATTAAAAAAGTCACCTCACAATCCTGTGATTCTTTCCGGTGGGGAGCAACAACGCGTTGGTATTGCCCGAGCCATTGTCAGTCGTCCGGATGTCATTGTTGCTGACGAGCCCACCGGTAATCTGGATCCCGAACTCTCCATAGACATCATGAATTTATTCATTCGACTTAATCAGGTTGGCATCACCCTGCTCATTGCTACTCATGATTTATCCTTGATTGATCCATTAAACTACCGAAAAATCGAACTCAATCAAGGTTCGCTGGTATTACCCGGATTTGCTGAGGAAACATCAGCATGAGACAGAAGAAACCCAGAGGCGCAACCCCCAAGACTGCGGCGCCCACAAAATCATCAGCGCCACCCACTAATAAACCCAAAGCCACTACTGCTGATCAGCAAATCAAACACGCCACATTAAATGTTTGGTTTATCATGCACTACAATGCCTTAGCGAATGCATTTAAGCGCCTATCTAGAGCACCGCTGGCAACTTTATTAACAATTATGGTCGTAGGTGTGGCTTTATCCTTACCCGCTGCATTACAGGTGGTGATAAAAAATCTTGCCACAAGCCAGCAGGCACTCAATGAACAGGCTGGTATCTCTTTGTTTTTAAAACCCAACGTGCCTCAAACAGAAATAAACCAACTGCTGGAAAATTTACAACAAAATCCCATGGTGGAAAAAACCAGCTTCAAATCTGCCACCGAAGCCTGGCAGGAGTTTCAAAGCAGTGCTGGTTTTCAAAACTCGACCAGCTTACTGGATAACAATCCACTTCCCGCGCTGATTTTGGTATTGCCCAAAACACGAGACTATAGCCCGGAGCAGGTGGAAAAACTGGCAACCGAACTACAAAACCTGGCACCGGTGGATATCGCTCAGGTGGACATAAACTGGGTTAAGCGTTTGTTTTCCATTGTGGAATTTTTTAAACACTCGGCGATTTATTTTTCCGTATTTCTGATATTTACCGTACTCATTGTTATTGGCAACACCATCAAAATGTTAGGCCAGAGTTTCCAGGATGAAATTGTAGTCAGTAAACTGGTTGGCGCCACAGATGGTTTTGTCCGAAGACCTTTTCTTTACAGTGGCATGCTTTATGGCTTGGCTGGTGGCATATGCGCGTTAAGTTTTGTTTTTATTGGCATTTTTATAATATCACCACAATTAAACGAGATTGCCGAACTCTACCAAACCCGAATTTCAATTATTGGCTTAAATTTCAGTGACATTTTATCCTTACTGATTACCGGGATTATTCTGGGACTAGGTGGTGCCTGGGTGGCTGCTAATCGAATGATCAATAACATAGCAATTTGATAATTTTCTATTCGGTATCAATAAAGTTATAACCTCATTTTGCCGAAAAACATTTACCCACTTACATATATCCAAGCAATATCAACTACTTATATATTATTTTCTATATTAGCGATAACTGAACTATTGAAATATTTAGCACTCGAATAGTTTGAGTGCTAATAATTGGCACATTAACTTCTAGAGTGCTAATATTAGTCGAATTAAATCAATTTAATAGCCATTGGGCTTTCACCCGCCATAAGAGGACGGGGAATTAAGATTAAACTCGATGTATACGGAGACCAACTAAATTGACAAGCAACTTAAATGCATTGAATTTGGCCGCTCCTCAGGGCAACCTGGAGAGTTACATTCATTTTGTCAAACAAATTCCAGTATTAAGTGCGGAAGAAGAAAAGAAACTGGCTCATCGCCTTCAAGATGAAAATGATCTGGAAGCCGCACGTCAGCTAATCATGTCTCATTTACGTTTTGTTGTGCATGTGGCCCGAGGTTACTCCGGTTACGGCCTATCACAAGCCGACCTGATACAGGAAGGTAATGTGGGCTTGATGAAAGCCGTTAAACGCTTTGACCCAAGCAAAGAAGTTCGACTGGTATCTTTCGCGGTACACTGGATTAAAGCTGAGATTCACGAATTCATCCTGCGAAACTGGAAAGTGGTAAAAATTGCCACCACCAAAGCGCAGCGCAAACTGTTTTTTAATCTCAGAAAATCCAAAACTCGCTTAGGCTGGTTTACGCAAGAAGAAGTGGAAGCTGTCGCGAATCATCTTGGTGTAAGCGAAAAAGCAGTTCGTGAGATGGAATCTCGTCTCAGTAATGTAGATGCTTCTTTCGACGGTTATGGCGACCAGGACGAGGATGCCACAGATCATTTAGCACCTGCTTCCTACCTGGAATCAGCCAATGCTGATCCTGCTCACTTGCTAGAATCATCCGATTGGACAGAGCATAGCACCAATAATTTGAGTGACGCGCTTGCAACGTTGGATGACCGAAGTCGCGATATTTTGAGCAAACGCTGGTTATCCGAAGACAAATCAACGTTACAGGATTTGGCAACGCATTATAATGTTTCTGCTGAACGTGTTCGTCAGCTGGAAAAAAATGCCATGAAAAAACTGAAAGCATTATTGGCGGCTTAAAACCGACGGATTGTTAAAAACACACAAACAGCTTTAACACGACAAACCCCTGATGAAAACATCATCAGGGGTTTTTATTAGCAGTCACTTTTATAAGTTTCCAAAAACCTCAACAATACTGGTGCAGGCATGGGTTTAGCGAAATAATATCCTTGCCCCTCATCACACCCTCTTGCTTTAAGAAAGTCTGCGTGCCATTTGTCTTCAATACCTTCAGCAGTCACTCTCAGCCCTAAGTTTTTTGCCAATCCGATAATGGCATTAACAATTATCAAACTGTCTTTATTTTCTTCCAGGTCCATAACAAACGAGCGGTCTATTTTTACAATATCAATGGGAAAGCGCTTCAAATACCCCAACGATGAATAACCTGTTCCAAAATCGTCCAATGAAATAGCAATATCTTTTTGCTTAACTTCCCGCAACACATGCATAACTTCTTCATTATTATCGATCAATACACCTTCTGTTATTTCCATTTCGATGCTATTTCCTTTAACATCAAAATCTGCCAAAGCCGAAGAAAGCAAATTCATAAAATATTCATCTTCCATTTGCCTGGCAGATACATTGATTGCAATGCAAATATTATAACCTTCATCCACTAATTGACGTTGCTGACGACAAGCCTCACGCAGAACCCAGTTACCCACCTCGCAAATCATGCCCTTCTCTTCAAGAATTGGAACAAATTGAGCTGGCGACACATTACCAAATTCCGCATTTTTCCAACGCAATAAAGCTTCAGCTGCGATAATATCACCAGTTTCCAAATCAATTTTTGGCTGATAAAATAATTCAAATTCATTATTAATCAGTGCAAGTCTCAGTGCAGCATCCAATCTAGCTTGTTTAATTTCTTGATTTGATAACTCGTAGGAATAAAAGCGACAAACGTTCTTACCTGCATTTTTTGCGTTATACATAGCAGAATCTGCCTGGCGTATTAATTCATAACAATCATCCTGATCGTTAAACGGATACATGGTGACACCGATACTGGTCGATGTATGTATCTCTTTATCTTTAATATTAAAAGGCTGTCTGATAGTTTTTAGAATCTTATCAATAACAACATGAACACCACTGATTTCTTTTATATTGGTCAAAATCAATGTGAATTCATCACCACCAAGTCGCGCAACCGTGTCTGACTTACGAACACATTGTGACAAACATTTACCCACTTCCTGTATTAACTGGTCGCCGGTTTCGTGGCCATAGGTATCATTAACTTTTTTAAATCCATCCAGATCAAGAAAAAAGATAGCCATTAAATTTTCTGAACGCTTACATCCTTCCATCGCCATTTTTAGTCGATCCACAAACAAACTACGATTCGGAAGATTAGTTAAAGCATCAAATGTCGCTAAATATTTTAACCGCTGCTCAGTGTTTCTGCGTTCTGTAATATCCTGAACATGTGCTAGAAAAACAGGGGGCACTTCACTGGTCGAAAGCTGCAAACGAATTTCCGCGGGGTAAGTGCTCTGGTCTTTACGCGTCATATCTGTTTCGTAAACGTGCTGACTGCTTTTGCCTTGTAATAATGAATCAGCAAACTCAAGAAACCGCTCCACACCACTTTCCACAATTAAATCCGTAAATTTACACGCTAGCAGTTCCTTTCTATTTAAGCCCAAATTTTCCATTGCACCCTGGTTAGCCATGATAATGTTCATGGCTTCACTATTAAACACATAGATTTCATTCCATGAATAATCCATCAAGCGACCGAGTAACGATTCCTTGGATTCCAATTTTTTATGGTTCCGCAAATCTTTTACTACCGAAAGAATATAGTCTTTGCCATTGTCAGTGAACAAAGTCGCATCAACGGCAACTGGGATTTTCTCCCCATCTTTGGCAATATGAATTGCTTCAAATATTGTATTTTTTTCCTTCTTTAAAATACGTGCCGAACGACGTGCATGTGAAACATTAGCTTCGGGATTTATCGTTCTGGCATTAAATGTTAATAGCTCTTCTTTGGTATAGCCTAAACGTTCACACGCAGTTTTATTAACTTCGATAAAATTTTCATGAACGCCATTCTCAGATAAAGGCGTTAAAAAAACCGCATCGTTAAAATGATCAAATATCATTTTCAAATTTTCTTTCTGAGAGCCCACCTCACCTTGGGCGCAATTTTTTTCAGAAATCGTAACAACATAATATCTTTTCTTATCGCTTGGTATATCTGTGGCAGAGATTTTTAGGGAAATAGGCACGTTCTCATGCTGATCAAACATTGCGTTCGAATCGAGCTGCAAAAAATCTGACTTATCGTTGGATACTTGAGAAAGTTGTTCTAGAATTCGAGTGAATTTAGCATGGCCTGCTTTATCAATCAGATCGTAAAAATCGACAACGCTGGATGAAGAATCACTCAAGCGTAGCAACTGCTTTGCTTTGCGATTAGCAATCATCAGCTTTGCGTTTTGATCAAGGATGATTAACGCGTCAGCTAAATTTTCGACGATAACCTGCCAATGCTGAAACTCGAGTGCCATAAAAATCCGTCTGTAATTCCTGTATCCCATCAAACCACGCTGAACACACCTGTGCGCATAAATTTCGCCTCAGGCTAATTCAGATAGAAATAAAACAACGCGAAATTTAGCAATTAACTAAAAATCGGAAGAACCCTGCAGATGATTTCGGCACTCGAATGCCAATACTTGAGGGGAAAGAAAGGAATTTACATAAATTAGTTACAGAATATCAATAATTTAGCTGTCTACTGAATGAAAAGGCAAATCCAGAGAGGTAGTGATAAAGCGCGAGAACTCAGATGCAGCCTTAAATGTTTTATTCACCTCATTGATAAACTCAGGTTTGTGTATTATTCCGGGATCCACAGAACGCATCAGGTAAAAGCTTTTTCGTTTTAAATCTTCAAGAAACGGATGCTCTGGATCAAAACCTCGCGGTGGGCGTTTTAAACCATCTCCCGCAACATCACCAAAATATTTACGCAGTGTTCTGTTTTGTTTGATTTTTTGCCAGTGTTTATCTTTTTCAACAATACTTGTTCGGATTTTATAAAGCACATCGCTGGATGGCATCCAAACACCGGCCCCAAAAAACACTTCTTTTGGTTCAATATGCACATAAAAATCGGGGGCATGAGCATCATTTCCTGCTGAATGTCGAAAATGACAACCCACGTTTTCCTTATATGGCCGCTTGTCTTTGGAAAATCGTGTATCGCGATAGATACGAAACATGGAGCCGCCATTTCGCCGAGGGTCTGCCACAAAACAATCAGCGTATTTATCCATTTTATTGCCCATAGCTATAATGAAGTCAGCCATGGGTTCTGCAATACTTGTTTCGTAACGTGGTTTGTTTTCCGCAAACCATTCGCGATTATTGTTTGCTGCTAATTCTTTTAGGAATTTAAGCATGTCTTTTGGAAAACCGGAAAATGCAGATGACATTAAAACTGTTCCCTGTTAATGCTAGAACAAATAACACATATTATTTTTCAGGCTGACGGAGCGACAAAATATAGTCAACAAGTTTTTCAACCACATCAGCTGCAACCCGCTTTTCCATGGGAGGCATTCCATCACCACCTTTCCAGGTATACCAGTTACCCTGACTGCCTTTATTAACTCTCTCAATCAGCAAAATGCGTGTTTCCGCGGTGGGTGCACCTTGATATCGCTCGGCAATAGCCATCCAGGAAGGGCCAACAACGGTAGCGTTGATTCGATGACATTCTGTACAACCATGTGTACGCGCAAGTTTGTACAATTCAGTCTTTACTGCTTTTTCTGCAGAGCTACCTTGCTGCTGGGTACAACCACTAAATAAGAGAAATGAGACTATCGTAAGAAAAGTAACAACAATTTTCTTTTTCATTTTTTATACTTTATATCGGTTATTAATATACAACGAGTTATTTTAGGAAATACGCACTGGTCATTGCCAGCCAAGTTTACTACTGAAAGAAACGAAAAAGAAGTATTTGCTCAGGGCGTGCTCATACTTCGCCCACTGCGAACAATATATCCATGGGTAAATAAATTCCCTTCTCGGTTGAGAGCGCTTGTACTTCTTGTAAATGCGCTGCTTTAAAGTGTTGCATTTGTTCATCTGAGAGCTGATTAACATAAGCACGATAACCCGCATACCAGATAATATCCCACCACTCTTCAGCATTTTTTTGGTAATAACCCAACTCTCGCCGGAAAACCTGAACATTTTTCAATCCAGCATTATGGTACAACTCTATGTTTTTTTCTTCTGTTGAAAGACGTTTGAATCCACCTTCGCTAACCTCAACACCATAAGATTGAATGCGATCGATGAATAATGAATTTTGCGGTTGAAAAGAAGACTCGCTAAAACAACAGCTGATTATTTTCCCACCAGCTTTAACTTTGCTTTTAATATGCTGAAGGGCGTTGACCATATCACTAAGAAAAAATAAACAAAAAGAACAATTGGCGTGATCAAAATGCTGATCCGGAAAATCCAATGATTCAATATCCATTACACGGAATTCGGTGTTCGTTAATTGATTCTTCTTGGCCTTTTGTCTGGCTTGTGCCAGCATTTCGGAAGACAAGTCCACACCCGTAATTTTCCCTTCGGGTAAATGATTTGCCAGTACGATTGCTGCCCGTCCGGTGCCGGTGGCGTTATCCAGAAGATTCTCACCGCCTTTTAGCTGGAAAAAACCAGGTAATTGCTCCGCACTTTTTTGAAAAAAGCGTAAGCCATGATTATCGTAACCCGATGAAACGGTATCAAATACCTGGGTAATTGCCTGTTTTAACTCCTGCTCATCCATGATTTACTCCCCCATTGATTTATATACATTTATCTTTGATCTAACACTTGTTGAGCAGTTTCCAACAAACACAAATAAATAATATATTCCTGGACTCTTCAACAACTTAGTTGGATAAGTTAATACCGAAGTCGGCATTCGGCGTGCATATTACTGGATTTGAACTACAATCAACAACATATACCATGATTATTATTAACTGGGAAAGCAAGTAGCAGATTTGCGGGAATATCAAATGGATCTTTTACAAAACTCACGGTATAAAGATACACCGGTTTATTTGTTTTTTGAAAAATATATTCTGGATGTCATCGGTCACCTACCACCTGAAAAAGTGGACATACTGCAAAGCATGAACCTTCAGCATATTTTTGGCACCCACGCTGAAAACTGGCGGGATGTAATTAAAGAAGTCCTTAAATTATCCACAACGATTGATATTACTATCCTACATCAATGGTATAAAGCACTTGAAGATGGCCGGATTAATAATTATGAAGTGGATGCAAGCAATTTTAGCAAAGAATTTGTTGATCGCTATTTTGCTGAAGACAGTGTGCTTGATGTCTGGACCGAAGAAACATTAATGGAGGCCAAACAATTCATTCAGGAAAGTCAATTAACAACGCAAGTCTAAGCCATTATTTACCCTAAGGCTTACTCTGGCCCTGAATTTTCATGGCAACATTGGCAAGTAGCGCATCTACTTTTTCGCCACCATCATTAGCTTTTATATAAGCACTTCTGGCATCACGCCATTTTTCCAGCGTTTCATAAGCCAAGCCTAAACCTAACCACCAACGAGTTTCTTGTGGCTTTATCGCTAACGCTTTGTTATATAAGAGAATCGATTTTTGTGGTTGATTAGCTCGCTGATGATGCATGGCAAGAAAAGCCAAAAACTCGGCGCTCTTGAGTGTATTTAAGTCTAAACTACTGATTAGAGCGTCAGCTTTTTGTTGCTGATCATGACTTAAATACAATTTCAATAACAAATGCTTAAACTCTGAGTCGTCATTGGTGTTATTAATTGCATGCAATAGCAATTGCTCACTGTCTTGAACACGCGATTGATTTTCGTAGAGTTGAAGCAAAGCCTGATAACGATCAATGTCCTGAGGGTTCTCTAATATTCTTTCGAGAAATATTCTTTCTGCATTTTTATCGGTTTTATCAACAGGAGTAGTGATAGGTATTAGGTCAACTTGCGCTTCACTTGCCATATCATCAGACTGACCGGACTGGGTTATTCTCTGTTGAGGGTTTTGGGATTGTTTTACTGCTTGGACTTCACTGAGACGTAAAATACGATCAACTCGTATTTGATTATCATCAACGTCCTGTTTTGTACTCACCGGTTGAATATTTATATTCAAAAAGCTGAACGCAATGGCCAATGCGATGAACATAAAAATTACAAGCTTCCAAACTCCTGAGCCATGACGCACATCATGTTCAATTTTGTCTTCAGCAAATATAACGCCCATATCATTCACCCTTCAATTGAGTCCTGCTGAACTATCGGAAATAATAAAGACCATGCAAGCAACATGTCGGATGCTTTGAAAATGAGAAAATATATTTACATTTAATTGACTCTATACCTGTGGCGTTTGGGATTTAGGTTTAAGTGTGCGTTATATTTTCTTCATGGCTAGGCAAAATGACGCGTAATAGTCGCTCTATTGCAAGGAGTTTTAACGCAGCCATGAAGGAAATTGGACACGCAATTAGACCTAAATCTCAATCGCTACGGGTATATCTAACATAGTTGGTCATTTGTACTGAACACACCGCACAATATCGGTTATTCCGGCTTGTTGATCGTTGGTGGGTACTTCACATGAGTCGTCTGTAAACGTACTGATGGATATATGCTCAACGCCGTCACGAAAAATAATGCCAGACATATCGTTTTTTTCCGAAGCAAAATCAGCATCAATAAACTCCACAACCTCACTGAGCCCAGGAAAATTACCCTTATAAGCAATTGCCAAAGCATATGCAGATTGCACTTTTGCAATAGATTGATTGAGATTATCTTGAGCTATTTCAGGATTTGAGGTTTTAGGGAAATTAGGTATTGCAGTAAACGAAATGATCATTAACACTACCAACAACATAGCAATTTCAATTAATGAGACGCCAAATTTCTGTTGCACAGAGATTACCTCAATCTAAACAAGTCAACTATTTATCGTTTAAATTGAATTGAAACCCGAAGTTAAAAGTGTGCGCTAATTGGCAGTTTTTCCTATAATGCTAATTACTAAGGAGGCAGAAACCAAGAATACCCATAAAAATAAACACGCTGTGAATACATCCATGTAAGCTTAACGGCAGAATCCTTGCTGCCAACAGTTTATTTTTATGGCTATTCTTTATTCCCGACATTTTAATAAGTGAAATTAAAACCACAGCAATATTCCAACTTATGGGAATTTACATGTCGCATATCATTGGCAATGCTTACAAAACATTCTCCGTATTTTCAACAATAGCTTATAGTTGCCCATAAGATGTAAGATGAATTTATTAATATCTCACCACAATCAGTCAAAATAAACGACTTCAAAAGGAGCAGTTATGACTGAAGAAATGATTGTGTGGTTTGAACATCTTGGTATGAATGATGTTGCTCGAGTTGGTGGGAAAAATGCCTCATTAGGTGAAATGATTAGCAGTTTATCGAAATCAGACATCAAAGTACCCAATGGATTTGCCACCACCGCAGAAGCTTATCGTATATTTTTACAACAAGAGCAGTTAAATCAACGCATAGAAAACTCTCTGGCACAGCTTGATATTAATGATGTAAACGCGCTCGCAAAAACAGGCGCTGAAATCAGACAATGGATAATACAAACAAATTTGCCAACGCAATTGGAAACGGATATTCGAGCTGCGTACGCGCAACTGTTGCGTGCAACCCATGCAGATGTATCTGTTGCTGTACGTTCCTCGGCCACTGCGGAAGATTTACCCGACGCTTCTTTTGCTGGACAGCAAGAAACATTTTTAAATGTGTGTGGAATTGAAAATATCCTTCAAGCCGTCAAAGAGGTTTTTGCATCACTTTACAACAACAGAGCCATTTCTTATCGCGTACATAAAAACTTCCGACACAGTGAAGTCGCCCTGAGTGTTGGCATCCAACAAATGGTGCGAAGTGATATCGCATCCAGTGGTGTTGCTTTTACGCTAGACACTGAATCCGGCTTCCGGGATGTGATATTCATAACCGGCGCATTTGGTTTGGGGGAAACAGTGGTGCAAGGCGCGGTCAATCCCGACGAGTTTTATTTATACAAGCCCAATTTGGCGTCTAACAAACCTGCAATACTGAGACGGACTCGAGGCGAAAAAGCCATTAAAATGATTTACGGTGAAAATAATCTTTCACCTGTTCAAACCATCAGCGTAAGTGAAGAGCAGCGACAAAACTTTTGTTTGAATGATACGCAACTACACCAACTGGCCCAAATGGCGCTTAAAATCGAAAATCATTACCAGCGCCCAATGGATATTGAATGGGCGCTGGATGGTATTGAGCAAGAACTTTATATTGTGCAAGCCCGCCCGGAAACGGTTGAAAGTCGCAATACTTCGGCAATTATTGAGCGTTATTCGCTGACACAAACAGGCGATATTGTTTGCAGTGGCCGTGCAATTGGACAGCGTATAGGCCAAGGCACTGTTCGTATTGTTAATGATATTAGTGAAATGGATTCGGTGAAAACCGGCGACGTACTAGTCACAGACATGACTGACCCAGACTGGGAACCAGTAATGAAACGCGCAGCAGCTATTGTTACAAATCGTGGTGGTCGCACATGCCACGCCGCAATTATTGCTCGCGAACTGGGCATTCCTGCGGTTGTGGGGTGTGGTAACGCAACAGCGCTGCTGAAAAGTCACAAAAGCGTAACAGTTTGCTGCGCACAAGGCGATACGGGTCAAATTTACCAGGGTTTATTGGAATTCAAAATTAGTCGCACCAGCACAAGCGAGATGCCAACATTAAAAACCAAGATTATGATGAATATTGGCAATCCGGAAAGAGCTTTTCAATTTGCTAACCTACCGAATCATGGGGTTGGCCTGGCCCGTCTGGAATTTTTAATTAACAACACAATTGGAATACACCCCAAAGCATTGCTTGAGTTTGATAAGCAATCCGAAGAACTTCAGAAAGCTATTGGACAACGCTGTAGTGGTTATAACAGTCCAGTGGATTTTTACGTGGAGAAACTCGTTGAAGGTATTGCCACATTAGCTGCGGCATTTAACCCCAAACCTGTCATTATTCGCATGTCAGACTTCAAATCCAATGAATACGCAAACTTGCTGGCTGGCAAGCTGTTTGAACCTAATGAAGAAAATCCCATGATCGGATTTCGTGGTGCTTCCCGTTACGTATCCGAATCATTTCGTCCTTGTTTTGAACTGGAATGCCGGGCGATTAAAAAAGTGCGTAATGATATGGCATTAAAGAATGTGGAAATTATGATTCCATTTGTGCGAACTGTAGAAGAAGCTCAACAAGTCATAAAATTACTGGCAGATAATGGTTTACGACGCGGCGAGCATGGCCTGAAGATTATTATGATGTGTGAAATTCCTTCCAACGCAGTTTTGGCTGATGAGTTTCTGGAATTGTTTGATGGCTTCTCTATTGGCTCTAATGATATGACTCAGTTAACGTTGGGCCTAGATAGGGACTCGGGCCTTGTGGCACACAGTTTTGATGAGCGCAATCGAGCCGTTAAAAAAATGCTTGGTATGGCCATAAACGAAGCACGCAAGCAACATAAATATGTCGGCATTTGTGGCCAGGGTCCATCAGATTATCCGGACTTTGCACAGTGGTTGCTGGAGCAAAACATATCCAGCATTTCACTTAACCCTGACACGGTAGTCGAAACCTGGCTTAGCTTAACCGAACATAACAATGCCTAAATCTGTTTTTTACTTGTCAGATGGCACCGGGATTACCGTCGAAACTCTTGGTAATACACTGCTTACTCAATTCGAGCAAGTTGAATTTAATAAGCAGCATTTTCCCTACTTAAACTCCAAAGACAAAGTTCAAGAAATTGTACAACAAGTGAATGCTATTTGTGAGACAGACGAATCACTTCCACTGGTATTTAGCACCATTGTGGAACCAGAGTCGCGGGTTTTAGTAAAATCAAGTAATGCCTTGGTTTTCGATTTATTTGATATATTTATTGGACCTATCGAATCCAAACTTGGCATCAAATCCTCCCGTCACATAGGGCATTCACATGGCATGGGAAACTCAGACATATACAAAGCGCGTATTGATTCGGTGCACTATACATTGGACCATGATGACGGCGCTAAGATTAATAATTTTTCTTCGTCTGATATTATTTTGCTTGGCGTGTCCCGTTGCGGAAAAACGCCAACCTGTTTATACCTCGCACTAAACTACGGCACTCGCGCCGCAAACTATCCACTCACCCCTGAAGATTTACAAATGGGTGGATTACCACAATGTTTGCAGCCCCATCGGGAGAAAATTTTTGGGTTGAGTATTAATCCCAAGCGCTTACAACAAATTCGACAAGAGCGACGACCGAACAGTCGTTATGCTGAGCTGGCACAGTGTCAAACAGAAACTCGTAACGCTGAAGCTTTGTTTCAACAAGAAAACGTTCCTTATTTGAACACCAGCACTATGTCTGTAGAAGAGATTGCAACCCACATTTTGCAAAAAAGCAAATTGAAGCGACGTTTTTAAAAGCAGTTTTTATGACAATAATATTGTTAACTAAACAAAAATTTGATTATCTTTCACTCTCTTTGAATACTTGCTTACCACCTTGCCATAAGACTTTTAATTGATTTTTTGCACCCAGCATGAGGTGAATATTATCGATTTCCTCATTATCGTTTGCAATCTGACTTGCCGTACTGAATTGTCCTGAGCTTAAATTATAATCTACACTGTAAATTTGATGACCTGAATTTGACTCATGACTGGTATTCCATTGAGCCCATAAAATGGAAAACTGATTTACTGAGCGCGCTACAAGCTGTGGTGATTTTGCACTAAATCGATCATCGCTCGCGACCAATTGCGCTTGAGACCAACTCGCATCGGTCGCATTATATGTATTCACCCAAATATTGTTACGAATGGAATTGTTCCATTTGTTATTATTTTCAGACGTTGGTAGATACTCAACTTGTTCCATCCAAACCACCATAACATTACCATTACTATCCATCGCAATTTGACTGTCCTGGGCATGTTCAGGACTGTTACCGCCTTCAGCCACTTTTTGAATTATTGAAGGTGCTGACCAACTATTGGTAGAAATATTTAATTGACTAACCATCAGATTTTTAACCTGCGATACGCTCAAAGGATAAATGAACGCATTTACGCCTGATGGATCGGCTGTCTGGCTAACCATAATATCTTGCTGTTCATACACACCCCATAAGCTGCCTGCACCATTGCTACTCACATCAAATCCCTTAACTTCGCCCAGTGCATCGCTCACCAACAAGGGAGTTGCCAACCATCCTGTAGCATCAAATTGTTGCGAATATAAATTAAATTGCTCAGCGTTACAGATGCTGGGTGTAGTCAAGCAAAGATCACCTTCGTTGGCTTGTTCCACATAGGTGGACTTACCCGAAGTATTGCGTTGCAGCCATAGGGCCACACCGCTAGTATCATTTATCATCGTAATTTTTGCAGATTGACTGGCTGCGTTTGAATCACTGCGGAGAGTTGCAGCATTCCATGTTCCCGCTGTTGCATCATATGTTGCAGAATAAAGTTTCACTGACACATCACTTGTGGGGTTACGTGCAAGCCATAACAGTATTCCATTACCGTTGTTGTCCAGCGTAACTGTCAGATCCTGGTGTAATAATTGTTCATCAGTTGCACGGGTAATTTGTTCAACACTAGACCAGCTGTTGGATGACGCTGTATACCGCGCCGTATAAATTTCGTAAACACTTCCTGCATCGCCTGCATCTGTTGCACTTTCTTCAACCTGAATCCAGGCTGCCAATGCATTGCCCTGACTATTACTTGCTACACTTATGTTCGCATCGATTGATGCTGATACATTGTCGGTAATTGTTATGTCACTACTATCAGTATCGTCACCAGGGTAACTACCTTTTTGGGATAACTGCCAATAGCCGGTCTGTAAATTTGAAGTTGCTCGCCAGGCTGAACTACTGGCATCGAAAACCTTGCTTAAAATATTAGTGCGTGTGTAAATATCAACATGGGTATGAGCATCATGCTCCCCATAGTCAGCAAGTTTCGCTTCGGCACGGTGTGTAGGGTTACTACTGTCGTAAGACTCAGTGACATCAGGATTGGGATCCATATCCCGGCTGTCAGAAATTGGATCGCTTTCATTGTAGGCGATAGTTGGATCGTGCGCATCGCTTAGCGCTTGATCTACTCTGACATCTGACTCCGTTTCCTGCCAAACAATCACAATGTCGCCATCATCGTTGGAACTGATTTTACTGGCGCTCACCAAAGCCGCATCGTATACCACGTTGGGTGAATGCCACGGGCCGCTATCATTATCAGAATCAGAACAAGCCTGTAATAAGCCCAGGCTGGCAATACAAAAAGCACTTAAGAAAGTCTGTTTAATCATTGAGCCCTACACTTTTCCCATCATGTTTTGCTATGAATTCTCTGATTATTCATCTCACTTATTCAGGGAATTCCGAAATTTTCGATATTATCGCGACAGAAATTTTTAAAATTTTGCCAGACACAGCAAATTACCAAATTATCAAATTATCAATCGCTATGCCAGCCCACAAAACTATCAATGCATAGCAATCGTATGATTGTTGTTTAAACAAACAAAATATAAGCAAATTTATGAGGAAAAGACTGAGAGAGTGTTCATGCAAACTGAGCAACAGCATTAAGCTATTGCTCAGATAATAAACTGAATTAAACAATTGTTCGAAGCTTGCTAAAAAATATTATTGCGCCGTAAGAGATAGATGACAGCAATAAATGCGAGTAAAGGGAAAACTGGATCAAGTGTTTCTCTATTTCTTGATTGCAAACTACAACCAAAACCCCCCAGGGCTTCCTGATCCAAACTCACTAATTGAATTTTTTGCTGCGGATCAACACCCGGTTTAAGTGACGCAATGCCGCCCAAGATACGAACTACGCCGTCAGCGACGCCATCTATATCGTTAGGGCCACCATCAACCACGGTAAGCTGTACGCAACTTGTTGCTGCAATCAAACCTTCTTCATAGACCACGCGCCCAGGTGTTGGACATATACTTTGTTGACGATTCGCTGTGTGTAGAAGGTTGGCGTCGTCCCTGACATACCTCCTCCATCCTGAACCTTCACTGTACAACCGAAATTTGGCTTCATGTGGAATGACATTTTCCAAAGGAATAACGACTTTTGCAGAGCCCCCCGCCACATCAAGCTGATGAATTTCAATACTTATCAATCCATTTTCGTAATTGTAATTTTCATCGTTGGCAGAAAACACCGCTTGGCCTGCCTTACCGGCAAATTTACTCAATTCCAATTGAGTGATTTTGCTTCTACTATTACCCTCAGCAAACGCAACCTGCCCCGGAATAATCCTCAAACCGGTTTCAGTTATCAATAACTCTTGAGAACCAGCAAGCCCATCAATGGGTAAAACATTTACTTGCGTGACGGCATCCAGATAATCTGGAATTGTATTTTGATTTTTATCAGCGATACCTTCTTCTTCATCAAATAAACCATCTCCGTCACTATCCTGGTCTGATGACAATTCGGGTACGGAATCTACAATTCTGATTAATCTCGTAACTTGATTACTTAATACTGGCACGCCGTTATCGCTGACAACTACTTTCACTTCATACAAACCTTGCGTAAGACCATGCGGATCAAACACAAAATGTGTCCCTGCATAGCCTTGACTCGGAATCAAATTATTATCTGTTAAACTCCAGTCAACACTGTGTTTGTCTGATGGATTAGCATCATGAATGGACAACACTAAACTGACATCACCGTTACTAACATCCACCGCTGAAACTTCGACACCATCTTGAACAATACTCAAGTTAGCCACAGGTGCAACATTGTGTTCTGTTATGGTAATGGTTTGTTGGCGATGATTGCCTGTAACTGCATTTGTCGCCTGCCCCAAACTGATGAGTATTATCTCATTTTCTTCAGCCAAAGTGTCAGAATATATTTCAAAAGTTACACTGGCTTGCAAACCACTTTCAATAACAAACTCTCCGTGCTCCAGGTTGTGATCTTCTGAACTTGCTGTTCCACTTATTGTATAAGGCACTTTAACCGGATAATTCAATGGCGTCCCGTTTAATAATGCCTTAACAGTTACAGACGTATCTTCACCGGTAATTTGTGCGGCCTTAATTTCCACCATGGGTACCACTTCCACCAACTGTTCAACAGCACTTGTATTGCCAGCCTTATCGATTGCAGTCCAAGTTACAACATGTCTGCCGGGAGCAAACGTATTCCCGCTCGATGCTGTTGTACTCACTGCCCCGTCCACACCATCAAAGGCTAATGCTAATCCGAGGAATACTGGTGTTATCGGACCTGTAGCATCAACGCGAATATCTTCCGGCGCTGCAATATTGGGTGCAACGCTGTCTACGGATGGATCCGTTCCCTGGCTGAATTCATCGAAATTATTAATACCATCCCCATCAAGATCTGCATCAACATCGGTTTCATCCAGTGGATCTAAACCGTGTGAAATTTCATACTCATCTGGCATACCATCATTATCATCATCGGTATCTGTGTTGTTACCGATTCCATCACCATCGGTATCAACACTTTCAGTTTCATCCAACGGGAAGGGATCTGTTACATCTGGCTCGCCATCACCATCATCATCCGTGTCGGCATTGTTGCCAATACCATCTTTATCGGTATCGACGGATTCGTTTTTGTTTAATGGCAGTTTATCGTTGGCATCAGGTACACCATCACCATCATCGTCATCATCTGCATTATTGCCAACACCGTCTTTGTCGGTATCGAGACTTTCTGATTTATTTAAAGGAAAAGCGTCCTGGGCATCGAGTACGTCATCACCATCATCATCGGTATCGCTGTTATTACCAATACCATCGCCATCGGTATCAATGGTCTCATTTTTATCCAGCGGTAAAGCGTCTTCAACATCAGGCACTCCATCACCATCATCATCCGTATCGGCGTTATTACCGATACCGTCTTCATCTGTATCAGTGCTCTCTCTGTTATCCAACGGCCACACATCGCTCACATCGGGCACACCGTCGCCGTCATCATCGGTATCGGCATTATTACCGGTGCCATCATTGTCGGTATCCAGCGTTTCATCTTTATTCAAAGGCAGAGCGTCTTCAGTATCCGGTACACCATCGCCATCATCGTCGGTATCGGCATTATTACCGATACCATCCTCATCTGTATCATGTGTTTCATTTTTATTTAGTGGGAAAGGATCCAGATTATCTCTAACACCGTCACCATCATCATCAATATCAGCATTATTACCAATACCATCATTATCAGTATCTATAGTTTCGTTTTTATCGAGCGGAAACGCATCCTGACGATCTAATATGCCATCACCATCATCGTCATTATCAGAGTTATTGCCACGACCATCTTTGTCTGTATCAACTGACTCGTTTTTATTTAGAGGGAAATCATCCTGATCATCCGGAACATTGTCGCCATCATCATCGGTATCGGCATTATTACCGACACCATCGCGATCAGTATCCAGCGTTTCATTTATATCCAAAGGAAATGCATCATCATCATCCAGAATACCATCGCCATCATCGTCGGTATCTGCGTTATTACCAATATTGTCGCCATCCGTATCGATGGTTTCATTACTATTTAATGGAAAAGCATCCTGATCGTCAGGTACAGCATCGCCGTCATCATCTGAGTCTGTGTTGTTTCCTACACCATCCCCATCAGTGTCCAGCGTTTCATTTTCATTAAGTGGGAAAGCATCTTGAGAGTCAGTTACGCCATCGCCATCGTCATCATTGTCAGCATTATTACCAATACCATCGCTATCGGTGTCGATGGTTTCCGAATTATCCAAGGGAAATGCATCCTGGGTGTCAGGCACATTATCATTGTCATCATCGCTATCAGTATTGTTACCGGTTCCGTCATTATCAGTGTCTGTGGTTTCAGAATCATCCAACGGAAAATCATCCAAGTTGTCAGGTGTACCGTCGTTGTCATCGTCAATGTCGGTGTTATTACCTACACCATCTCCATCCGTATCGGTGGTTTCACTGCCATCAAGTGGGAAGTCGTCAGAAGTATCAGGCACATTATCGCCATCGTCATCTGTATCGGCATTATTGCCGATGCCGTCGTCGTCAGTATCTGTGGTTTCTGAGTCATCTAGCGGAAAAGCATCTTCGCCGTCAAGTACGGTATCATTATCGTCATCTTGATCGGTATTGTTACCAATGCCATCGCCATCGGTATCTACCGTCTCTGAATCATCCAGCGGAAAAGCATCTTCGCCGTCAAGTACGGTATCATTATCATCATCTTGATCGGTATTGTTACCAATGCCATCGCCATCGGTATCTACAGTTTCTGAATCATCCAAGGGAAAATCATCAAGATCATCAGGTACCGAATCATTGTCATCATCATTATCGGTGTTGTTCCCTGTACCATCTCCATCCGTATCGATGGATTCACTGTTATCTAGTGGAAAAGCATCGAGGTCATCATTGACACCATCTCCATCATCATCGTTATCAGCATTATTACCTGTGCCGTCACCATCGGTATCCAGCGTTTCTGAATCATCTAGTGGAAAAGCATCGAGGTCATCATTGACACCATCTCCATCATCATCGTTATCAGCATTATTACCTGTGCCGTCACCATCGGTATCCAGTGTTTCTGAATCATCTAGCGGAAAAGCATCGAGGTCATCATTGACACCATCTCCATCATCATCGTTATCAGCATTATTACCTGTGCCGTCACCATCGGTATCCAGCGTTTCTGAATCATCGAGTGGAAAAGCATCCGAATCATCTGGCACATTATCATTATCATCATCCGTGTCGGCATTATTGCCTGTGCCATCACCATCGGTGTCGATTGTCTCCGAATCATCCAATGGAAAAACATCGAGATTATCATCTACACCATCATTGTCATCGTCGTTATCTGCGTTATTACCTGTGCCATCGCCATCAGTATCTAAAACTTCAGTATCATCTAGCGGAAAAGCATCTAAGTTATCGGGTACATCATCGTTATCATCATCGTTATCTGCGTTATTGCCGATACCGTCATTATCCGTATCCACAGATTCGTTCGGATTCAATGGCAAATCGTCAAATATATCCGGTACATCATCACCATCATCGTCTTCGTCTGTATTGTTTCCAATACCATCCCCATCAGTGTCAAATGTTTCTGAATCATCAAGAGGAAATGCATCGACATCGTCGGGTGTTCCATCACCATCATCATCCAGATCGGCATTGTCGCCTATACCATCATTATCGGTATCAATGGACTCGGAACTATTTAGGGGGAAAGCATCTTCACTATCGATTACACCATCAAGATCAAAATCATTGAATTGAAATCCGACAGGAACCGACAATTCATTAAAGTTATCCGATCCCCAACATGCAACCCGCGTGTTGTCGATTAAACAATTATGGTAACCGCCGGCTTCGATTAAATTTGGTGTAATTAAATTATTGGGAGGTGACGTGGAGTTGTAGAGACCAGCCCCCCAACAACGGATATTATTCTGATCAATTACGCAGTTGTGACTAAAACCAGAGGCAATTTGTGTTGGGCTTATCAAGTCCGCAGGAACATTAGCCTGAGTGCCGGCAAAGCTGCTTCCATAGCAATTAACTCCTGAGTCACTGACAATACAGATGTGAGCGTCGCCCATACCAATAGACACAGGATTAACAAGATTTTTATCAACACTTTGTATTAATGAAGCTATCCCCCCCCAGCATTGAATCCCATTATCATCGATTGCACAGGCATGCCCACCACTGCCAACGAGTTTACGGGGATTGCTCAGCTCACTGGGAGTATTTGATATCCCAGTACCCCAACAACGCACACCGGTGTCATCAAGTGCGCACGTAAAGTTTGTACCAGCCGCCAACTCGCGAGGATTTTGTAAATCAGTTGGTACACTCGGCTGGCTGTTTGTATTACTCCCCCAGCAAGTCACTCCCACATCATCAAGTGCACAACTATGATCATAACCAGCAACAACTTGTCTGGGTTGTACCAGTGTTCCTGGCACATCAGTTTGGTTTGCATTATTTCTACCCCAACACCGAATACCGCTCACATCGAGTGCGCAACTATGATAAGCCCCGGAAGAAACATGATAGCGTGCTACAAAAGGTGAGAAACCATTTTCAATTTCGTCACCATTGCTGGCGCCATCAAAATCAAAATCTTCATCATAATCAGAAATACCGTCATTATCTGTATCACCAAATGAGGGATCGGTACCTAACTGAATTTCGTGTGAATCAATTAATCCATCATCGTCTGTATCCACAGCCAGCGTAACGGAGGGGAAGATAATAAGAAAAAGTAAAAATACACCTGAAATGTATTTATTTAAGTAACGTACAGAACGGGGGGAAGTATAAATACTTTTTATTATGATTTGACACAACCTTCCTTGTGTCACTCGCTGACAACGCACAAACATTTTAATCCTTCATCCAAATGTTTTTGTTTTGCGTTTTTTATTGATGTTATTACGCAGAAACATATTATTTAGAAAACCAAGAATAACAGTCAGTTATTCGGCTGGTCATCCATTACCAAGAAACTTGTTTTTCGTATGTTTCATTTTTTACATTAAACTAGATTAACAAACTATTAAACTATTAGGAATTAAATTTATTTATTCAATATTTGATTAGCTGTAAATCAAATACACGATTTAATCGCACACGCTGCAATCAACCTGACTCAGAAAGTAAATGTTTTTAATATTAATTTGAATCTTAAAGTTTGATTAATACCTATTGCTTACATCTTACATTAAAGACAAAGATCAACATTCAACATAAATACATTTTTAAAATAATTACAACGAATAGAAAACTTAAAAACACAAACACTCAAAAATAATCATTGGCAGGAACTAAGAAAAGGAAATTAAAAATCACATAGCCGCGTAGCAAATTGTATTTCTATCAGCTTTGTTTACAATAACAGCTCAAACAAAAATAATTGAAATTTTTTGTTTAGTTGTTTGTAAAAATATTAGTATTCATCATTCATTTACATTGATAAATCAATTTTAAATCGTCAACCAAGTACACACTCCATTTGTTGAGTTACAATTGTAAGAAAAAGTAGAACAATTGACTTTTCTCTCTAGTGTTTTCGATCACACTGACTGATTCGAATCAGCGAAATTTATGAAAATCAATTTACTTTAAGCTGGAAAATTTGTTTGAAGACTTTCTTCATTAATATAGACCCTAGTGTTGCATAAAAATGAGCGAATTTATCTATGCGGCTTTATCAATCGCATCCAAAAAATGCAACAATTCATTTTCAGCAGCTGCATTTGCTGACATGGATAATGTCAAACGTCCTTTTGGT
>Ga0316207_10000809_pt1 | contig 44286 bp, 35 predicted proteins | sample 6weekpyrite_MG_FD_204943 | JGI IMG/M metagenome (GOLD analysis project Ga0316207, IMG submission 204943) | Microbial mat bacterial communities from mineral coupon in-situ incubated in ocean water Damariscotta River, Maine, United States -... | ecosystem: Environmental > Aquatic > Marine >... | reverse complement strand
AATTATAAAATCATTGAACGTGAACCGGTGAGAGCGACTTATCGTGGTGTGAAGGTTACGTCTGCAGCACCGCCCTCTTCAGGTGGAATCGCATTAGTTGAAATGTTTAATATTTTGTCCGGTTATGAATTGGATAAAGAAGATGAAGTTACTCGTAAACACCTCATTGTTGAAGCCATGCGACGTGCATATCGAGATCGAGCAATTTATTTAGGCGATCCCGATTTTGTTGATGTGCCGGTCGCGAATTTAACGAATCCAATGTATGCAAACGGCTTACGAGCAAGTATACGTAAAGACAAAGCAACAAAGAGTAATAACTTGCCCGGAATCGAAGCGGCGAAGGAAGGATTTCATACAACACATTTTTCCATATTAGATAGTGAAGGTAACCGGGTATCGGCGACGGTTACGGTGAATTATCCTTTTGGTTCAGGTTTTGTTGTGCCAGGTACGGGGATTTTGCTTAATGATGAAATGGATGACTTTTCTGCCAAGCCAGGTGTGCCTAATGCCTATGGTTTGGTTGGGGCAGAAGCGAATGCCATTGCACCTAACAAGCGACCTTTGTCGAGTATGACGCCAACATTTTTAGAAACCGAAGATGGCGTGGCAATCTTGGGAACACCGGGAGGTAGCCGGATTATTACAATGGTGTTGTTAGGCAGTCTTGATTTTATAGCAGGTAATACGCCTGACTCCTGGGTGAGCTTAGGCCGTTTTCATCATCAATATTTACCAGACAAGATTCAATATGAAGAAGGCGCATTAAATCCATCAGAGTTGAAAGGCCTTCAGGATCTTGGTCATGAATTACAAAAGACGCGTTGGAAGTATGGAAATATGCAAGCGATTTTATGGAATAAGAAAACAGATCTTGTTTCTGCTGCTTCTGATCCCAGAGGTGTTGGTGCTGCGCAAACCCGAATAAGCCTATCTAAATAATTATTGAATAAAAAAATATTAAATCCAGAAGGGCAAATATTAGTATTTGCCCTTTTTTATTACAGCTCGTTTTGTAAGTATTCTCTTAATTGCATTTCAAGCGCTTGATCAATTTTTAGAACATGCGGCTTGTCTTTTCTAGATTGAAACAACTCTTCCTGAATTCAAATAAAATATTTTAGATTAATCTAATCCTAAATTCCTCAGCGTTCGTATATCAGTTATCAGAACAAAATCATGTTCCTGATGGTCATTCATACAATTGACAAGGGTACATCAATTTATTAGTTACCCTTCTAATTAGCTCAATCATGGAGGAAGTAATGAATAAAAAAGTATTTATAAAAGCGGTTCAAGCTGCTTTGCTTGCAGGAATGAGTAGCAGTATTGCATTCTCATCAAGTCATCGTGAGGCGCCGTTTATCTCAGAAATGCCCAAAGTCGATGCTACAGACTTCTATATGTTTAATAGTTATGAGCCGGGTAGGGAAGGTTATGTCACTTTATTGGCAAATTATATTCCCTTGCAAGATGCTTATGGTGGTCCAAACTATTTTACTATGGATCCTGACGCAGTATATGACATTAATATATCAAACGATGATGATCCAAATGAAGAAATCGTTTTTCGTTTTCAGTTTAAAAATAAATCCGAAGACATTGCATTGGATATTGACGGAAAGCAAGTTTCCATTCCTTTGAGGCAAGCTGGTCAAATCGGAGTGGGCGGAGATCCCGCAGATATCGCTGCATTGAATGAAAAAGAGTCCTATTCAATAAAGGTTTTCTATAAGGATAAAGGTAAAAAGTCATATAAATTGACAAATTCAGATACCGGTAGCAAATATTTTATGAAGCCAGTTGATAATATCGGTAGTAAAACGTTACCGGATTATGCAAGTTATGCTGATAATCATATTTTTAATGTTGATATTCCTCGCTGTGGTCAAGGTAGAGTTTTTGTCGGGCAACGTCAGGAAGGCTTTGCAGTAAATTTGGGTGGCGTATTTGATTTAGTAAATTTTGTTCCGGTTGAGCCATCATTTAACCCAGTATTTGAAGGGGTTGGGATAGAACAGAATGTTGCAAATAATACCATTCGGAATAAAAATACGACGACGATTGCATTGGAAGTGCCTGTGGATTGCCTAACCAAGGGAGATGATACTTCAATTGGAGCTTGGACATCGGCAAGTCTAAAACAAAAACGTACCTTGAATACGCGAGGTGTAAAACACAGGCGTGATCGTAAAAACCTAGCTGAGTTCACGACTAAATCTTGTAAGTTGGCGCAGGTCTCTCGTTTAGGTAGTCCACTTGTCAATGAAGTGGTAATCGGCTTAAAAGACAAAGACTTGTTTAATCGCAGCATGCCTAAAAATGATGGGCAATTTGCAGATTATGTGACAAATCCCACCTTACCGGCATTACTTGATATTTTATTTCGAGATCCAGTGAATTCCCTGCTGGGAACAGAAATTCCTAACCTAGCGCCCACAAATTTTCCTAGAACTGATTTGGTCACAGCCTTTCTTACGGGATTTGATGGATTAAATAAAACCAGTGGTGTGGGAGAAATGCTCCGCTTGAATACGGCAATCTCTGCAACAAGTAAAGATGAGCAACACCATCTTGGCGTTGCAGCAGGTGATGTTGCTGGATTTCCTAATGGTCGTCGTCCCGGTGATGATGTTGTTGATGTTGCGCTACGAGTGGTTATGGGGGCTTTATGTCATGACTTGCCGCTTGGTCCTGAGGGAAGTGGCGTAAATTTAGGTTTATGCAATCCTGAAGATGCTGTTGTAGGGACGGTTCCTTTTACTGATGGCGCGCCGGTCAACGCTGGAGATTTTCAAAATGCATTTCCTTATTTGAATACGCCAGTGGCGGGTTATCCGGATCCTTCTAGTATTCTTTGATTAACTTTATTTTAATGTATAAAAAAATTAACAATTGGGTGGAATGTGTTCCTCCATCCAATTGTTAATGGGATGCTAAATATGAAATTAAAGTTGTTGTTATTGCTCGCATTTTTTCTCGGTTTTATTCTAAATGCAGCTTATGCAAAACCTTTTTTGCCGGGAGATGATGTAGTTTTGTTAAAGCTGGAGGATGGCTGGGGTCAGAGTGAAAGGGATTCTGTCAGGAAATTAAAAATGGCTTTAAAAACAGACCCAAGTAACATTCAGATAGCTATTGAACTCGCTAAAATCTATGTTCATTTGGCATCAATAAAGACAGATCCGAGATACTATGGATTGGCAGAAGCCACAATTAAGCCTTGGTGGAATAGTAATAACAATCATCAATTGATGATTTTAAAGGCTAGGATTCTGCAGTTTGATCATGACTTTTCTAAAGCTTTAGAGGTTTTGAATAATATTCTCAAAGATCGATTTAATTTACACGCGATACTTATGAGGGCAAATATATTACAGGTAATTGGTGAATATAAAGCTGCGAAGAAAGACTGTGCCAGTTTAGTTTTGAAAAGTACACCATTAGTTTCAGCAACTTGTTTATTTTCCGTAAATGGTTTTACTAATTCTTCAGAAAAAGCAAAAACACTTATCATTCAATTGAAAAATCTTATTGACCAATCAGTGGATGAGTCGATGGAAGTTAAACTATGGTCATATGGCCTTATTGCAGAATCAGCGAGTTTGAATCATGAGTGGCAGCTTGCTGAGAATTTAATTAAAAATGGCTTGTCTTTGAAAAAAGACGACATCTATTTGCTTTCTTTGTATGCGGATCTATTGTTAAAGCAAGGCCGGTTTCAAGCCTGTTTAGATCTATTGAACTCTCAGTTAAATCATACTTCATTATTTGTTAGATACTTAGCCGCTAAAAACAAATTGTATATTTTAAAAGCGCCTTCAGAGAAACAAAAATATTTGGAATTGAGAATACGTGAGGATGATTTGAGGCGTGATGAACGACATCTTCGAGAGTATGCCTATTATCAGTTATATGTCAAAAAGGACTATCAACTTGCCTTGAAAAATGCTCTTACGAACTGGGAAAATCAAAAAGAAATGAGTGATGCACTTATTTTATATCAGGCGGCGGAAAGGACAGATAGTGTTGAAGTGCTGGAGATGCTAAATGCATGGTCTGATTCTCAGCAAATAAAAATAAAATTTTCTAACGAGTCATTAAACGTCTAGAGAGTATGATATGCGATACTTAATAATGTTATTAATGTTGATTGTTTCTTTCAGTTCGTTTGCCCATAAGTCCAGCGATAGTTATTTGATTATAAATGTTGATCAGAAAGATATTTCTCTGCAATGGGATATTGCAATCCGAGATTTGCAGAATGTGATTAATATAGATCTTGATGGAGATGAGGTGATTAAATGGCAGGAAGTAAAAAACAAACAAGCTGATATATTTGCCTATGCTTTGGCGAGATTAAGTACTCGATTTGGTATAGCAGAATGCTCATATAATTCAACTCATTTAAAAGCTAATGAGCGTAGTGATGGATTTTATGCTGTGTTATATGCGCAAGGACATTGTGATAGAGCCGTCGAAAATATAGAAATACAATACGATTTGTTTTTCGAAGTGGATGCTCAACATCGAGGTTTGTTAAAACTTCAGTCTAAGGGAATAGACATTAGTTTTGCCTTTTCTCCAGAAGTTCACCATAAGTCGTTTACGCTTAATGAAACCCACAATATAGACACCTTCTTTCGATTCATTTCAGAAGGTATATGGCATATATGGATTGGGTACGATCACATTTTGTTTTTATTGAGTTTGCTATTGCCAGCAGTGTTAATACGTCATGAAAAACAATGGGTAGGTGTAGAGAATTTACCTAAGGCAAGTCTTGATGTTGTAAAAATTGTAACCGCGTTTACGATTGCTCATTCATTAACATTAAGCTTAGTGATTCTCATGGGACTTTCGCTTCCTGCAACGTTAGTTGAGTCAATCATTGCATTTTCAGTCATTGTGGCCGCATTGAATAACCTTTACCCTTTGATCAGTCACAAGCGATGGTTAATTGGTTTTATTTTTGGCTTAATTCACGGGTTTGGTTTTGCTAATGTACTATCCGATCTAGAATTAAATTCAGGTACCTTATTTATTTCTTTGCTTGGGTTTAATATTGGTGTTGAATTAGGGCAGCTTGTCATTGTTGTGCTATTTCTTCCGCTCGCTTATGTCTTACGCAATGCCTGGATTTACCAAAATATGCTAGTTAAGTATGGTTCATTGAGCATTGCGAGTATTGGTTTTTTTTGGGTAATAGAAAGAGTCGCCTGATAAATAATTGATTTATTTAACAATAAGTGCATTCATCCAAATGTGAAATTGGGCCGTATTATCAATATATTGTTATAAGTTTAAGAAGAAAAAGGTATATTATATTGCATAGTTTAATATTGGAACTATTTTGCCGAATACTGGGGATATCGCAAGAATGGTTTTTCGTCAATGACTGAGTGCGTTGAAGACATAAATAGTGATATTTATTTGTTAAAAGCCATAGCAAATGGAAACCAGGAAGCACTGACACAACTTTATGATCTTTATGCTCCTCATGTGCTCGCAGTGGCTTTGCATATTCTCAAGAATAAACAGGAAGCAGAAGATTTAGTGCATGATGTGTTTATTGAAGCTTGGCAAAAATCACAAAGTTATGACTCAAAGCGAGGGTCTGTGAGAAACTGGCTTATGTTGAGGGCTCGAAGTCGCTCAATTGATAGAATTCGAAAACTTGCTCGATTAGAAACGAGAAGTGAAATTGAAGATTCTGATTTCTCAAGTTCTACCTCAGAAAGTAATCACAGTAGTGCCGATCCATTACAACAACTTAATCATCGTCAAGCACACCATGCGATAAGTTTATTATCACCCGAACATGCTTTACTAATTAAAGCGAGTTATTTTGAAGACCTGACTTATCGTGAAATTGCAAAAAAATATGAAATACCCGAAGGCACAGTTAAGTCTCGAATGTTGGCTGCATTTAAGGTGTTGCGAAAACAGCTTGTTTCAACTGATGGAGGTGACGAATGGATAAGGACTTAGAAAAGGTATTGTCTTATTCTCTTGATCAACTTGATGAGAAGGAAAAGGCTGAATTTGAAAAGGATTTTAATTCTAACACTGAATTGGATAAGGAATTACAGGAAATGCAAACGATTCTTGAAACCCTTGCTTTGGCAGAACAGCCCGTGAAACCGAGTGATAACTTGAAAAACTCGCTGATTGCGTCGCTCAATATTGAAACTCCATTTCATGGTTTTGTTGATCGTTTTATGAAGTTATTTGATTTAGAAAGGGATAATGTAGAAGCACTTTTTTCTAAAGTGGTTAACTCTCCTAGTGATTTATTTAAACCCTGCGCTATTCCTAAAACGTCGTTATTTTATTTTGATGGTGGGCCAAAAGTTTCTCATGCTGAATGTGGAATCATAAAAATTAAAGCGGGTAGTATTTTTCCTGCGCATAAACACCAAGGTAAAGAATGGGTGTTAATATTACAAGGAGAAGCGGTGGATCACTCTGGTCAGGCTTATTTTCCAGGAGATATTATATATTCAGATGAAAAAGTCAGTCATGCGCTTCGTGTTAATAAAGATAACGATTTAATTTTTTCAGTCGTATTGGAGAAGCCCAATAAATGGTTGTTAGGGCAGATTGTTGTTGATTATTTGTTTCCCAATTTTAGATTCAAAAAAAATAATTAATTACAAAGTCGCTAGATTAATTCCTGATTTCGCAACGCTTACCATTAAATCAATTTCTTCTGGCGTAATAACATAGGGCGGCATGAAATAAATGACATTACCTAATGGGCGTAATAAGACGCCCTTTTCGAGTCCGTGTAAATAGACTTTTAGTCCTCGACGTTCCTGCCAGGGATAAGGCGTTCTTGATTTTTTATCTTTACACATCTCAATGGCGAGAATCATTCCAGTTTGGCGAACTTCAGCCACATGGGGGTGGTTTTTTAATTCTTCACAGGCTTTACTCATATGAGCGGCAAGTATTTTATTATTTTCAATAACATTGTCTTGTTCAAATATCTCTAAGCTTGATAGTGCGACACTACAAGCTAAAGGATTACCTGTGTAGCTATGAGAATGTAGGAATGCAGTTAGATTTTCATAATCATCATAAAAAGCCTGATAAATTTGGTTGGTGGTGACAACAACTGATAGAGGCAAATACCCGGCAGTAAGTCCTTTAGACAAGCAAAGAAAGTCTGGTGTGATGTCTGCTTGTTCACATGCGAATAAAGTTCCAGTGCGGCCAAAACCCACGGCGATTTCATCGGCAATAAGATGTACGTTATGGCGATCACACGCTTCCCGTAGTTTTTCTAAATATATTGGATGATACATTCGCATATTGCCTGCGCACTGAACGAGTGGCTCAACGATCACGGCACAAGTCTGTTCTGCATGTTGGGCAAGACTTGTTTCCATATGTTCAAACATTAACTCGCTATGTTGTTGCCAGCTCATATCTGGTTCACGATGAAAACAATCTGGGGAAGGTACAGTGATGGTTTCCATGAGTAAAGGTTTGTATGTATCTTTATATAATTCCACGTCACCGACAGCGAGGGCACCTAAAGTCTCACCATGATAACTATTAGATAAAGTGATGAATTTGGTTTTTTCTCGTTTTCCTATATTACGCCAATAATGGAAACTCATCTTTAAAGATGCTTCGATGGCGGAAGAGCCATTGTCTACAAAAAAACATCGATCCAGACCCGGTGGTGTTTGTTCTATTAATTGTTCAGCGAGAGAAATAACCGGTTCGTGAGAAAAGCCAGCGAGTAAAACATGTTCAAGTTTATCTATTTGTCGTTTTAAATCGGCATTTATTTTAGGATTAGCATGACCAAAAAGGTTAACCCACCAGGAGCTAATTGCGTCTAAATAAGTTTTACCTTCAAAGTCTTCTAGCCATATACCTTTGCCAGCTCGTATAGGAATAAGTGGTAAGTGTTCATGATCTTTCATTTGTGTACAGGGGTGCCACAAAACAGAGAGATCTCTCTGTAGTAAGGTTTGGTTTCTCATAGCTATATTTTTTCCAGTCTTCCCTAAAATAAACAAACACTTAGACGATATAGAAGAGTATAAGAGTTATAGAACATATAGAGAAGCTTAATATGACTTTAGTGAGCTTTCGATCACTTATTGTGTTTGTAGTAAATGCTCATTAAAACTGTATTTGAAGGTTAAATTTCTTTATTATTTCAATATGTTACGAGACTAAAGATATTTGATTCATGCGTTTATGCAGACATCCTTAAATATGCTATAGTTGCCAGTTCATATTCGTAAGAAATGGATGAATAATAAAACAATTATGCGTGTGGAGGTGAGGAAGTACCAAGTCCACATAGCGCAGAGAGGTTAGGCGTGCAAAAAAATATCCTACTTGCAGTACTTTTAATTACGCTATTTTCTGGTTTATATGGCTGTTCCTGTTCACAGCGCCCTACCGAGGAGCCCGAATTAACACCAGGTCTATATATTGATAGTTTTCCCTTTGTTGAAAAAAACAGCGGTGAAACTCTAGTTAATTTAAATGTAAGGCTGGAGCGAAATAGTGAAGCAACAGTTACAGTAAATTATGAAATTTCCGCTTCAACCAGTAGCAGCAAAGCACTCGCCATTGTTGGTAATGATGCCGATGCTGATGTTCGCGGAACCCCACCCGAAAATACACTCATTTTTGATGAAGCATCTTCTGATGATGTGCTAACAATCCCCATTACGATAGTCAGTGACACGCTGTACGAATTAGATGAAGTATTTACCGTTGAGCTGAAAGCGGCGTCTGGTGCGAATATTGTTGAAGGTGTCGCTGAAATTACAATCGAAAATGACGATGATCCGCCTAATGCCAGTATCGAGTTAACGGATGTGAATGATAGTTTAATGTTGAGTGAAGATACATTGCAGCGTATTGGTATGAAAGTTTCCTTAGATGCTATTAGCGGTGTTGACGCGTCATTGAAAGTGTTTCGTAGCGCTGAAACTCAGGCTGACGAAGATAAATATGGAACTGTAGGTGCCTACCGTATCGATTATATGCTTTATCAAGCCGATGAAATTCTTCCGGAAGAAGCGGGTATTATTATTCCAGCTGGAGAGTTAGAGGCATTTGTTGATATTGAGGTAATTGATGATGGTATTGAAGAAAACTTGGAAGAGTTTGAAATTAGTTTGGTTGAGCAATCTCATGTTTCGACAGCAAGTACAGTTGCGTTGAATTTTTCGATTACAGACGACGACACCATCACTGATGGCTCTGTAGCCAGCATGACGCTTAACGATACGGGTTTGTTGGATTTGCCTGGGAGTATTATACCCATTGAGCTTGATTCACAGGTTGATAAAAATTTCGGGCGTGATTCTGTTTCTGAGTTAGTGAAAACTGGTGCAGGTAGAGCAGCTTTTGATTTTAATAAAATTGACGCCAACGGCGATGTGATGGATGACAGTGCTGATTTTTCGGTTACCCCTTGGGATTGCGTTAGAGATAATACAACTGGTTTAGTATGGGAAGTTAAAGAACCAGGTGAAGCCACAATTCGGGGGTCGGGGCAGAGTTTTTATTGGCAAGACCCTAATTACAACACCAACGGCGGTAATCCTGGAGTTAAAGGTAAGTATCAGTGCCAAGGGCATGATCCTGTCGTAGATGGGCCATGTATTTCTAGCACGGCATATTATGTGGCTGACATGAATGTCAATAAATTATGTAATATGACTGGCTGGCGACTACCAACTGTTGAAGAGCTGCGGTCTATCGCGGATTATAGTGACGCTTCTCCGCATTATGATACTGATTATTTTGCAGGGGATACATTAGGGGTGAAGTATATCTGGACTTCTTCTACGGTTGCGGTTAATGATCGCCAAGCGTGGGCAATTCAATTTCGCGATTTGATTGAAGAAGCACGTGAAAAAGAGAGCTTTTCAAGTCACGGTATTCGATTAGTAAATGATTCGAATGTCAGTAATACTGAATAGGGTGAATATAATGATTAAAAATTCCATTATTTTCTTTTTGTTTTTTTCTTTACCTGTGCTTGCTGCAGAAGAAACCGTTTGTTCTTCTAATACAAATCAGAAAAATATTCAGGCAAGCACCCCAACAAGTCAATTTGAGTTTACTCAAGATGGCGATACTGTTACAGATAAAAAAACAGGATTAATGTGGTCTCGATGTCCTTGGAATTATTCTTGGGAATTGAGTACCTGTACCACGGGTGATGCGGCAACAGGTAAGCTTAGTTGGGAAAATTCGTTATATGTCGCTAGCGATAATTCGACGAGTGATTCACCCTATTTGGGCTATTCGGATTGGCGTTTACCAAATATTAAAGAAATCGCTTCCATTGTTGAGCGAAAGTGTGCAGGTTTGGCAATAAACCACCAGGTTTTTGGGGGTGCAGGTTCGGGTGTTTATTGGTCTAATACACATGTTGATGGCAGCACAAATGTGAGAGTTGTGAATTTTGTATCTGGTCAGGTGACAAGTGCCTTGCCGACAGAAGAGTTTTTTCTGCGACTGGTGAGAGATGTTAATCCATAATCTTGATTTCTTTTATAAAAAAGGCGCGTACTGCGCCTTTTTTATTGTCTTATATATGTAAAGCCCGGTTTAGTTTCTTAATCCTAAAGCTTGCCAGATTTGTTTAGTAGGTTCGGCTTTATTCATACTATAAAAATGGATTCCCGGGGCTCCTTCTGAGAGAAGTTTTTCACAAAGTTTAATAGTGCAATCGAGTCCAAAAGCTTTAATAGATTCAATGTCGTCGCCATAAGCTTCTAAGCGTTTTCGAATCCAACGTGGAATTTCAGCTCCACACATCTGAGAAAAACGAGAAAGTTGTGTATGGTTAGTAATGGGCATGATTCCCGGTATGATGGGAATATCAATATTCATTGCTTCGCAACTGTCAATAAAACTGAAATAAGCATCGGGGTTAAAGAAATATTGTGTGATCGCTGCATTCGCTCCGGCGTCCACTTTGCGTTTGAAGTTTTCTAAGTCTTCTATCGCATTGGAGGATTGGGGGTGAAATTCAGGGTAAGCGGCAACTTCTATTTTAAAGTGATCACCTGTTTCCTTTCTTATATACGCTACTAATTCATTTGCATAACGTAGTTCACCTGGAGATTGCATACCTGACGGTAAATCACCTCTCAAAGCAACGATACGTGAAATTCCACGTGCTTTGTAGAGTTGTAAAATATTGCTTAACTGTTCTTTACTTGAAGCAATGCAGGATAAATGTGGGGCAGCAGGAATGCCAGCTTGTTGAATTTCTGTAACTGCCTCAATAGTGCCGTCTTGAGTAGTTCCACCAGCACCAAATGTCACAGAAATATAGGCTGGTTTTAACTCAGCAAGTTGATTTCTGGTGTTACGTAAGTTTTCTGCGCCTTTTTCTGTTTTGGGTGGGAAGAACTCAAGACTAAAGGTAGGCTTAAATTTTTTTTGAGAGTCCATGATAGATACCTAAATAGAATTATCGAAAAAACGGGTGCGAACACATGCACCCGTTAGTCTTGTAACTATCTAATAGCGATAATGTTCAGGTTTATATGGGCCGTCAACTGGAATACCAAGATAGTCAGACTGCTCTTTGGTCATAGTTGTAATATTTGCACCAATTTTTTGTAAATGTAAACGGGCAACTTTTTCATCAAGATGTTTTGGTAGAATGTAAACCTTGTTTTCGTAGTTGTCAGAATTATTCCATAATTCAATTTGTGCCATTACTTGATTCGTAAAAGAGGCAGACATTACAAAGCTAGGATGACCTGTAGCACAACCTAAATTCACTAAACGTCCTTCGGCAAGAATAATTAACTTTTTACCATCTGGGAAAGTCACGTGATCAACCTGAGGTTTGATATTATCCCATTCGTAACCGCGAATGGACGCAATATCAATTTCAGAATCAAAGTGGCCAATATTGCAAACTATTGCTTCATCTTTCATGGCAATCATGTGCTCATGATTGATAACGTTGACGTTTCCGGTAGTTGTTACATAGATATCACCTTGAGAGGCCGCATCATCCATAGTGACAACACGATAGCCTTCCATTGCGGCTTGTAATGCGCAGATTGGGTCAATTTCTGTAACCCAAACTGTTGCGCCCATGCCTTTAAATGCCTGAGCACAGCCTTTGCCAACATCGCCATAACCGATGACTACGCAGATTTTACCGGCAATCATTACATCCGTGGCACGTTTGATACCATCGAGTAGTGATTCGCGACAACCATATAAGTTATCAAATTTTGATTTGGTTACTGAGTCATTAACATTAATAGCAGGTACTTTCAATGCATCCTTTGCCATCATTTCATATAAGCGATGAACGCCTGTTGTTGTTTCTTCTGATAGGCCTTTTACATCATCCAGCAACTCAGGGAATTTATCATGCATCATGATGGTTAAATCGCCACCATCATCTAAAATCATGTTTGGGCGCCAACCATTGGGACCAACAATAGTTTGCTCAATACACCATTCAGCTTCTTCCTCTGTTTCGCCTTTCCAGGCAAAAACAGGAATACCGACTGCAGCCATAGCCGCAGCGGCTTGGTCTTGAGTAGAAAAAATATTGCAAGAAGACCAGCGAATTTCTGCGCCTAAATCTATTAAGGTTTCCATTAAAACAGCAGTTTGAATGGTCATATGTAAACAACCTGCGATACGAGCACCGGCGAGTGGTTTTTTGCCTGCATATTCTTCACGTAATGCCATTAAGCCTGGCATTTCGGTTTCTGCAATTTTAACTTCTTTTCGACCCCAATCGGCCAGTGAGATATCAGCAACTTTATAATCTGTCATGATTATATTCTCCATATTTACTAATAAGCGCCGTTGTTAATAAAGCCAGTTTCTTCGAGCCTCACAGAGAGCTGTTGCAACGCTTCTCGAAGAATTGGTAAAAATGTAACTTAGATTCCAGCGGCAGATTTTAATGCATCTGCTTTATCAGTTTTTTCCCAAGTATATTCTGGTTCTTCACGACCGAAGTGGCCATATGCCGCTGTACCCGCATAAATAGGCCGCAACAGATCTAACATAGTTACTAAACCTTTGGCGCGCAAGTCAAAGTGTTCTCTGACTAATTCAACAATTCGAGCTGGTTCAATTTTTTCTGTTCCAAAAGTTTCAATTGAAATAGACGTCGGCTCAGAAACACCAATGGCATAGGAAATTTGAATTTCACATCTGTCAGCTAAACCAGCAGCAACAATGTTTTTTGCTACATAGCGACCTGCATAAGCAGCTGAACGGTCTACTTTTGAAGGATCTTTGCCAGAAAAAGCACCACCACCATGACGAGCCATGCCGCCATAGGTATCTACTATAATTTTACGACCTGTTAAGCCACAATCGCCAACTGGTCCACCTATGACGAAACGTCCGGTTGGATTAATGAAATATTTAGTGTTGTTGTCTATCCACTCTTCAGGCAAAACTGGGCGAATAATTTCTTCGCGTACGGCTTCAATTAAATCATTTTGTTCGATGTCTGGATCATGTTGGGTAGATAAAACGATTGCGTCTATGCCAACAGGTTTGTGATTTTCATAGCGAAAAGTGATTTGGCTTTTTGCATCTGGCCTTAACCAGGGTAGAACACCGTTTTTACGGACTTCTGCTTGTCGTTTTACTAGACGATGAGCATAAGTGATGGGTGCGGGCATTAGTACATCAGTTTCGTTACTTGCATAACCAAACATAAGACCTTGGTCACCTGCGCCCTGTTCGTGTTCTTCAAATTCATCCACGCCCTGGGCTATATCAGCAGATTGTTTGTCAATAGAAGTAATAACTGCACAAGATTCCCAGTCAAATCCCATGTCGGAATGATTGTAACCAATACGTTTTACGGTTTGGCGTACGATGTCTTGCATATCAACCCATGCACTCGTTGTGATTTCACCTGACAAGATCACCATGCCAGTATTTACCATGGTTTCGCAAGCAACACGGGCTTTAGGGTCTTGTTCAAAAATAGCATCAAGAACAGCATCAGATATTTGATCGGCAACTTTATCTGGGTGACCTTCAGAAACAGATTCTGAGGTAAATACGAAATCTTTCAAGTTAATTTCCTTTTTTATCTATGAGGATTGGTAAAATGTATTCTGAATTAAGTATCATGGGTTATGGAACGGCGCTTATTTTACTTAATATAGTAGCTATGTATAGGTATTTAACAATTTTTTGGAGGCTTTATGGTTAGTTTGGAAACACCTGTTTGTGATTTTGGTGAAAAAGCCATCGACTTCACCTTGCCTGGTGTGGATGGGAAAGATTGGAGCTTAGCTTCAGCCTCAGGAGAGAAAGGACTATTGGTTATGTTTATTTGCAATCATTGTCCTTACGTGAAATCAATTCGTGATCGAATTGTGCGAGATACACGGGAGTTGAAGGAGCAGTATGGAATCAACTCCATTGCGATTATGGCTAATGATCCGGCAATGTATGAAGAAGATTCCTTTGAAAATATGAAGAAGATTTCAGATGAGTATGATTTCCCTTTCCCTTATGTCATTGACCAGACTCAGGCTGTGGCTAAGGCCTATGGTGCGGTTTGTACTCCCGATTTTTTTGGTTATAACAAGGATTTAGAGTTGCAGTATCGAGGGCGTTTGGATGAGAGTAAAAAACAGGCTGCAGATGCCAACGTGCGTCGTGATTTGTTTGCCGCGATGAAGCAGGTATCGCAGACAGGCCACGGCCCGAAAGACCAAATTCCCAGTATGGGTTGTTCCATAAAATGGAAAGATGAGTAATTGATAAACAAAATGGCGATTTTGGTAATAAAATGACATTTGGGAGTGTTTTTTTTAAAAATAGTTGCTATTTGCTGTTATTGTTAAAATGGGATAAATCTATATAAAACAACAGTTAAGAGTATTTTTAACCAACATTGAGGGAAATAAGTATTGCTGTAAGGGCGTATCTGAGAGAAAATACGCCCCTTTTTTGTGGCAACGCCCATACAGCAACTAGCTGATACGCAATAATAGTCCAGAGTGGCAAGCCTTGTTATTTTACGGCTCCAAAGATAATGCCAAGAATTTCAATGAATCGTACATTACGGTTCATTACCAGTTTTTTAGTTTTTTAAATTTTGAAATAAGGAGAGATATATGACATCTCGTAGAGAACTTGCCAATGCAGTCCGAGCATTGAGTATGGATGCAGTACAAAAAGCAAACTCTGGTCACCCTGGAGCACCGATGGGCATGGCCGATATTGCCGAAGTTCTGTGGAATGATCATATGAACCATAATCCTACAAATCCGGACTGGTCTAATCGTGATCGTTTTATCTTATCCAACGGCCATGGCTCTATGTTGATCTATTCTTTGTTACATTTGACAGGCTATGATTTGTCAATTGAAGACCTTAAAAACTTCCGCCAGCTGCACTCTAGAACACCAGGTCATCCAGAGTATGGTTATGCCCCAGGCGTTGAAACAACTACTGGCCCATTAGGTCAAGGCATTACTAATGGTGTGGGTATGGCTATCGCTGAAAAAGCATTAGCGGGTCAATTCAACCAAAAAGGTCACGATATTGTTGATCATCACACTTATGTGTTTTTAGGTGATGGTTGTTTGATGGAAGGTATCTCTCACGAAGCTTGTTCATTAGCGGGTACTTTAGGTCTCGGCAAATTGATTGCTTTTTGGGATGACAACGGTATTTCTATCGATGGTCACGTTGAAGGTTGGTTCTCTGATGATACACCTAAACGATTCGAATCATATGGTTGGCATGTTATAGCTGACGTTGATGGTCATGACGCCGCAGCTGTTGGAAAAGCTGTTGAAATGGCGAAAGCTATGACAGACAAACCAACAATGATTTGTTGTAAAACAACGATTGGTTTTGGTTCGCCAAATAAAGCAGGTACTCATGAGTGTCATGGTGCAGCATTAGGGCAACCTGAAATTAATTTGACTAAAGCAGCTTTGGGTTGGGATCACGAAGCTTTTGTAATTCCTTCTGAAATTTATGCGGGTTGGGATGGAAAAGAAAAAGGCGCTGCGGCTGAGTCGGCTTGGAATGAGAAGTTTGCGGCTTATAAATCAGCGTATCCAGAATTGGCTGCTGAATATGAACGTCGTATTGCAGGTGATTTACCAGCAGATTGGGCTGATAAATCTGCCGCATTTATTGCTGCAACTAATGCGGAGGCAAAAACAACAGCAACGCGTAAAGCGTCATTAGCGTCTATCGAAGCTTATTCGCCAATGTTGCCTGAATTGTTTGGTGGTTCAGCTGATTTGGGTTGTTCTAACTTGACTGAATGGTCTGGTTATAAGCCTATGATCAATAATGAAGACGCTAACTATGTAAACTACGGTGTTCGTGAATTTGCGATGTCTGCAATTATGAATGGTATTAGTTTACATGGTGGATTGATTCCTTTTGGCGCAACGTTCCTTATGTTTTCTGAATATGCACGTAATGCGTTACGCATGGCTGCATTGATGAAAATTCGTGGTATTTTCGTTTATACGCACGATTCAATTGGTTTAGGTGAAGACGGCCCTACACACCAACCAATTGAGCAAATTCCTACATTACGAATGATTCCAAATATGGCTGTATGGCGTCCATGTGATGCGGTTGAATCGGTTGTTTCCTGGCAGCAAGCTGCAGAAAATGCAGATGGTCCGAGTTGTTTGATCTTCTCTCGTCAAGATTTGGAGCATCAAACGCGTACAGACGAGCAGTTAGCTAACATCAAAAAAGGCGGTTACGTGTTAAAAGATTGTTCTGGAACGCCAGACGCAATCATTATTGCAACAGGTTCTGAGGTTTCTTTAGCAATGGGAGCAGCTGAAGCAATGAGCGGTAAAAATGTTCGCGTTGTTTCTATGCCTTCTACAACTGTATTTGATGCGCAAGATGAAGCCTATAAAGAATCTGTATTACCAAAAGCAGTCACTGCACGTGTTGCGGTTGAAGCTGCAGTCACAGATGGCTGGTACAAATATGTGGGTACTGGTGCTGTTGTCGGTATTGATCACTTTGGTGAATCTGCACCTGCTAGCGAATTGTTTAAAGAATTCGGTTTTACAGTTGAGAATGTAGTTAAAGCAGTAGAGTCTGTACTGTAATATTAACGTAAAGAATTATTTTTTCAGCTCGGTGTTTTCCGGGCTGGAAAGAGCACAGTTTTAATTTAAATATGGAGATGTAAAATGACTATTAAAGTTGGTATTAATGGTTTTGGTCGAATTGGCCGTATGGCGTTCCGCGCAATTTCACAAGATTTCCCAGATATGCAAGTCGTTGCAATTAACGATTTGTTGGAAGCAGATTACTTAGCCTATATGTTGAAGTATGATTCGGTTCATGGCCGTTATAAAGGTGAAGTTTCAGACGATAATGGCAGTTTAATTGTTGATGGTAAAAAAATTCGTTTGACTGCTGAGCGTGACCCTGCAAATTTAAAATGGAATGAAGTAGATGTTGACATCGTTCTAGAATGTACTGGATTTTTCCTAACTGAAGAAACTTGTCAGAAGCACATTGATGCAGGTGCTAAGAAAGTTGTTCAATCTGCACCTTCAAAAGACAGTACACCAATGTTTGTTTATGGTGTAAACCATGAAGATTATGCTGGTCAAGCTATTGTGTCTGCCGCATCTTGTACTACCAACTGCTTGGCTCCAATGGCTAAAGTCATTAATGATAAGTTTGGTATCAAACGAGGTTTGATGACAACTGTTCACGCAGCTACAGCTACACAAAAAACAGTTGATGGACCTTCGATGAAAGACTGGCGCGGTGGTCGTGGTATTTTAGAAAATATCATTCCATCTTCGACTGGCGCTGCTAAAGCTGTTGGCGTTGTATTACCTGAGTTGAACGGTAAATTAACCGGTATGGCTTTTCGTGTGCCTACTTCAGATGTTTCTGTTGTTGACTTAACTGTCGAGTTGAACAGTGATGCGTCTTATGACGATATTTGTGCTGCTATGAAGGACGCTTCTGAAAATGGTGCAATTAGTGAAACTTTGGGTTATACAGACGAGAAAGTTGTTTCAACTGATTTCCGCGGCGTAGGTTACTCTTCGATTTTCGATGCGCAAGCCGGTATTGCTCTTGATGGTACTTTTGTTAAATTGGTTTCATGGTATGACAATGAGTATGGTTATACTTGTAACATGATGCGTTTTGTTCGTCACGTTGCTGCCAATTAAGTAGAACAGGTAAAGAGGGGCTTTGTTTAGATTGCCCCTCTTTTCTTTTTTAAAAGCTATTTGTTAAGTGTAAATTTTTTTAGGTTTACCAAATTGTTTTTTATTTTTAGGAGTAAATCATGTCTGTAATAAAAATGACTGACCTGGATTTGGCGGGTAAACGTGTACTTATTCGAGAAGACTTAAATGTACCGTTAAAAAACGGTAAAGTAAGTGATGATACCCGTATTCGAGCATCACTTCCTACGATTAAGCATGCTATGGAAGCAGGCGCAAAAGTTATGTTGATGTCTCATCTTGGTCGTCCAACTGAAGGTGAGCCTTCTGATGAAGCTTCTTTGGCTCCAGTTGTTGATCACCTTTCTGGTTTGCTTGGTAAAGATGTGAATCTCGTAAAAGATTACTTGGATGGTGCACCATCATTAAACGATGGTGAAGTCGTTGTTTTGGAAAACGTACGTTTTAATGTTGGCGAAATGAAAAACACAGACGACCTTGCAAAGAAATATGCAGCACTTTGTGATGTTTATGTCATGGATGCATTTGGTACTGCTCATCGTGCACAAGGCTCGACACATGGTGTTGCAAAATTTGCGGATACCGCATGTGCTGGTCCTTTATTAGCAGGTGAGTTGGAAGCGTTAGGTAAAGCATTAGATAATCCCGCTCGGCCAATGGTTGCAATTGTTGGTGGTTCAAAGGTTTCAACTAAGTTAACGGTGCTTGAATCACTTTCAAAAGTGGTTGACCAGCTGATAGTTGGTGGCGGTATTGCAAATACTTTTATTGCGGCCGCTGGTCATAATGTTGGTAAATCACTTTGTGAAAACGATTTGATTGAAACAGCAAATAAACTCGTATCCGAAGCTAAGTCACGCGATGGTGATATCCCTGTTCCTGTAGATGTTGTTTGTGCGAAAGAATTTGCAGAGACAGCTGAAGCGGAATTGAAAAATGTAGCAGATTGTACAGACGACGACATGATTTTTGATATTGGTCCTGAAACTTCAAAACAATTGGCAGAAATTTTGAAGAATGCAGGAACGATTGTTTGGAATGGCCCAGTCGGTGTTTTCGAATTTGATCAATTTGGTGAAGGCACTAAGGCAATATCCATGGCGATCGCCGAAAGTGATGCGTTTTCTATTGCTGGTGGTGGTGATACCTTGGCCGCTGTTGCTAAATATGACATTTCAGATAAAGTTTCTTATATTTCAACTGGTGGAGGCGCTTTCCTTGAATTCTTGGAAGGTAAAAAATTACCAGCCGTTGAGATTTTAGAAGAACGTGCAAAGTAAATAGTTGATGGTGGAAGATATTCCTCCTAGGGTTTTATAAATAAAGGGAGCTTATGCTCAGAAGAACAAAAATACTTGCTACATTAGGGCCTGCGACAGACGATCCTAAAGTTTTAGACAAGCTGATTGAAGCAGGGTTAGACGTCGTGAGAATTAATTTTTCTCATGGAGAAGCCTCAGAGCATCGTACACGCGTAGAGATGGTTCGAGATCGTGCGCGTGCACATGGTCGCCAAATAGGCGTTCTTGTAGATTTACAAGGCCCAAAAATTCGAATTGAAAAATTTAAAGATGGCAAAATTGAACTGGCGGATGGTGATCGTTTTACGCTAGATGCTGAATGCCCAAGTGACGGTGGCGATCAAGAGCGTGTTGGGTTGGCTTATAAAGAATTACCCGATGATGTTAAGCGTGGTGACACCATGTTGCTCGATGATGGTCGCATTGTTTTATGGGTAGAAAATATCGAAGGCCCTCGTATCGAATGTAAAGTTGTTGTTGGTGGTGCCTTATCTGATCGAAAAGGGATTAATTTACAGGGCGGTGGATTATCAGCGAAAGCACTAACTGATAAAGATCGTGCCGATATTAAAACCGCAGCTGAATTACAAGCTGACTACATGGCTGTGTCTTTCCCAAGAACTGCTGAAGATATTCACGAAGCTCGTCGATTACTTACAAAAGCAGGTGGTCATGCGGGAATAGTTTCTAAAATTGAAAGGGCTGAAGCACTGGATGTTTTAGAAGAGATTATTGAAGCGTCAGATGCAGTGATGGTTGCTCGAGGTGATTTAGGTGTTGAGATCGGTGATGCTGAATTACCGGCTGTTCAGAAACGCATAATTCGAATTTCTCGTGAAATGAATCGAGTGGTAATAACCGCTACGCAGATGATGGAGTCGATGATAGAAAATCCTATTCCGACTCGTGCCGAAGTTTTTGATTGTGCAAATGCAGTTATGGATGGTACAGATGCTGTCATGTTGTCAGCAGAAACAGCTACTGGTAAATATCCTGAAAAAGCGATTGCTGCCATGGACCGGATTTGTCGAGAAGCAGAAAAACAACATGACGTTCGAGTATCTGATCATAGAATTAATACTAAGTTTGAGCGTGTAGACGAAGGTATTGCTATGGCTGCAATGTATACGGCAAACCATTTGGATGTTAAAGCGATTGCTGCGCTAACAGAATCAGGAGCAACAGCATTATGGATGTCGCGTATTAGCTCTGATAGGCCTATATATGCACTGACCAGTCATGTAGAAACCCGACGTAAAGTAACTTTATTTCGCGGCGTTTATCCTATAAGTTTCAAACCAGATACAACTAATCACCCACAAATTAATCGTGACGCGATCGATGAATTAATGCGACGTGGTGCGGTGAGAAATGGAGATTATGTCATTATTACCAAGGGCGACTTCATGGGAGTTGGCGGTGGCGCCAATGCAATGAAAGTTGTCAAAGTTGGTGAATTAGCCGAGGTAGGCGAACATTAAACAAATTTAGTACAAAATATTTTTAATTTAGATTATTAGGAGATAAATATGGCTTTAATATCGTTGCGCGAATTGTTGGATTACGCCGCTGAGAATGACTTTGGTCTTCCTGCATTTAATGTCAATAATATGGAACAAGTACATGCCATCATGCAAGCTGCTGATGCTGTTGATGCGCCTGTTATTATGCAGGGTTCTGCTGGTGCGCGCTCATACGCAGGTGAACCTTTCTTACGTCATTTGATTTCTGCTGCAGTTGAGCAATATCCACATATTCCAATTGTAATGCATCAGGATCATGGTTCTGAGCCTGCAGTATGCTTACGTTCAATCCAATCAGGTTTTAGCTCGGTAATGATGGATGGTTCTTTGATGGCGGATATGAAAACTCCATCATCTTTTGAGTATAACGTTGAAACTACCAAGACTGTTGTAGATATGGCACATGCTGGTGGTGTATCAGTTGAAGGTGAGCTAGGTTGCCTTGGTTCATTAGAAACTGGTGAAATGGGTGAAGAAGACGGTCATGGTGCTGAAGGTAAGTTGGATATGGATCAATTATTGACCGACCCTCAAGAAGCTAAAGACTTTGTTGAAAAGACAGGTGTTGATGCGCTTGCTATCGCAATTGGTACTTCTCATGGTGCTTATAAATTCACTCAGGAGCCTACTGGCGATGTTTTACGTATTGATCGCATTAAGGAAATCCATGCAGTGATACCTAACACTCACCTTGTTATGCATGGTTCGTCTTCAGTGCCTCAGGAATGGTTAGAAATCATCAATAATTATGGTGGTGATATGGGACAAACTTATGGTGTGCCTGTAGAAGAAATTGTTGAAGGTATTAAAAGTGGTGTGCGTAAAGTAAATATTGATACTGATTTACGTATGGCTTCTACTGGTGCAGTTCGTAAGTTTCTAGCGGAAAATCCATCAAACTTTGATCCTCGCAAATTTCTAAAAGCATCAACTGCAGCGATGTCTGAAATTTGTAAGGCACGTTATGAAGCTTTTGGTTGTGCAGGGCATGCTTCTAAAATTAAAGCCACTTCATTGGAAGGCATGATTAATTATTATAAGTAATATTTTGACCGTTACTAATGAAAAGGGCGCTTTTTAGCGCCTTTTTCTTTTTTTACGAGTAAAAACCAATCAAAACATGCCTTTTTCCCTTCCTTTGGTTTAATTCTTAACCTCCTGATTATTCAGCCACTTCATTCAATAAAGCAGTAAAGATTCAGAATATATTGTCGATACGATGATAGCTAAGACGAATTTGAGTAAAACCTCTTGAACGAAGAATCAATACCTTCTAATTGCAATAAACCCGAAGCAGATACTAATTCTGCATTGGTTGGTCGTCAGACAATATACGATATTAATTTGGAAATTTTTGCCTACGAGCTGCTATATAGACCAGCCCCAGGGCAAAATTTTGCACCGTCGCAATTTGATGGGAACAAAGCAACTTCTGAAGTAATGTTAAATGCGTTCTTAGAAATTGGACTGGAAAATATCGTTTCTGAAAAAAGAGCTTTTATCAATATGACGGAACAATTTATCGATGGCAGTATTGAAATTCCGTTGCCGAAGGATGCCATTGTTATTGAGGTTTTAGAAGATATAAAGCCAACAGAAAATGTGAAGAATGGACTGTTAGAGTTAAAGAATAATGGTTATGTGATTGCTTTAGATGATTTTGTTTTCGATGTGGAATTGATGCCTTTAGTACCATTTGCCGATATCATTAAAGTTGATCTCATGCAAATTAGTCAATCAGCTTTACGAGCACACGTAAATGCCTTAAAAGAAAATTCTAGCGTAAAATTGTTAGCTGAAAAAGTTGAAACATTGCAAGAGTTTGAGTTTTGTAAAGGCTTGGGCTTTGATTATTTTCAGGGGTATTTTTTAGAAAAACCCGTGGTGATTGAAGGGCAAAAAATGCCTGCGAACAAAATTGCTATCTTACAACTGATTAATCGATTACAAGACCCGAAGGTAGAGGTAGATGAGTTACAAGAATTAATAAAAACAGATGTTTCTCTGAGTTACAAAGTGCTTCGGTATATCAATTCACCCGGATTTAATTTAGGCACTGAAGTAACATCAATAAAACAAGCACTAATGTTATTGGGTTTGAATACATTAAAGCACTGGATGACCTTGGTTGTGCTATCCGGTCTTTCAGATAAGTCATCAGATATTATTCAGAAGGTCTTAATTAGAGCCAAAATGTGTGAATTAATTTCGGGTGTTATTAAACAAAAAAACCAGGAAGATTATTTCTTAGTGGGTATGTTTTCGATGCTTGACACCATGATGGATCAAGAGATGACAGTAATTTTAGAATCGATACCTATTCGACAGGAATTAAAAGATGCCTTACTCAAACATAAAGGCAAGGAAGGTAAAGTATTAAGTTTGGTAGTGGCTTATGAGCATGGAGATTGGGAAGCTATGAGGGCAGGCACTATCAATCCGAGTTCTTTGCAAAAAGCCTATTTGACGGCAATAAGTTGGGCTGATCAAACGATGTCGGGACTGGCAGGTTAGTGAAACGAAATATCATGAGTGATTCAAGAGCATAATATGTCGAATGAAATGCAAAATCAGTTGGCGATATTGAAAGAAAAGTATATAGCTGCTTTACCTGAAAAAATTGGTGCGATACGTGTTTTGTGGACGGATATTAACGCTACAAAGAATTCGGAGCGTTTGGAGGAGCTGCACCGAATGGCGCATAGTTTAGCAGGATCTGGTGCTACATTTGATCAAGTACATGTAAGTAAATGTTCCAAAGAGTTAGAGAATTATATAAAGGAACATACTTCCTCAAGCGATATTTTTGAGGCTTCTCAAGTAACTGAAGTCGATCTTCGATTGAAAAATCTTGAAAATTCCATTAATTATTCGCAGGATGCCTTTTCAGAGTCAAATGTAACTGCTATAGAGGCCAAACCAACAGAAAACATTGAAGCTACATTAGCTAAGATGAAAGTAGATCCGATGTGTATTTTGTTAGCAGATGATGATTCTGATATACGTGATCAGGTTAAATTATTTCTTAAGTCTCGTGGGCACGAGGTATATGAAGCAAAAAATGGTCAGGAAGCGATAGATATTTTTATTGATGTAAAGCCTGATCTGGTTGTAATGGATGTGGTTATGCCTGGAATGGCAGGTTATGAAGCCACTAAAATACTAAAAGAAAAAAGTGGAGGTAAATTTGTCCCTGTTATATTTTTAACTTCGAATTCCGATGATGAAACCTTGGCGCGATGTATTGCTGGCGGGGGTGATGATTTTCTTACTAAACCTGTTAACCCAATTATATTAAATGCCAAATTACAAGCTTTTCAACGCATTCGAATAATGTATGAAAAGCTGGGTGAATATCAGCAGAAAACAGAAGAAGAGCTGGAAACATCTAAGCATGTTTTTAATTCACTCATTGATACTGCAAATGATGATATTTCAGGTTTATCTTGTTGGGCAGATTCCCCAGGACATTTTAGTGGTGATACACGACTGTATAAAACATTAGATAATGGTCATGTGTATGTTTTGTTGTGTGATTTTACGGGACATGGCTTGCCTGCAGCTATTGGAACAGTATTTGCCGCAGATTTATTCCGTAGCATGACACAAAAATCATTTGATTCAGATGTCATTTTGAATGAAATTAATTCTAAAATGCATCAAATTTTGCCAACAGGCCGATATTGCGCAGCGATAATGGTGGACTATAATCCATCGAAGTCCCACTTGAAAATATGGAATGCGGGATTACCAACGGCCTATTTATTGGATGAGCATTATAATATTTCACAAGAGATTCCGTCTTCTGGTGTGCCATTGGGTGTAATGAGTGGAGACGCAAAGTGTGAAGTTATTGAAATAGATATTAAGCAGAAAGATTCTATTGTATTTTTTAGCGATGGTATAACGGAAGCTGAAAACCCTAGCGGTGAAATGTATTCCGAGCAGCGTCTTCTAAGCTGTATTGCTGCCACAAAGAAAGAGCAAGATGTTTTTAAAGCGATACAAAATGAAGTTGAGACGTTCATGCAAGGTATAGAGCCTACAGATGATATCTCTTTAGTTACGTTAGATTTTGATAGTATGATAAAAAATAAGTGATATAACAATGAAAAGAAGAGAACCCGCTTTTGTTTCTTCTGCTAGTGTAGCAGCAGAACTAGCTGAAGTTTTTGCCGTAGCGAGAGATATGTCTATTAGTGTTAAAAATGCAAAAGCAATCGCAAATCGGGCAGGCACTAAAGCACGTGGATTTTCTCCGATAACTGATTTTATTGATGAAATGTCAGTTGAAACCATGAAATTAGTTAATCGAATTAACAAGGAATCTATTGAGTTATCTAGTGTTGCAATCAATGAATTAAAAATTCAGGATTCATATGATCGATTTGAGCAAGTAATGGAAATGGCATCTGATGCTCGATATATCAGCTCTTTAAAAGACTCAATGAATCGTATTAAAAAAGCGCAGTCAGAAGAGAAAGTTAAGTTAAAAAAATATTCTCGTGCACTAAGGGATCTCATGGGTGATATTGCGCAGCACATGGCTGTTGCAAATGTCATTGTAAGCAATTCAAGAATTGAGGCAGTTAATGCGGATGAATATCGAGCTAATTTAGAATCTATTGCAAATGATATTGAAGTTTCATGTGATACGATTCGAGACCGAGTTCAAAGTTCTCAACACCGTTTGGACAATGCGATGCAACAATGGAGAAGGGAATTCCATCATGAAGGCAGTTAACATATATGACAAGCGCCATCAATGGATTATGTTTGGTCGGGATTCGGCGAAACCAGAAGGAATCATTGATACCAATCAGTATTTGGTAAAAACCCGTGACAGGGCTTTGGTTTTAGATCCAGGTGGAATTGAGATATTTTCAAGTATGCTAGGCTCATTGTTGCACCATGTGCCTATTGAAGAGATTACCGATTTATTTGCATCACATCAAGATCCAGATATTATTTCTTCATTGGGATTGTGGGATCAAGCCTTGCCAAAAGCAAAATTGCATTCGCCTTGGCTATGGGAAAGTTTTATTCGCCATTTTGGGTTAAGAAATATTGAATATGTACCCGTGCCTGATGAAGGCGGTGAAATTGATCTGGGTTCTATCAAGTTAGAGCTCATTCCAGCGCATTATCTACATTCATCAGGGAATTTACATGTCTATGATCCACAAGCAAAGATTTTGATGAGTGGAGATGTTGGCGCAGCGCTTGAAGCACCAGGTGCAGATATGTTTGTGGATGATTTTGATGCTCATGTTAATAATATGAAAATGTTTCATCAGCGCTGGATGCCATCCAATAAAGCTAAAAATGATTGGGTTAAGCGAGTGAGAAAGTTGGATATTGAGATAATGGCGCCTCAACACGGTAGGCTGTTTAAAGGTGATGATGTGCAACGGTTCTTAGATTGGTTTGAAGCTTTAGAAGTTGGAATAGCGATAGAAGATTAGGAAACTAATACATCTTTAACTAAATTTAATGCCTTATCGGTTCGGTCGGCAGAGATGGCAACTAAACCATAATTTTCATTTCGTTGAACAAATCGAATGCTTCGTAAGCTAATATTCGCATCAGTAAAGCGTCGAGCTATTTTTGCAAGGGCACCGGGTTCATTTTTCAAGCGAATAAGAATGGCATCTTCTGTTATTATTTGAAAACTATCAAAGTGGCTTAAGGTCTGAAGCGCTAAATCATATTGGTCTACGGAAAGCAATATGACCGCATTCTCTGAAAACGACTTTGCATCTATGTTTTCAATATTAATATTATTTTCAGCTAATGCTTCCGATATTTCTGCCACAATACCCATTCGACTTTCAGCAATTATACTCAGTTGTTTCATGTTTAATCATCCATCATGATGTCGTGTATTATTTGATTGATATGTCTTTTTTCTACATGTGGCATTGTAATTAAATGTGCATCATTTCCGTTAACAGCAATTTGCCATCGCTTTAATGCGGCTTCATTTTTTCGAGGGAAAACTACTGTAATTGAATTTTTATTTCGCCACGCGTATAAGCCAGCCTCTTGAAATTTTTCAATGGCATAATCCGCCATTTTTATACAACGTTCAGTTATTTTTTTAAAACCATTTTTACCACGAGTTTTTATGGCATACCACAAAAATAAAGGCGATATGCCATTTCGAGATCCAGACACTGTAGTATCGTAACTGCCAATATATTCTACGGAACGCGCTATGCGATCAACATTGTTTTTTTTTGCTAATACTATTCCACAAGGCACAGGGGAACCAACCATTTTATGGCCACTAATGGAAATGCTATCGATGCCATCGCTAAAAAGATAAGGTTGAGGATCTTCAACAAAAGGTAATATCATTCCACTTAGAGCAGCATCCGCATGAATATAATAATGATTGATTGCATTATTTTTCATTATGTTTTTAATTTTTCTAATATCATCAACAGCGCCTTTCATGGTCGTGCCGAGATTGGCAAATATTATTGGTGGTACATCACGATGGATGCGTATGGTTTCTTCTAAATCCTGATAGTCAATTTCGCCATTGTCTTGGCTTTTTATCATGATATTTCTAGCGTGAACCATGCGTAAAATTTTTGCTACACTATAGTGGGTGTCTTCGGAAAAATAAACCATACCTTGGGGTAATAGTTCTCGGGCGAGGTAGGTGCCATACATGTTTCCTTCAGTGCCACCATTGGTGATATACCCCCAAGTTTTTTCTTCGGGCGCATCAAGTAAATCTGCATAAAATGAAAGCACGTCTCGTTCAAATTCATGACTGTTTAAATGAAAATTGCTAGGCTCGAATGGATCGCCAACATTATTTATGGGGTAGGAAAGAAATTTATATAACGCAGAGTAGTCAAATTCCCGTGTACAAGGATAACCTAAAAAGTGATCTCCCTCGCGTTCACAAACCTCAAGCAATGCGTCTAGTTTGTTTTTATCTTCCTTGCTAAGCGTTTGAAATTCAGAAGAAGTATGGTTAATTGGCACAGAATACTCCTTATGTGAAAAAGTCTGCTCATTGAACAATAATCGGTTATTGAATGTAGCTGCATTTTTTGCGCCGTAGGTTTTTATGATTATTCAAGGAGTTCATCGATGAAAAATAGAATGATGACTATTTTTCAGAATTTGGTATTAATATTGAGAAGAACGGTTTTAATTTATCCAGTTCATTTTCTAAATAGTTTGGTAAAGTGATTGCTAAAATATCGAGTAGCACTACAGCGTTTAGTGCTGCGTCATTTTCTACGGCTGATTCAATTCGGTTTTTTAAACCAATATTTACCGTGTGCATATTATTATAAACATCAGTTAATCCTTGTAAATCAAAGTTTACTTTTTCTCCATTTTGTTGGCGAAAAAATTGAGTAATTAAATGTGTTGAAATTGCTCGGAAAGAGGTTTCTTCAGAGCTCGCGAGAGGTAAGTGAAATTGTGCCATAGGACGAAAAAATTGTGTATGTGGGCAATCACTTGTTGCGATGACCAGTCCTAGCAAGGAACTCAAGACTTTTTGTGCTGTTGTCGTTGCCGAAATTGTTCGCTGTTTTGTATTTACTTCAAGAATTGCTTTATCGAAAGAAATGATTTCTTGCCAATCGCGCAATAAAACAAAAAGGTTTTCAGCAACTGGGCAAAGCGGTTGTGATGTAGGATTTAGTGGGCAATTATCACACTGATGATGTTCGAGTGTCATCCATTTCATTGATGCTTGATTTGCAGACTTAACGAGTTTGATGCCTTCTTCACCCTCCGCAAATACGTATTCCAGCGTTTGGTTCGGACCTAATGTCACTCGATAAGTTAACGCGGGGTTGTGATTACTCTCAGACACTTTTAGTAAATCTCAGAATTTTAATAGAACCATACTTATCCTAAATTTTATGGTTCGTCAATTGAAGGTTTCAGGAATTGTTGGAATATAGATTTAAAATTAAATAAATAAAGAAAGATTTTGGGTATTTCCGTGGGTATCCTGGACAATGAATTTTTAACAGGATTTCCTGTGGACTTTCCAAAAGGGGTGAAGAATTAAAGTACCGTTTGGGTTTAATCAATTGAGAAACATTTTTACGTGGTTAGCAAATAATAAACAGCAGTTTATTATTATGAGATGTTTTCTCATAGAATTGGAGATTGAGGTGGGTCTAAATTCGGTAAACCATTAATAAATAGCGGTTATTATTTTAAATGTGGCTCAAAAATAGACATATCACTCAATTCATTGGTAGTTCATATTTTTAAGGCAAGATGAAATAACAAAGCTGTAAGTTACTAGTGGGTCGGATAACCTGGTAATATATAATTATAAACTACTACAAGTGTAAATTGAAAAAATGGGGTGTAATGTAAATATGAAAGCTTTTTTTGCTGTAATTTTAGGAATGCTTGTTTCATTTGCTGCAATAAGCGCTGCCGAGGAACATAATGCTAAAGGGAAAATAAATTCTATTGATCGTTCATCAAAAACACTCAATATTAGTCATGATCCCATTAAGTCCATGGGAATGGCAGCTATGACAATGGATTTTCGGGTGATAGATCCTGCTATGTTAGATGAGGTTAAACCAGGCCAAACAATAAACTTTGTTGTGACTACTGATCGTCGCGGACGTTTTGTAGTAATGGACTTAGAGTAACAATAGAGCAGTTTAGGTCAACTACTAAAATCATAGAGTTATGGTTTGAAAAGCAGTCGTTAGGCTGCTTTTTTTATATCAGCTATTTTTATGATTATCACATTTTTCGATAAATACTCCTGTTAGATCAACTCTTTAGCTTTATTATAATGTGTAGATTTAAGGCCTGTTTAAAACTTGGTTCGTAATATTGCTTTTAAAGTTTGGATTGATGGGTCTTTATTTTCAAAAGTTCTATCTTATTGAATGTTAATGTTATTGTGGGTTTATTGCTCGACAAGTGGTGAAATTGATGTATCAAATGACGAAAAAGTGTGTAAAAACAGCCTTGTATGGAATTTCATTTTTCGTCCTAATACCAAATGCGTTTGCTCTGGAGTTATCTATTAAAGATGCAGAGCAGGTTGCGGTACAAAATGATCCGCTTATTATTAAATTACAAGCAAAGTCAGCGGCCCACATGGAAGAAGCAGTCGCAGAATCACAGCTGCCAGATCCACGCCTAAAATTTGGCACCGTCAATGTCCCAGTAACTAGTTTCGATTTTAAGGCAGAACCCATGACACAGATTGTTTTGGGTGTGCAGCAAGTAATACCTCCATCAGGTATGCGAGCTCAAAAACGTGAAAAGAAGCTGTTGCAAGCTGAAACTCAACGTGCGGAATATATGGCTCGAGCACTTCATGTTTTAAGAAAACTACGTCAAGCTTGGATGGAAGTTTATTATTACAATCAAGCCATTGCAGTGATTGAAGATAGTAAAGAAGTTTTTGCTCAATTAGTAAAAATTACTCAGTATCAATATAGAGCTGGTCGAGGGCAACAACAAGACGTCGTAAGAGCACAGCTAGAACTTAGTTTGCTTGATGATAAGTGGGTTCAACTTCATCAGAAGAAAGAAACCAGTATAGCAGACTTGGAAAAGTGGGCTGGAGCATCCGTTAAAAATCATACACTGTCTTTATTATTTCCGGAATTACCTAAACTGCCTAGTGTCGAAGCAATGAGGGAAAATATCGAATTTCATCCAGCCTTGGCCAGTCAGAAAGCAAAATTAGGTACAGCAAGAACGAATGTTGCGATTGTTAAAGAAAGCTATAGCCCCACTTGGATGGTGGATGTTAGCTATGGTTTGCGTTTAGGTGAAAATATGGTGAATAATGAAGCCGTTGCTCGTTCAGATTTTGTGTCAGCAATGGTATCTGTCGATCTTCCTTTTTTCACTGAAAAAAGACAGGATAAACGCCTTAATGCCCGCGGTCATGAATTAAATGCAGCGTCTGATGCAGTGGACGTTAAAAGGCGTGAATTATTACGAACATTAGATGCAGCTTATGCAAATTGGTTTAGATTAGGCCAGCGGTTAGAATTTTATAAAAGTACCGTTTTACCACAATCATCACAGTATGCTGAAGCATCCAGAAAGGCTTATCAAAGTCATGTAAGTGATTTTTCGGAATTGATAAGAGCTCGATTGCGACAGTTAGATAGTAATTTAGCGACATTGCGAATTCGAGTGGATAGAGCAAAATATCACTATGAGCTGCAGTATATTGTTGGTGAAGAAAGTTAATTTACTTTTAATTTGAAGTTAAAGGGAACCTGGTTATGTCGTCGATGTTGAGTACTATTACAGGTCAATTACGGAAACATTTGATTCTGGCGTTTATTGTCATAGCAGTTGGTGTGCCCCTAAATTATTACTTGTATTCTTCCTGGCAGAAAGTGGATGCAGCTACTGCTAACGACGTTAATGAAGATCAAAATAGCTTGGCTTTACTTGATGAAATGTCAATGGAAGAACAAATTATTGATGAATCAGGACATGATCACGAGATGCAAAATGCTACACCGAGTCTGGTAAGTTTGACACCTGATCAAGAAGCCAATAGTTCACAAAAAGAAAGTGCCGTTGAGCATGCGGCTAAACATGCCGATCCCAAGTATATTTGCCCTATGCATGCTGACATTATTACTGATGATCCAGATGCAACTTGCCCTATTTGTGGTATGGATTTGGTGGTATTAGAAAATTTGGGTGACGCAGATGTGGTTGAATTAAGCCCAACAATTATGAATGTATTAGGTGTTCGAACTAAAAAGGTTAAACGTAGAACTATTTATCGTCGTATCGATAGTGTGGGATATGTGACTTATGACGAAAAGAAAATTCGCCGAGTGAGTCTTCGAACCGAAGGATGGATTGAAAAACTTAATGTTAAAACCGTCGGTGAGCGAGTCGAGCATGGTGACTTATTATTTCAAGTGTACTCGCCCAAACTGGTTAATGCACAAGAAGAATATTTGCAAGCATTAGAACAGAGTAACGGTGACGAAAATTTAATGACAGCGTCACGGGAAAGGTTAAGAGCGTTAGGTATTTCGCACTTACAAATAGAGCATCTTAAAGAAAGTAAGATTGTTGATCAACTTATTAGTATTTATGCGCCCCAAGATGGCGTTGTGATTGATTTGAATATTCGAGAAGGCGCGTTTGTTCCCCCCTCAACCTCTGTTGTTAGTTTAGTTGATTTGAGTAGTGTTTGGTTAATGGCTGATATTTTTGAAAGTCAAATAGATTGGGTCAAAGAAGGCCAAACCGCAGAAGCAAAGTTATCATTTATGCCAGATAAAATTTGGGAAGGGACTGTTGAATATGTATATCCCACAGTTGATCAAAAAACTCGAAGTGTAAAGGCTCGATTGAGATTTGATAACGTTGATGAGTTATTAAAGCCCAATATGTATGCTTCCGTTACTATATTTGCCAGGCCGAAGCGAAAAGTTTTAACCATACCGCGTGAAGCATTGATTCGTACAGGATCTCAAGAGCGAGTTATTGTTGCTCAAGGTGAAGGTCGATTTAAACCTGCTATTGTTCATGTTGGTATTGAAACAGATAGTAAAGTGGAAATTATAGGTGGTTTGGAAGAAGGGCAAGAAGTTGTTGTGTCGAGTCAATTCTTGATTGATTCAGAGAGTAGCATGCGCGCAGCTTTGCTTCGGTTAGCTGGTGACTGATATTTGCCATTCCTCTAGTTGTCAATGAGCAGGATAGTATAATCGTTTAAATGCGAACTAATAACAACAAATTATGATAGCTCAAATTATTCGGTGGTCAATCCACAATCGTCCATTAGTCCTTATATTTACACTTATTTTAGCGATTTGGGGTGTGTTCTCTGTCAAGCAAACGCCGCTTGATGCCATTCCTGATTTATCCGATTTACAGGTTATTATAAAAACTTCTTTTCCAGGGCAGTCACCAGAAGTTGTTGAAGACCAGGTAACATACCCAATAACAACGGCAATGCTTTCTGTGCCCGGTACTACAGCAGTGCGCGGCTATTCATTTTTTGGCGATTCCTACGTTTACGTAATTTTTGAAGAGGGAACAGATATTTATTGGGCTCGATCTCGAGTGTTGGAGTATCTGAGTCAAGTAACCAGTGATTTACCCGAAACAGCAAAAACAGCATTAGGACCAGATGCTACAGGTGTGGGTTGGATTTATGAGTATGCTTTAGTTGATAAAACCGGAAATCATGATCTTTCTCAGCTACGAGGTATTCAAGATTGGTTTATGAAATTCGAGTTACAAACAGTGCCAGGCGTTTCAGAAGTGGCTACTGTAGGTGGCATGGTAAAACAATATCAAATAGTCGTTAGTCCCAATCGATTGCGTGCCCATAACATGTCGATCAATAAAGTGATTCATGCAGTAAAGCGAGCTAACCAGGATGTTGGTGGTTCAGTTATAGAAATGGCTGAAGCCGAATATATGATTCGCGCTAAAGGTTATATCACCAAGCTTGATGATATAAAATTAATTCCACTAGGGGTTAATGAGACGGGTACACCCATTTTACTTCGGGATGTTGCTGATATTCGTTTAGGTCCTCAAATGCGACGTGGTATTGCCGAATTGAATGGCCTGGGTGAAGTGGTAGGCGGTATTGTGGTGATGCGTTGGGGCGAAAATGCCTTAAATACGATTGATGCGGTTAAAGAAAAAATTTCACAATTGCGTAAAGGTCTTCCTGAAGGTGTAGAAATAGTTGAAACCTATGATCGATCCAACTTGATTATGCGGGCAGTAGATAATCTGAAAGTCAAATTATTGGAAGAGTTTCTTGTTGTTGCATTGGTTTGTTTAGTGTTTCTGTTTCATATTCGATCGGCGTTTGTGGCTATTGTGATTTTGCCACTTGGTATTGTCGTAGCTTACATTGTCATGTACTACCAGGGCATTAATTCAAACATCATGTCCTTAGGCGGTATCGCTATTGCCATTGGGGCTATGGTTGATGCAGCTATTGTTATGGTTGAAAATGCTCATAAACATTTAGAAAAAGGTCCTATAGACAACGACAGTCGATGGATCGCTATTGAAAAAGCTGCTGTTGAAGTTGGTCCAGCATTATTTTTCTCATTATTAATAATTACTTTAAGTTTTTTGCCTGTGTTCACCTTGGAAGCGCAGGAAGGCAAATTGTTTTCTCCCCTCGCTTATACAAAAACCTATGCTATGGCAGCCGCCGCTTTTTTATCGATTACTCTGATGCCTGTGTTAATGGGGTATTTTATTCGAGGAAAAATTCCGAAAGAAAGCAAAAATCCGATTAATCGATTTTTGATAAAAATTTATTTACCTGTTATTAAATGGGTTTTAAATAAACCTAAAAAAGTTATTTTTATTTCGATAATTATAGTCTTGAGTATGGCCACTCCTGTGGCTGGGTTTGTTAGCTATATATCTCCATTAAAATGGCCGGTGGAACTTGTAAATTTAGTGAGCGATCCCGAGCAAGATAGTTTTCGACAGAAATATGTAGAAACTATTGAAGGATGGCAAAGTGGTATTGCTTCAGGTTGGAGATCAGCTTTCAGTAATTATCCATTAATTGCAAAGCTTGCCACGGGCGTTGGATCGGAATTTATGCCTGAGCTTGATGAAGGTGATTTGTTATATATGCCGACAACGTTCACTGGCATATCTATTGGTAAGGCGGGAGAATTACTACAAATCACCGATCGAATGATTAAAACCATACCAGAGGTTACTACCGTCTTTGGTAAAGTTGGACGTGCAGAGACAGCAACTGATCCTGCGCCATTAACGATGATAGAAACAACTATTCAGCTCAAGCCAAAGAGTGAGTGGCGCCCAGGATTGACGATGGACAAGTTGAAACAGGAGTTGGAAGAGAAAGTAAAAATACCAGGCTTGACTAACGCTTGGGTTATGCCAATCAAAACACGGATTGATATGATTTCTACGGGTATTAAAACCCCTCTGGGTATTAAAATTCTTGGTAGTGATCTCGATGTTATTCAAAAAATCGGTGAAAAAATTGAAACAGTCGTAAAAGCTGTGCCCGGAGCTATGGCGGTATTTTCTGAGAGGGTGGCGGGTGGTAGATATATTAATATTGATATAAACCGACAGTCAGCAGCTCGTTATGGATTGAATGTGGCGGATGTTCAGGAAATTGTGGGTAAAGCGGTGGGCGGTGCGAATGTTACTTGGACAGTGGAAGGCTTAGAGCGCTACCCAGTTAACATCCGTTACCCTAGAAGTGTTCGGGATTCTGTAGAAGAATTAGGGACTTTGCCTATTGTATCACCCACCGGAACACATGTGACATTGGGTGATATTAGTACAATTACCATTGATGATGGCCCAGGTTTAATTAAAAGTGAAGACGCTCGACGCACGGGCTGGATATATGTGGATATCTCTGGTCGCGACTTAGGCAGCTTTGTGGCAGATGCGCAAAAAGCAGTATTGGAGCAAGTTGAGTTGCCCGGTGGTTATGCTCTAGGTTGGTCTGGGCAATACGAATATATGTTACGTGCTGAAGAGCGTTTAACTTACGTTGTACCGCTCACATTGATTATCATTTTATTACTATTGTATTTTAATTTTAGAAATTTTACAGAATCTTTCATGGTACTTTTTGCTGTACCACTTGCTCTTGTAGGTGCGTTTTGGATAATTTGGTTGCTTGGTTATAACCTTTCGGTGGCAATTGGTGTTGGTTTGATCGCATTAGCGGGATTGTCCGCCGAATTTGGCGTGGTTATGCTAGTGTATTTGAATCAGGCAATTAAAGAATATAATCCTTCTAATATGACAGCTTTAAAATCTGCTATAATTGAAGGAGCGGTTATGCGAGTTCGGCCTAAGGCTATGACGGCTGCAGTGATATTGGCTGGTTTGTTTCCAATTATGATTGGAACAGGTACCGGCTCTGAAGTTATGCAGCGTATTGCGGCCCCAATGCTCGGAGGAATGATAACTGCGCCGTTAGTCTCAATGATCTTAATTCCCGCATTATATGTGTTGTGGAAAGGAAAAGATTTTGATATAACAGATGGGACGGACAAAAAAAATCAAAAGAAAAAGAAGTTTAGTCTGTCGTGGGCGAGGTTCAATCTAAAAAAGAAGTCTAAAAAGACGAATAGTCAGTCATGGGAAGATCTGCAAAAAGATATATTTCAATAATCACTGTGCTTTTGGTTGTCTTTATGCCAATGAGTACAGCGTTTGCTGCTGTCAGTTCTTTATTTAGTGAGATAAATAATCCCCAGGCTAAGGTCGAACTTGCTACGAATTACCAACATAACCATGATAGTTTGGAAATAGATATTGATGGTGCAACAACATTGGTCGATGAGGCCGTTGTTCATGATTTATTATTTACCGACAGTTCCCATGATAATCAGGGAAGTGGTGGTATGAGTGTTTCAATTTATGCACAAATTAATTCTGACAGTGCCGATTGGAATTATGTTTATCTCGATGATGGTGAAAGGTACGAGTTAACGTCTATCCCTTTGCCTGCAGAAATACGTCCCCCAATTTACCTCTAAATCCTTTTGTTCAAATTTTTCTCTGCTTGATATTTGATATCACTGAGTAAGGTTATAAAAATTGAACATGGATTCTTCAGTTATATAACCTTCACAGTAATATGAGCAGTATCTAAAAACGTTAGCTAGCGCTGATATTATTGAATTTTACGATTTACCTTCCCACGGGTCGCCGGGAAAATATAAGCAGTCTTTTGGATTGTTTTTATCCCGGCTTTTTATTCTACCCGCTGAGAAGAAACGATTACCTTCCCACGGGTCGCCGGGAAGTATAAACAGTCTTTTAGATTGTTTGTATCCCGGCTTTTTATTCGACTTGATGAGGAATTACGATTACCTTCCCACGGGTCGCCGGGAAGTACAAACAGTCTTTTATATTGTTTGTATCCCGGCTTTTTATTCGACTTGGTGAGGAACTACGATTACCTTCCCACGGGTATGCCGAGAATGCAATCATTAAATGAATTGTGTCTCGGCTTTTTAATTTGTGATTTGGAAAAAATTAAAGTGGCAGAAAGCTGAGTGAAAAGTCGACATTGCGATAATTCCATTCGCATAATCTCCCCACGAGTTGCCGAGTTTGTATGACTGCCTCAGCCTTCCACCATAAAGCGATAAACTAGATTATTTGCTAGAAAATTGTGTAAACTGTTTGTTCTAGGTTTAAAATAATTAATAGTAACGGCTTGAAACTTAAATCAAGCTGTATTTTACATTTTTTTAGTGAGGGTATATTAATGTACGGTTTTAGCGCGACAGTATCATGCGGTTTTCAGGAAGCAATTGACAAAGTAACAAGTGCCCTTCAGGAAGAAGGTTTTGGTGTGTTAACCGAAATTGATGTTAAAGCAACGCTCAAAAAGAAAATTGATGTTGATCGTTTACCTTACACAATTTTAGGTGCTTGTAATCCCAAGCTAGCCAATCAAGCAATTAATGCAGATCCAGATATTGGTCTTTTATTGCCTTGTAATGTTTTGGTGAGAGAGGAAGAAGATGGTTCAATTACTGTTGCATTTATGGATCCCGCTTCAGTATTGGGATTAGTTGATGTAGATGGTATTGAATTGCTTGCTTCTCAAGTTCGAGAAAAATTGGAAAAAGTTAAAAATAGTTTAAGTTAATATAAATTTTGATAAAGTGGTCTATCTTTTTTCTTCAGGTCACTTTTTGTCTTTTTAGTTGATAATATCTTGAACTAAAGCTCAATAGTAATAATAACAGTATCAAACTGACGATTGGGTAGGCCACCAAATAAATGATGGGGCTAAGCAACCAGCGGGTGATATTTCGTAAAGCTTCATTGTTTGCAATGTAATTTGCGAACGGTGGAGAGATATCGTAGTAGAAATTAACAATTTGTTTGCCTAAAGTTGATTGTAACAACACATTGTCTCTAAATTCTCTCAGCATTTTTACTTCAGGTGCTAAGTAAGAGCCATATGCAGCTGTTGCGATGAAGCAAGCTTCTCTTTCAACACTGATTAACTCAAAAGAGGTGTTGTTTAGTAAACTTGTTGGAGTTTCACTTTCGGTTGAAAATACGCTTGCCGTTGTACGAATGGTCCTATCTGCCAGTAATGGGCGAGGTGTTGTCTTAACAGTAACTTGCACTGCATTACCTGGGTCAAGTCTTTCCATTGCACATACTATCTCAATGCGATTGGTGACACATACTACGTTAGGATTTGAATTATCATATTCGTCAAAGGTTAATCCGCCAACTAATTCATCCTCTATTTTAGGATAATTTTCCAAAGTTTTTTTAAGTTCTTCTGTAATGGCTAAGCCATCTGCTTGTGCTTGTTTGATTTTGTCTTCGTAGGTATCCTGAGTATAGACAGTTGCAGTTAGTTTGAAAAATATGCATGTTGCATAGCTTGATGTAGATTCATTATCAACTGCGCCTTTGTTCTCAACTATAATGTTAATGGAATGTTGGTCTCCAACCGTTAAAGCTTTATGGTTTGAATTTATTCTTACTTCAAGGTCTGTAAAAACTTCTGATGGTGTCAAGACGTAAGGATTGACATTTTCAGTTTCGGTGACTTTTCCTAGTGCTAGGATAGGTGTAGGAGGAACACCCATAGAAATAAAATATGCAGACTCTAATATTAAACTTCTATCGGTAATTGGTGTAGCGAGTAATTCGTTGATATCTTGTATGCCGCAAGTCAGTGTTCGGTAAAATGCATGATTCTCTGAAATCAAGTCGCCATTCTCATCTGTTACATCGACTAATGTTGTGCCAATGGTTTCTCCGGCGGAGCTATTATCTAAGGCTTTTCCTATTTTTCTATCATCATCTTCATTGAGAGTAGGTAGATGCCCAGATTTTAGTTGTTCTGTTGTAATATTTTGCTCATCCTTGCTAAGGCAAGGTGTCCACATTACGGCTTTAGGGTTTGCGTTAACATCTTCATACCAGCCTATAATAATCCCTGCCGCGGCACTCGTTGGTGTAACAGGTGTGGTAAATTCAGAGGTATCGGATGAATCTAGACAAGCTTGACTTATGGTGGTTTCAGGATTTGGTGGCAGCAAAGGAGCAGCAGGATATTCTACGTCACCGTCTTTAACATCATTCCAATAACTTGGGCGCGCTGGTGAGTTGGGTCCATTTACATGCAACATGCCAACAATGGCATTTGTTGATTTATCAATAGCCGTCGGATAGCCGCTATAAAAATTTTTGACTATTTCATCACTTTTCCCAATATTATTGATTTCCTGTTCCTCGTTTAAGTCCACTGTAGTTCGTTCTGTGCCTAGATCACCGCTGTTGTAAATATCTTGCCCATCAATGGTTTTATCTTGGTCTTTGACCCAAAATACTGGTCTATCTGTGCCATCGGGTTTGTTTGATATACCAATAACAATACCCGCATTGTTAATGCCTATTGCGCGGCTGCTGTCGTCACATTTGATGACAAGCGCATCTCCAGCCGCTTTAAAATTTTCATTTTCGTTCTTGCATTGAATTGCTTGTACGACAAATTCTGCATGTTCTTTCAGTATGCACTCTTGTTTGTCATAATCTTCATTTAATACGTATTTGAATGCATCGACTTCTAGTGGTCCATCGTCACCTTGAATCGTTTTTTTGCCGTCAGCTAATTTTTCTGCTTTGTATTCACAGATGGGTATAGTGTTTCCGCTGCTACAATCAGGTGTTTCTGCGGGAATAATTGTTGGAGGGATATTTTCTGGGTCATCTTCGTCGGGAATTATTTGTTCTTGATACCTAAAATCTTTATCCACAAAAATATTATTCGGTGTTTCCCAGTTTTCATTTGCCCCCGCGCATAATGTTGCCCGATAGATTAAATCCGAATCTTGTCCAAACATACATTCGGTATTTGGAAAATCTGCCTCTGGGTTGCCTGTGCAATAAGTGGGAGAAAGCGTATGTGGTGGCAAGATTACAAACGAGTATTCAAGTATATTTTGATTTTTGATTTCTTCTAGCTTCCAAAGCACGCTCTGAGTTAATCCGTTTGAGTCTACATACCAGCCCACAATCGTACCACCGCCACCTTCTTCCAGTTCATTATTGATATCGAGTACATGAATTTCCGTATAGTCGATGTTGGAGACTGGCGGTTCGGCTTGTTCTGAATTATCAAAGTCAGTGGGCAAGATAATATTGAATGCTCGATCTCCTTCGGCAACGTCTGTTTCATCGGGATAAGTGTTCGTTTCTGGGTCGAAGCGTCGGGCGTAAGGTTTGCCATCGCGGTTAGTGCCAACTATCGTGCCTACATTGTTGATTGCGTTAACGACAGGTTCATTAACCGAGATTAGGTCATATCGTGTTGCAAATATTGGGTTGCTATAGATTAAGCTAAAAATCAGCAGGCAATAAATGTGTGTTGTATTTATTTTTTTTGTCATATTAAAAACGATGTGTGCTAGCAATGAATATTGTGATTAGGCCTAAGCCAAGGTTTGTCGCAATTCCCTTACGAATGATGTTTAGACATTCAGCGGCTTGTGGTAGTTTCCCTTCAGACAGATAAATTTTAAACTTCTTATAAGGTCTGAAGTAAACATAAGCATATATTAGGAACATGCTTAAGCCGACTAGCTGCATAATATGTACTGCAGCGCCTACATTGCTAAAGCCCATAAAGCGGAAAAAAATAAGATAATATCCTGATAGGCCTAGTATGAGGATAAATATCCAAACCCAGACAAAAAAACGTTTAAATACTTGTTGCCATAACGCTAGACGAACGGATGGTTCAAGTAATGATGCGGCAACCGGTCGTAAAGCAGTGTAAGCGAAAAACATCCCGCCTACCCAAAGTGCCGCAGCAAGTAGATGTAAACTAAAGGCAATTGACATATTATTCCTAAATTTGTATTTTCGTTATTATATTCAATGTCTTACTCATCAGTTGCTGATCGTCTGATATTAACAAATAATCTCATCCCTGTATGAATGAAAAGCAAATAAATGTGATTGAGTTCTCATTTATTGAATTTTTCATAGTTTTTAAGCCATCCTCGAATGGTCTTGAACAGGGTGTCTTGGTGTTGGGAGAAGTTAGGCTGGGCACCATTAATTTTCGTCTGTCGATAATGCAGATTGCCTGTTTTATTTTTTGCCAATTGTCGTACTTTTGGTGAAAGCATCAACTGAGGTTCTTTATCCATTTTTTGTCCGGCAAATTTAGCGGCAGTCAATCTTTTGGGTGCTGAATTGAGAACCTCTGGTGTGTCGATTTGGGCATATACATCTAAATAAGGAATAGGTAGCTTTCTAATCAATTGGCTGCTATTAATCCATGGGGAGTCAAAACTACTGATGGTAACCAGCGCGGTAACTTTCTCATTATTTTCAGGTTTTTCAACGAGATACTTAATCGCTACATTAGCAGAATGGCGCCGCCCAATAATGATAATATTGGGGTTTTCATTTTTTGCTAAATAGTCAATTGCAGAATTGATGCGACTTTCTGCAATTTCATATAATGTATCTAATCGAATGACAGATGCTTGCTTTTCTTTAATTGGCATTTGAAGCGAAAGTGTATTCCAGCCATGATTTGCTAAATCGTTACGTAATGGACGAATAATATGAGGCCAATCTGGGTGGTGATTGAGATCAGCGAGGATTAGTATAGACCCGAGCACATCGATACCTTGGGCTTCTTTATAAAGTGCGATATGTTTAAGTGGTTTATCAGGGTCTAGCCAAACGATCTCTTTTGGATCAACTTCTTGCTGCAAAATGCGGCTAATTTGCTCTTCGGCATAATAATTTGTCGCTAGTGCGGCGTAAGATTGCAACAGCAGGAGTAAGAGTATGCCTGTTAACTGTTTGAAGGAAATAGGCTTTTTTGTATCTTGTTTAGTTTGAGGGCAAATTAGCGAAGAATATGCTGAAAAAAACTCGCTATTCATGTAAAGTTTCCTGTCCAAAAAATCGTGAATCCCCCTTGTATGTTGTGAATCAGACTCATGCAGTGTTTAAGTGGGATTAATTGCAACAATGTAACTACTTAATGTGGTTATAGCGTTGATTAGTTACGCAACAACAAAGACTTATTAAAGAGGCCAAACTCATGCCAGATTATAAAATTGCACCTTCTATCTTGTCAGCTGATTTCGCCAAATTGGGCGAGGAAGTGGATAATGTTCTCGCTTCAGGCGCAGATATCGTGCATTTCGATGTAATGGATAACCATTATGTTCCTAATTTAACTATCGGCCCTTTAGTGTGTGAAGCATTACGTAATCATGGCGTGACAGCAGAAATTGATGTTCATCTTATGGTTAAGCCCGTAGATCGTATTATTCCTGATTTTGCTAAAGCTGGTGCAAGTTATATTACATTTCATCCTGAAGGTTCTGAGCATATTGATCGCTCTTTAAGCATGATTAGAGACCTGGGTTGTAAAGCGGGTTTAGTGTTTAATCCAGCTACGCCTTTACATTACTTGAAATACGTCATGGATAAAGTCGACATGATCTTGTTGATGTCAGTTAATCCAGGCTTTGGAGGTCAGAGTTTTATACCAGAAACGTTGAAAAAAACACGTGAAGTTCGAAAGATGATTGATGAAAGTGGCTATGATATCCGCCTTGAAATTGATGGTGGTGTGAAGATCGATAATATTCGAGAAATCGCGGAAGCCGGCGCTGATACTTTTGTTGCTGGGTCAGCGATATTTAATACAGAAGATTACAAAGCGACCATTGATCAAATGCGAGCAGAATTAGCGAAAGTTAAATCCTGATTTTTTTTAATCGCCTAGGCTTTTTAGGAAAAGCCTAGGCGTTTTACAATATAGAAATGTTTTTTCGCAGATATTTAGTTGTAATATATTTTAGTCTTAGCCTTTTATTGGGCGCTTGCTCAACCCTCCCTGACAACACATCACCTATTTATTGGCCAAAACCTCCCGCGCAACCAAGACTGGTTTATGAGCTTACCTTGCGTAATCAAAGCAGTTTAAATCCTGAGCTTACAGAAGATCGCATGCGTGAATTTGCCACGGGTTTGTCGAATAAAGGAGATCGGGTTTTATTAAAGCCTTATGATATCGCTGCTCGAGGAGGGGTAGTTGCCGTAAGTGATAGCTTATTATCAATCGTTCATATTTTCGATGTGCCGCGCAAAAAACTATTTCAAATTGGTTGGCGCGGTAAAGGTAAGTTGAGAAAACCGTTGGGATTGGCCATGGATGCTTCGCAGAATATTTATGTTGCCGATGCAATATTGGGTTATGTGGTGAAATTTGATCCTCGTGGTCATTATCTCGGCACGATTGGTCAGAAAAAGGACTTTTCTCGTATTAGTGACGTCGCGGTCGACGATACCTCTGGGCAGATTTATGTGTTAGACCGGGGGGGTGTAGAGTCCTTGCAGCACCAAGTTGTTGTTTATTCAGCAGATGGAGAGCGTTTGAATGTTATTGGAAAGCGTGGTCACAACGACGGCGAATTTAATCATCCCAACCAATTGGCAACGAATAAGCAAGGCGAGTTATATGTGTTGGATGCTGGAAATTTTCGTGTCCAGGTTTTTGATGCAAAGGGTCAGTTTCTTCGCAAATGGGGTCGATTGGGTAAACAGTTGGGTAATTTGGCGCGACCCAGGGGAGTTGCACTAGATGATAACGGTAAGGTATATATTACTGACGCAGCTTACCAAAATTTCCAGATCTTTAATTCTGCGGGGCAATTGCTGTTAAATGTTGGATCTGGCGGTGGTGAAGATTTGCCCGGTAACTATATGTTGCCTGCCGGTATCGCAACCGATGAAACGGGCCGGATTTATGTGGTTGATCAAGTTAGGCGCAAAATTGAAATATTCCGATTATTGAGTGCGGAATAAAGGATTATTTTGCACACAATGCGGTTGAATTGCGAACATATGATGTATGAATTATCAGGGTTAAGTCTTGCGTTAAATAAGCTAGTCGTCTAGAGTAAGGCATTCTTTTGGTTGAGTATTTATCAAGATCGTTTTTGTGTAGCTAAAATGCACAAATCTGGGAGAAGCGATCTAAATCAAGAGATATCGAATTAAATTGATAATAATTGGGATCTGCAGAGGGTGGACTCAATGAGGGGGAAGGATGAAAGAAAACCAATCGGGTAAAGCCTGGCTAACAGGGCTAACGCTTTTTGGTGTTCTTTGTAGCACAATTATCAGTAGTGCTAGTGCAGGAATCGCTGAATCTGTGCATAACCTGGGCGT
>Ga0316207_10000808_pt1 | contig 44354 bp, 39 predicted proteins | sample 6weekpyrite_MG_FD_204943 | JGI IMG/M metagenome (GOLD analysis project Ga0316207, IMG submission 204943) | Microbial mat bacterial communities from mineral coupon in-situ incubated in ocean water Damariscotta River, Maine, United States -... | ecosystem: Environmental > Aquatic > Marine >... | reverse complement strand
TTTCTTAAAAAAGAAAAGAGCAAAATGAGCATCAGAGGTAAGCGAAAAAAAGCGGGATGGGATGAGGATTACTTACTTAAAGTACTAGCTGATGCAATTGGTTAAATCTAAGCCCGATTGCCCTGGGATAAAAACCAAACGTAATTTATTTAATTGCTCACGAATAGAGCTAGACCATTTCGCACTTTCTATTAATGAATGTAAATAGGAAAGTACCACCTCACTACCAATTCGTTCCACGCCATGGACGCCGCCAAAAATACCGAAAGCTGGAACATCTGCACTGTCTGAGCCCATGACAATGCCATAGAGAGGAAATGTTTGGTCTCCAGATACGACATTATCCAGTGCGTGTATTTGTGCTATATCTGAGGCAGATGAAATGAGGGATTCAATGTGATTAAGTTCGGGTAAAGCATGATTAGAATCTGGCGAAACTTTGGGTAACGCATTCATATTAAACCTTAATCGATTTGCAGTGATTATACTAAGGAATTTTTGACGCAACGATTCACTTGCTCAGTATAAACCGATCATGGGTTTTTACGCCATTGGTAAAAATGCATAGTTAACCTAAAATTGAACAACAGGATTTCTATTAAGTAGGGTTATAGTGTCGAAGTCAGAAAATTGTCACATAAAAATTGTAAAACTTCGAGGTTTGCTGGAAAAATCAAAATAAACCTGGTCTATACTTAAAAATGTGAATTAATTCATATTTCCATAAAAATGAATCATGATATTTTGAACATATAATGATAAACAACGCTGACTTGAAAATGTATGTGATATTGGATTCGCCAATATAATATGTTTTTATTGGATTAGTGCTTTTATACTTAAAACGGATTTAAGAGAAGCATCATGTCTGGATTAACGCAACAAGATAAATTTATATCTGTTGAAACTCCCCTCGGTGAAGATGCGTTTATGCTTTATTCATTTGCAGGGGAGGAGCACATATCACAGCCATTTAATTTTCAGCTTGAACTTCTCGCTGCAGATCCTGATATCTCGCCCACAGACCTCATCGGTAAAGCTATTGATATACGCATTGAGCTTTCAGACGGTTCAGATCAATACTTTAATGGTCATGTTAAAAATCTAGTTGCTGGTGCCATTCAAGTGAATGGTTACCGACAATATCATGCAGAGCTTATACCTTGGTTTTTACTGCTTGATTATATAGATGACTGTCGAATATTTCAAAATAAAGATGTAAAAGCAATCATTGAAGAAGTATTTAGTAGTCGCGCTTATAATGATTACAGCCTGGACTTGCACCAAAGTTATCGAACACGGGAATACACTGTGCAGTATCGTGAGTCCGATTTTAATTTTGTTTCGAGATTGCTGGAAGAAGAAGGAATATTTTATTACCACTTGCACGAGCAAGGCAAACACACCCTAGTGATTGCCGATGATGCATCATCCTATACAACCTGTACCGAAAGTAGTTTACGTTATTTTAGTGCCGGTCGTTCGGATGATCATTTAGAAGCCTGGGAGCATCATTATTCCCTGGTTTCAGGTAAATACTCGCAAACAGATTATAACTTCAAAACCCCCAGCACTGACATTAGCGCAAGCGTCAATACAATTTTAGATACTGTCGGTGTAGATAAACTCGAAAAATATGATTATCCCGGCTTGTATGCAGATAGAAGTGAAGGTGACGCGCGGGTAAAAACTCGAATCGAAGAACAGGAAACACAATATGAAATTGTTGATTCCGCTGGCACATACCGGAGTTTGTTTGCTGGTGGGCGTTTTACTTTAGAATTGCACGAGCTCAGCAGCGAACAGGACAAAGAATATGTCATCACAGACATTTCCTATTTCGCGCAGGAAAATTCTTATGACTTATCAGAAGGTGGCGGCAAAGTTTACAACAACAATTTCCGTTGTATTCCGAGTAGTATTGCCTATCGTCCTCAACAAATTACACGAAAGCCTGACGTACAAGGTCTGCAAACTGCTGTGGTTGTTGGCCCCGCCGGTGAAGAAATATATACCGATGAGTATGGAAGAATTAAAGTCCAATTTCATTGGGATAGGCTCGGTGCAAAAGACGAAAACAGTTCTTGCTGGTTGCGTGTTGCACAGCAAATGGCTGGCCGGCAGTGGGGGGCCATATTTATTCCGCGTATTGGGCATGAAGTGGTGGTTAGTTTTCTGGAAGGTGATCCCGACCAACCCTTAGTGACGGGTTGTGTATATAACGCCGATAACATGCCACCGTATGCATTGCCGGCTAATAAAACTCAAAGCGGATGGAAAACACACTCCTCCAGCGGTGGCGGCAGTTCCAATTTTAATGAAGTACGCTTCGAGGACAAAAAGGGTGGTGAAGAGCTTTTTATTCAGGCGGAAAAAGACCAGAATAATAATGTTAAAAATGACGAATCCACAACCATTGGAAATAATCGTTCAGAAACTGTTGGCAACGATGAAACCATAAGTATTGGCAATGATGAAACAATTACGATTGGAAATAATCGCACAGAAACTGTTGGTGCCGATGAGACAATAACCATTGGTAGTAATCGTACGGAAACGGTTGGCAGCAATGAAAACATCACCATCGGTAGTAATCGTACCGAAAATGTCGGCAGTAACGAAACTATTACCATTGCAGTCAATAAAGCCGAAACCATTGGTGTGGCCAAAGAGCTCACTATAGGTGCTGCTTATCAAGTAAGCGTTGGTGCTGCCATGAACGAAACCATTGGTGGAGCCAAAGCGGAAGAAATCGGCGCGGTAAAGTCAGTAAACGTTGGCGCAAATAGCAGTGAAAATATTGGCAAAGACAAATCAGTGAGTGCAGGGAAAAAGATTTCATACTCCTGTGGTGATGATTATTCCCTTAAAGGTGGAAAAAAAGGTGTTATTGATATTGCTGATGAACTAACCATAAAAGTTGGCAAAGCAAGTGTGCTCATGAAAAAAGACGGTACTGTCACCGTTAAAGGTAAAGATATTTCAATGGATGCCAGTGGTGAGATTAGTATTAAAGCAAAAAAGAATGTTGTCATTAAAGGTAAAAAAGTATTGGCGAATTGATTATGGATGATTCAGATACAATAACAACATACACGAATGAAGATTTAGTGAGTACTAAGCAAGAGGTTTCTCTGGATGAAGTCATAGCCTGTACGTCACAAGATAAATTAAATCAGAGTCATGAGCAGGATTTAGTCGGAAGTTATGTTTGTAAGTTGATTTATGCAGGCAATCCTGATGAATATTATGTTACACATCCAAAAAAATCTAATCATGCTATTCCTTTGTTGAAAACAATCATTGAATTCACGCCGGAACATGAAGGATCAGAAGTATTAGTGGTGTTTGATGGTGGTGATAGTAGCAAGCCGATTGTTACTGGTTTCGTGAAAGCAGTTATTGATGATAATAGAGTTAACCTTGATAAGGTAGAAATAGAAAAAGACAAAAAAGAAACTCTGGTGTTAGAAGCTGACAAAGAAATCGTGCTGAAATGTGGTAAATCCAGCATTACTTTGACCAGGGCAGGAAAGGTGTTGATTCGAGGAGCCTATTTATTGAGTCGGTCGAGTGGAATAAATCGTATTAAGGGCGGATCAGTTCATTTGAATTGACAGAACAATGGAATTAAAAAACGCCACAAAAATGAATGCAGGCTATAACATGGGAATGGATCCCGATGGTCGTGAATACCTCGTCGTTATTGTTAAAGGTACGTATGATATTCCTGACGAAGGACGTGATTTGAAACTCTCCGATGAACAAATGCCATTAATTGAAGCCGATACGTTTACCGGTGAACCAGGATTATCCGCGCCAATTTATGAATCAGACTACGCACTATTTAAACCTTATTGTGATGTAATGCTACACAGCAAGGCCTACGCGCCCAATCAACAACCCGTTAAAAAAATGCAAGTTCGAATGGTTGTTGGCTCGATTGACAAATCATTTGCCGTGGTTGGCAACAGAACCTGGTTCAAAACCATGATGATTGCCGGAACAATTGCACCGGACCACTTTACGGAAATGCCAATCAGCTATGACTATGCGTTTGGCGGTATGGATAAATCCCATCCTGACGAATCGAAACATACAGGCTACACACTTAATCCGGCGGGCAGAGGTTTTACCAAATATAGGCATGAACTCGAAGGTATTTCACTGCCGAACACGGAAGAAATTGGCGACCCGATAATTCGCCCCGGCGGTAAATACAAACCCATGTCTTTTGGTCCGGTTGGTCGTGGCTGGAAACCCCGCTATAAATGGGCAGGTACCTATGACGACAAATGGTTAGATAACATATTCCCTTTTCTGCCAAAAGATTTTGACCCCCGATACTACCAGGCTGCACCACCTGACCAGCAAATGACTTACCCTCAAGGCGGAGAAGTTGTTACACTGCAAAATCTGACCAAAGACGGCTTTAAACAATTTCGCCTTCCGGTCGTTGATATGCCTGTCGAGTTTTTAATGAAAAATTATGAGAAAAAACACCAACAGGCTGTGATCGATACTATTTATATCGAACCGGAAGAAAAGCATGTCACTATGTTGTGGCGAACATCAATTCCGTTAAAGAAAGACATGTTCGAGGTCAGCCAGTTAATTGTCGGAAAAATGCCTAAAGCATTTTACCGGGCAAGGGACCTAGGCAAAGAATACTACTCCTCACTACACGAGTTAGCAAAATCAAAAGCAGAAAACGCTGAAGATTTCAGCGAAGGTTAGGAACCCTGATGACAATGCCGTTCGCCATAAAATCTGCAGGAATGATAACTGGTGTAGGATTAAATTCCCAGTCATCCTGTGCCGCCATACGGTGCGCGATTGATAACTTTGAAGAAACAGGCTTTACGGATAGTGGTGGCGATTGGATATTGGGCTCAGAAGTTCCACTAGAAAAACCCTGGCGTGGAAGGCAAAAGCTCGTCAAAATGGCTGTTCGTGCTGTTACAGAATGCCTGGAAAATATTGATGTATCTGCCGATGGGCTTCCACTTTTTCTGTGCGTATCAGAAAAGAATCGCCCCGGTCGTTTCGCAGGTATTGGACAACCGCTGTTCAATGAAATCGCTATCGAACTCGGTGTAAGCTTTCACGAAAAATCTCAAATCTTTGCCTATGGCAGAGTTGCCGGCGGCGCCGCAATGAAACAGGCGAGAAGACTATTATACGAAGACAAAGTACCGAATTGTTTAATTGTCGGCGTAGATACCTTGCTGGTCGCACAGACACTGGCTGAGTTTGAAAAGCAAGATCGCATTCTAACAAGCAACAACTCAAATGGTTTCATTCCTGGAGAAGCGGCTTCTGCAGTATTGATTGGTTTACCGGATTCAGGAAAACCCGAAGAGCTAATATGTTATGGCGTTGGTTTAGGAAAAGAAGAAGCGTTTATCGGTTCTGAAAAACCGTTAAGAGCAGATGGATTAGTAGAAGCTATTCGTAGCTTAGAAACTGATTCTAAAGTAAAACTAAAAGATACCGATTTTCGAATTACCGATATCAGCGGTGAGCAGTATTATTTTAAAGAAGCTTCACTGGTAATTTTACGTATTCTGAGAGACTTAAAAGACGAATATGATATTTGGCATCCCGCAGATTGCATAGGAGAAGTAGGTGCTGCAATAGTACCAATTCTGCTTTGCGTTTTAATAAATGCGGAGGAAAAGTCTTTTTTACCTGGAAAAACTGCTTTATTGCATTCAAGCAATGATGAAGGTGAACGAGTTGCAATGATATTGGGGTATTCATAATATGTCCAACAATGTTTTTGCAAACAATCGTGAGATATCATGTAAAGAAAGTAGTGGAAAAACCATATGTGCGTTCCCTGATGTATGTATGACGCCTCCGCAGACTCCAGCTACTCCACCTGGTGTTCCTGTACCTTACTCAAATACTGCAATGGCTTCAGACACGACAAAAGGCAGCAAAAAAGTCAAAATAGTTAATAAACCAGTCGGCTTAAAAAATAAGTCATATTTTAAAACAAGTTCCGGTGATGAAGCCGGCAGCGCACCGCTTAAAGGAGTTGTTACTCACAAAAACAAGGGGAAGGTTTATTTTCAAGCATGGTCCTTTGACGTGAAGTTTGAAGGTAAAAATGTGTGCCGACACCTTGATATAACCACAAACAACCATGGTTCTCAACCGGGTGATACCCCTCCAATGGTTTTTACCGCTAGACAAACCTCTCCGCCGAGCAGTAAAAACTGGGATATTGACTGTATATTAGAGATTCTATGCAAAAAAGATAAAGATGTTGTCAAAAAGGCTAAAAAACTAAATGTCTCGAAGGTAAGTCCAATTATTTTTGATGACCCGATTTTTAAAAATGGAAAATGGACAACTGAAGAATTCATAGCTGGCGGTACGGCAAGCGGTAAAGATATTGAAATGATCGAAGACATGTCTTGTGAAGAAGCTGCAACAACAATATATCATGAAGTATGGCATACAGACCAGAAAAGTGGATTATCATTAGCCGATGCAGAATATGATGCATATTACAACACAGAGAAATGGACGATCAAACGAGGACTACCCAGTCAAGGTTCCGGGCTTCGAACTACTAATGCAAAAGGTGAAACTGTTGCTAGTTTAGGTGGTGCAAAAGATTTTGTACACCGCCACTATCCAGTAACACCCCCAACATCATCTGGAACACCAGTTCCACAAGTTGTTGGTAAATCGAGAGATGGAACAAAGGTATTATTGGATAATGGTACAATGCGGCCAGTAAAAGAAGGTGATACTTTTCCGGCCGATGCACCAAGAAACCAACCCAAAAAAGAAAAAATACCGCCAGATAAATTTGAGTGTCCATGAAATATGAGAGAGAAGAAATATATTGTTAATCATACTTCTTATTTGGCAAAGTTATTAGGATTAATAATAATCTTAAAATGCTCAATTATAATTGGTGACGAAATGAATCATGAAATGGGCGACCCCCAGAAAGTACTAACATTCAATTATTCAACAAAAACTATTCATCTAGGCGTCACTGACTTAGAAAATATCCGTGAAGCTATGATTAAATTTCTTAATAATCCAAGCGATTCATATTTGGAGTTATATGGTGAATTCAGAGAACAACTCTTAAAAGAATTCGAATTGTTACCTTGTTGGATAAGTGAAACCGAAAAGGGACATGTTGGACGCTGGATATTAGAGAAACACGATAATAAATTTGCTATAGTTCGCCAACCTTTACGATCTGAAATAATGTACACATTTTATTTCATATTAGATCTTAGCAATAGGTCATGGAACATAGAAAATTTTGGCCACCAGAAACAATACGCTCGATAAAATCTTCTTTTTGTAATATGAATAATAAACATTAGAATAAAACTGCACAAATGATTATTACCTTAAGTTCAACAAATTTAATTGATCCAGCACTTGGCAATTCAAAAGCAATTAGTAAATATGTTATTCCAAATGTATTATGCCAGCACGCCGACGCAGCAGCTGCTTTAGCCATGGATCGTTTCTACGCATTAAACTCGTCCGATTACAAACTCGCAGACCTGAAAACACTCGAATCCCGACTAGAAGCAAATATCGATGGTTTATATATTTCCGATGAAGAAGGCTGGCTACATTATGAAAAACATTTAGCGAATGATGATTATGGAGAAATATTTGTTATTTCTGTTCTAGCGATTAAACTAAAAAATAATAAGCACTTTGACCTGGCGTTTGAATTAGCAGAAGATGACGAAGCACTTTTAAATGCCATCGCCGATGCATTCATTTGGTTGCCATATAATGAAGTTGCTTCATACCTTGATTTATTATACCAAACCAAAAAAATCGAAAAACAATTCGTCGCAATTACCGCTTATGCTGGTCATAGCGAAGTTGTTGAGTCACACTTATTAGATGCACTGAATTCAACTAATATAATGTTATATCGCCGGGCTATATTTGCCGTCGCTGAATTGGGTAATAAAAAGCTACTTGCATTGATAAAACCGGCAATGTCACACGAAGATGAAAGCATCCGTTTTGCCGCAACCTGGACATTAACCCGATTTGGTAATGCTGATGCGATGGAGAAACTCAAAACATTTTTAAGTCATCCCTTGTACGGCGAGCGGGCGATACAGTTTGTGGTGATGCAAAAGGATTTTGACAATACTGTTGCGCTATTGCGTGAACTTTACAAAGATGAGAAAACAAAACGCTTGTCAATATTCGGTATGGGCTTGTTGGGGAATCCGAAATCCATTAGTTCTTTGATAAAAGTCATGGAGGATGAAGATCTAGCAAGGGTAGCGGGTGAGGCATTTAGCTTTATAACCGGGATTGATCTGGATTATGAAAATCTTGATAGAGATGCCCCTGAGGGATTTGAATCTGGGCCTAATGATAATCCGAAAGATGAAAATGTGGACATGGATCCTGACGAGGATTTACCCTGGCCAAATCCTGAGTTGATTCAACAATGGTGGCGAGAAAATCAAACAAGCTTTGATTTCAACAAGAAATACATTCTGGGAAAAGAGATTTCGTTACAGCAGTTGAAGAATGTGTTAGTTCACGGTACCCAAAAACAACGGACTTTTGCTGCACTATGTATTGCCGTTCATCAGCAAGACCAGCCGATATTTAACGTATATTCACCAGCTAAACGGCAGTTAAAATTATTGGGTGTTTAGTTCATTACGAACGAAATTTTCCTTCCTAATGTCATTCGGTTTATCAAAATAATTCCATTCTAATTCACGAAGTCATGAATATTTTAGAATCCATCTAAATAATCGTAGTTGTCTGAATCGATGATATTAATTCAATAAACTTTGGCTTTAGATTTACCTTGGAAGTGACGATAAATAATTAAGATTTTTGTGTATTTTAAGAAGAATGAGTTACTAAAATGGAACTGATACAACCATTGCTGCTGTTTTACGCTGTAACCATCATCATCAACTTTGTGTTGATGTTGGTTTTATGGAAATATCTGAAAAAAGAACTGTATTTGTATGGTATGGCGCTTTGGGCGGGTAATTTTGTTAATTTTGCTTTGCAAGGTGTATTTGACAAAGAAACCATAAGCATGGTCTTGGCGTATGCTACATATTATGTTTGTTCGGTTATTTTTGCTAAAGTAATGCAATTAACAACGAACCTTAAAATTCCCTTCAAATTATATCATTCTCTGATGGCCGTTTCTTTGGCTACCATGTTTGCGGCTGAGTATGCCGGACTTAGTTTTACCTATGTGAGTTTACCAGTTGCGATTGCTGTCGCATTTCCCATGCTACACGCATCTTTTCTTTGTCTGTTTAAGATTAAAGCAGAGTATATGGCAAAGATTTATGCAGTTTTGCTGATATTGAATGGTGCACATTTTCTTGATTACCCGTTCCTACGACCAGATCCGGATATGGCATTGTTTGGTTTTTCACTGGCATTTTTGTTTACTATTTTGCTATCCATTTACTTGCCGATCTTCACGACGAAAAATATATCTGATCGTTATGAAAAGCTTTTAAGAAAAGAAATTGATGAGCATTTTGAAGCAGAAGAAAGTTTAAGAATTGCCAAAGAACAGGCGGAAGCAGCGACAAAGGCAAAAAGTGAATTTCTTGCCAATATGAGTCATGAAATACGTACTCCAATGAATGGTATTTTAGGTATGACGCAATTGCTAATGAGTGAAGATTTGGATGAAGAAAATCAAAGCCTTGTTAATATCGCGAACGAATCTACACAACGCTTGTTAACCGTGCTAAATGATATTCTGGATTATTCAAAAATTGAAATGGGTGAATTAAAACTAGACATTATTGAAGTTTCGGTTCGAGAAAGTGTTGAGTCAATTATTTTCATATTTGACGCTCAAGCGACTCAAAAAAACTTAACAATAACATATAAAATCGATGAAACCGTACCGGAAAAAATTACAGTAGACCCAACCCGATTGCGTCAGGTATTGATGAATTTATTGAGCAATGCCATTAAATTTACTCGAAAGGGTGGTGTGTTTATTCATGTATCAAGCGTCGTTGAAGATGAATCAAATCTACGGATAATTTTTGAAATAAAAGATTCTGGAATTGGCATCGCCCCAGACAAACTCGAAACGATATTTGAAGCGTTTAATCAAGCGGACACATCCACAACACGTGAGTTTGGTGGGACTGGTTTGGGTTTATCGATCAGCCGGGAGTTAGTCACCATGATGAGTGGCGAAATTAGCTGCGAAAGCCAGGCGGGTGAAGGTTCAGTATTTCGTTTTTATATTCGTGTGCCAAACGTTAGTGCACATAATTTTCAAAATCTGGATGGCGATCCGGAATTGGGCGTGGCTTGATTTTTTATTGCAATACGAAAACGATACGCCTTCGTTTTATGCAATGGAAGCCTAAGTACGAAAGAAACTGAAGTTCATTGTGAGCTGTTAGGATACTAAAATTTACCTGGGCAACGTGAAATTTGCCCAGGTAAAATAAATCGTGGTTTTTAGGTATTAATCTGTTTCTTTGTTGTTTACAAATATTCCTGCAATAAATTTGTGAGTTTTATTGTCAATCTCCCTTTATGAGTTAGTCTGGCTGTGATTCAAATTCTTTGAACGCTACAGCTTCTTTCTTGGGAGAAAAACGCACAAAGCCATTACGCGCAGAGTACCAGTAATTAAACACGTTTAGCATTTTTTGCGATATATCATCGATGATTACCTCAGCTTGTAGTAAGGTTTTCTCATCAAGTTGGTGTTGTTTGAATTTAGATGTTGGTTCCGAACGGTGGCCATCTACCCAAGATCCTCGTGAATGAGCTGCTTCTTTTTCTACATGTACTTTCCCGAAGTATTCCAGCTGTTCGAAGTAACCCAATTGTTTGATGGGTACCAACATATGGCGAATGAATACGGCAAAAGCGGCTTCAAGGTATTCAATCATGATTAATGACATGAGTGGATTGTTGAATTTTTTCACTTGATGAACAATTGTATAAACCAGATTTCTCACTTCATAACTCTCATCACCCCAAATTTGTTTAAACATATCACTCATGCGAGAGCCCCAGGATTGCGGAATGAATCCCAGAGACTCAAGGTCCCGTAAATACCATTTCCAATGATCCAGGTCTTCATCACAATGTGTGTTTATTTCTAAATCGATTTCAGTTTTGGGATTACTTACGTGCATGGCACTTAACATATCTTTAAAACCCAATACAAAAAATAACATGGAAGGGGTAAAAGACAGGCGATCTTCATGTGTGACTTTATCACTTCGAAGCCATTGGCAAAGGGGAGAGTCGTCTAGCTTTTGTGATTCCAATTCGATTTTTTTTAAGATGCGTTCCATAATGTCTCCAGAATACATTGTGTTGCTTCACACAATGGGTGTAACAAGGTTGAAAATACTGTAAGTCTGCAATTACGATTCCGTAAATATTTAGTGAAGTGAAAAAAGTGCCTATTTTTCGTCGAGTTTTAGAAGATATTAAATTGTTTATAAAAGCAGAGAGTTAAAGGGAGTGTATATGTTGTGGTACAAACCTTGAATCCATATTGATGAAGTGCAATGGAAATGATCTGCTTATTTAGTGCCCACAAGCCCATCAAAAGCGCCATATAACTGTCACAGGAGTGAGTTATGGAAAGAAAAGTTACCTTGACCGATTCAGCAACCGGGAAAACGCTGGATTTACCTGTTCAAGCAGGTTCGCATGGCCCTGATGTGGTCAAAATAAGTCATTTATATCAGGAAACCGGTTTATTTACTTTTGATCCGGGTTTTCAGGTAACGGCAAGTTGTAAAAGCGCAGTGACCTATATCGATGGTGATAAGGGTGAGTTATTGTATCGCGGTTATCCGGTTGAGCAATTGGCAGAAAAAAGTAGTTTTTTGAGGGTGGCTTATTTGCTTATGTATGGTGAGTTGCCTTCCAATCAACAGCATGAAAAGTTTATTGGTCATATCAAACAACATAATATGATCAAAGAAAGTTTGAAGCGATTTTATGGTGGTTTTTACCATGATGCTCACCCGATGGCGATAATGGTTGGGGTGGTTGGATCTTTATCTGCTTTCTATCATGATTCAACAGATATTCACAACCTGGAACATCGTGAAATTGCCGCATTGCGTTTAATTGCCAAAATGCCGACTATTGCAGCTGCTTGTTACAAACATTGTATCGGTGAACCATTTGTGTACCCTGATAACTCGTTAAGTTACGCCGGCAATTTGTTGCGCATGATGTTTGCTGTTCCAACTGAAGAATATGCAGTTGACCCGGTGGCCGAACGAGCGCTGGAAAGAATATTCATTCTACATGCTGATCATGAGCAAAACGCCAGTACATCGACCGTTCGTTTAGCGGGGAGCTCGCAAGCTAATCCTTTTGCTTGTATAGCATCAGGCATAGCTGCATTATGGGGGCCTGCACACGGGGGTGCCAATGAAGCTGTGTTGAACATGCTTGAATCAATTGGTGACGTTAAGAATATTCCACAAGCTATTGCTCGAGCCAAGGATAAAAATGATAACTTCAGATTAATGGGTTTTGGTCATCGTGTTTATAAAAACTATGATCCGCGATCGCGAATTATTCGTGAAACTTGCCATGAGTTATTAGGCAAAATGGGAAACAGCAATGATCCATTATTTGAAATTGCTCTGGCATTGGAAGATGCAGCGTTAAATGATGATTATTTTAAGGAACGTAAACTTTATCCGAATGTGGACTTTTATTCGGGGTTAATTTATCGGGCGATTGGTATTCCGACCAATATGTTTACGGTGATGTTCGCCATCGCACGAACTGTTGGTTGGGTTGCTCAATGGATGGAAATGATTGCAGAGCCGGGACAACGTATTGGCCGACCAAGACAGCTATACACAGGGAGTATACGCAGAGATCACCCGGAGTAGCTGGGTACTCTCTTAAGGGGAGAACGTCGCTATCGCTCTAAATCAGTTTCCGGAGGCGCTCTATTGTTCTGTTAACCAGTAGAACTGGAAAGGCTGCAATATCAGTTGATTTTTGAATATTGCAGGCTGTTCACCGGTGCAAATATCTTTAAGATTGCCATGTTTAAAATAGCCGCGCCGATGCAGCAACGTTAAATCCATATTTTGCGATGCTGAATTAAAATTTCCAACTACCAGTACGATATTAGATGTTTGTATTGTATCGGTGCGAATAAAAGCAAATAAATTGGGATTATCGAGATGCAATAATTCTCGATTATTGAAGTCAGCAAATGCTGCAATCCCTTTACGTGCAGCAATCATTTTTTTAAGTGCGTCAAATATTTTCTGCTCTACTGTTCCGTGCTTAGTTCGCAAAGCTGCTTTCTGCCAGTTGATGACGGGGCGATGCATCCAGCGATTGTCTACAGCTTTACTGTTATCCTTTATGTAATGGTAATCGTTTGTTGTGCCAATTTCATCACCATAATATAACAATGGTATTCCACCGAATGATAATATCATACTGTGTAACAATGTAATTAGTGCTATGGCGGATTCAATTTCTTCTGGATCATTATTTTCAATCGCCGATTCCAAACCGACTAGTGAAGCGAGTGAGCCAGATATTCTTGCATCACCGGTTTTATGATTAATGCCAAATGGCAGTCCACGCGCTGTCGAGTTATCAAAGTTACCGGTAAAATAATCGATGAGAAACCGCCGGTGTTGTTTTGGATCATAGCTCACACGCGTGATATCCGCATCATCAAATCCAAGGCCAATGTCATCGTGACAGCGCAGATAGTTTAACCAGGTTGCTCGGTCCAGCTTATCCGGCAGATTGAGAATACCCTGGTTTAAAAGTTTGGCATTTTTTGTGGCAACAGCATCCCAAAGTAAGGCCATATAACTAGCGTTATAGGCGATTTCGCATTCTTTGGCGATGATCGCATCTTCACCAAAATATTTTGTAATTTCTACCGGGGCAACGATTGCTTCAGCGATGAATAGCACACCTGGCGCGGTGACCTGGCAACAATCCTTCATAAGTTGTAGCACTAAATGTGCTTCACGTTCATTTTGGCAATTCGTGCCAATTTTTTTCCAAATAAACGCGACGGCGTCCAATCGAACAATATCGGCTCCTTGATTCGCCCAAAACAAAATAATATCCAGCATTTCGATAAACACGGCTGGGTTGCTGTAATTCAAATCCCATTGATAATGGTTGAATACCGTCATCACCCACTTCTGCATGGCGTCATCCCACACAAAATTTCCTGGAGATGTTTCGGGAAAAATTTCCGGCATGGTTTGTTCGAACATATCAGGAATGCTTCTATCTTTAAAAATATAATAATAATCTTGATAGACTTTATCGCCTTCCCGCGCTTTATGTGCCCATGCGTGTTCATCTGAAGTGTGATTCATTACTACGTCAAGCACCAGCAGCATGTTGCGGGCTTTCAAAGAATCAACCACTGAGCTCAGGCTTTCAAGTGAGCCGATACGATTATCCACCTCACGAAAATTACTGACGGCGTAACCACCATCACTGGCTCCTTTCGGGCAGTCAAGTATTGGCATGATATGCAATAGGTTAATACCAAGTTCCTGCAAATAGGGAATTTTTGCCTCCAATCCCTTCAGGTTATCAGCAAAGCCATCCGTGTACATGGCCATGCCTACCCATTCCTGAGATAAAAACCAGTTGTAATCATTTTCTCGACGGATGTCGGAATCTCTCAAATACTCTTTTCGCTGAATATATTGCTGTGCGAGAATCTCAACAAGTTTGATCGCTTGCTGCTTAAAATCGTCGCGATGGCCATAAAGTTGTTGAAACAGACTATGGATTGCATAAAAATTGGCGCCCAAGCGAATATAAAAATGATGAAGATTCTGCTTTTTAATTTCTTCGGGCAGCGCATCAATAATTTCATTTAAAAGAGAGTGGGAGATTTGCTCGTACATGTTTATCCTGTGCACTCGAATTATTATATTAAAGTGTAACGTAGTGAATATAATATGGCCAGTTTTGCCGGGATGGTATTGTCTTTAATTTATACATACTGAGCATAATGAAAAAAATTGTGCCTGCAATTTAAGTGCATGTATCATAAATTGTAGTCAATAATTAGATTTCTTTATTTTAAAAATTATTTAGTGGTGTTAGTGTTAATAAAGATTTATTGCACACATAATATATATAAGCAGACCCAGCCTAAAATCGGCTCGGTTTGTTTGATTGAAAAATGATTATAGGAGCGAGAAATGGATGAATTGTTAACACATGATACATTTTTATTAAAACTGAATAAAATATTTCATGTACAGCTGGATTCTAGTGTAATACCGTTAAAACTTACGCGAGTTGATGCGCATGAGCAAACAGGAAGTAATCAAGATAGAATTCCCTTTGCATTGTTATTCTCAGGCCCGGCTGATCCATTGCTAAACCAGAGATTGTATGAAATGACTGAGGATGAGTTAGGAAGTTTAGCGATCTTTTTAGTGCCAGTAGGGCAGGAGAAAACAGGAAGTGTTCAATACGAAGCAATTTTCAATTAATTGAAAATTTAGTTTGGCAAGCATTCCATTAAACGGTAAACGCCATTGTTACATTGCTCTTTAAAGCCCAATCGAGTGTAAAGATGTACTGCTGGGTTGTGTAGTTCAACATGTAGCCGAATGGGTTTGTGCTTTTGCTTGGCTTCTTCAATAATTAAATGGATTAATTGAGTACCAAATCCTTTATTGCGTTCATCGGATATCAAACTAATGTCAATGATTTGAATCTCTGCATCGCTATGATTTATATAAAAACGCCCGATTCGATTATTGTTATTATATATGATGTTAAATCGAGCGTTTTTAAATTGTGATCGATAATAGTTATGCTGCGCGTTGAATTGTTGATTTAAAAATTGACTTTTTTGTTGTTCATTCCAACCGAAAAGTGAAATTTCGTTTTCGCGGGTGCTGGCATATAAATGAAATAAAAAACTCCTGTCTTTATCACTTTCCGCACGTAAATGAACACCTTCAATGAAATGATCAATACTATTAACGCTTTCTTGTTGCATATCAGTTTCGGGAAGGATATAAGCCTTCAAGTGCAATAATATAGTTGATAACCTGGAAAGGTTGTTCATTTTCGTGAGGTTGATAACCGCCCGTATTCTGCAATTCCACTGTATTCATGGCAACCATATTTTCCGCATCATGGAAGATCTCAGTAGTACTGGAACGACCGGCAGGTGGTGGTGCTAGTGATGCGTTATTGTCTGGAATATTCTTGTTAGCTGGTACACCACTCGCACGAAGTTGATGTGTATGAGAGGGTATTTGTGCTTCTGTTAATGTGACACTTGCCGAACCTCCGGATTGTCCAAGGATGCGTGTTGATAGGCCTGGGCCTCGTCCTGCATGAATAGGAATTCTATCTTTCAAATTTGGTAATCCAAAGGTTGTTCTGCCATCGCCGCCAAAACTGGTGCCTAACAAGGAAAACAGCGCAGTGTATTGTGAAATAGGAAGTAATTGTCCATCACAAAAAGCGTAACCGCGAGGTGCAAAATTACCGCCAAACATTTTTATTTCAGCTATAAAAGGGTCGCTCATGGATATTTCCTTATTGTCGAGATGGATAAATGCCAAATAAAGCAATGCAAAAATTAATACATTGAAAAGGCATCATGTTTTCATGCGGCTGATTACCTCCGGTCATGCCAATAGCTGAAGTATTCAAATCTACCTCTGGTGTTGCATCGCTATAGATATTTAACACAGTTTTTGCCAGTTGCATATTAGTGGGGTTGTTAGAATTTGCTTCGTTTGTTGTGGCCTGCAATATATGTTGGTGATTGGCCATTTGATTAATATTTAAGGTGATTTCTTCTTCACCCATATCACTGCCAATGCGTCTTTCTGATAATCCCGGACCTTCTCCCATATGAACAGGTGTTCGGCCGCGTAAATCCGGTAGAGCAAAAGTTGTTCTGCCGTCACCGCCATATAGAGTACCTAACAGGGAAAATAAGGCGTCATTTTGGTTGATTGCTAGTAATTGACCGTCACAAAAAGCCCAACCTCGTGGTGCAAAGTTACCACCGAAGAGCATAATTTGGCCAACGAATGGTTCCGACATAGTTAACTCCTTTTAATTACGTGAGGGGAACAGGCCGCTGATGGAAATGCAGTAGTTCATAACAAGCGAAGGCTGCATGTTGTCATGTGCCTGACCGCTACCATTGCTGGTTAAGGCCGCTGGATTGGTAGCCACCTGTGGGCCAAGACCGGACTCAAAAAGATTGGTGTCGTCAGAAGATGCCGATATCACGCGCCCGGACGGGTTGCTAGAATTACCAGTATCTGTTGAGGCATTAATGGAATGGTCATGACTGGGTAACTGGCTCATGGTTAAAGCGACACTTTCAACACCTGCAGATAAGCCCAGTTGCTTGGTTCCATGATGCATTGCTGCTCTACCTCGGAGATCGGGTAACGCAAATGTGGTGCGCCCATCGCCACCATAAGTTGTACCAAGCAGAGAATATAATGATTGGTTTTGTGCAATCGGTAATAATTGACCATCGCAAAATGCCCAACCGCGTGGTGCGAAATTAAAACCAAAAACGCGAATTTCTGCGAGAAATGGCTCAGACATTACACTCTCCTTTTGTTGTATCGCATGAAAAATAACTCACATGAGTAGAATTTATTCTTATTGCGAATTTTGTATACTTCCCTGAATTGTTGTTCTATGTTTTAGCAAATGACACTTAATGTCAATAGGTGATTGGCTGAAAATGTGGACACCGTTATTGCAGCATATGCTATGCTTCCACAGAATATAACAACAGCTTACTACTGGCGCGATATTTAGTCGCATGATTATTTCGCCAGTAGTTAATTATTGTTTTTACTTCAGTGACTCGGGTGCAACGTAAACTGCAGCTCAGGTATTTGTTCTTCGTTTTCGAAGTACCAATAAGCCTGCTCCCATGAGCAAAAAAGTAGCGGGTTCTGGAATTTTATTTGGAGGTGTCGTAGTGGTGATATCGAAATTAATGTTATCCAGCGATATGTAATTAAATTCGTTATTTGGTATTAAAGGATTAGGGTTTATGTATGTAGCTGCTGATAATGAAATTAAATCTTTATTTTCCAAATTGGAGCCTAGGAGAGATAATCCTTGATCCCAAGCAGTACCACTTGAACTGATATCAATTAGCGCTGTGAATGTTAGACCGCTTAAGTATTCGGTGCCGACAAACTCGATAGACCCACTAACTCCATTATTTCCACCATCTATTGCTCCCCAGGCATCAAAGCTGTTGATTTGAAAATATGAATTCGCATTGTCAATTTCAAACGCACCAAATACTGGATCAGAGCTCGCAGTTACGCCAGTTTCGATATAAACCTGTGATCCACCTGAACCCCAGCCATTTGCTCCAGAATCTTCAACAGCGAAATCCCCGGACAAAGTAAAGCTATATCCACCTTGTGAAAAACTAGTTGCCCCCGTCGATTCATCTTCAAACGTTTCAGTTACCGGTACGGCTAATACAGGTAAAGTTAACAAGCTGAGTGATAATCCTAGCGCGAGTTTTTTCATCATATTTCCTTATTTATTGTTTGTTGGTTTTTCAAAACGAAATTAATGCAAATCAAAATCAATAGTGTATTTCAGTAGCTTACTGAATACATAGTTTGTTCGCGAGAATCTGGTTGTAAAAAAATCCGACACGATATCCATGTTTCAGCAAGTTTTTAGTTTTTACTTAACAACAATAGTCTAAAAAATTAAACCAGGATTATCTATGAAGTAAAGCACAGTTTTGTGGAAAACTATATTGTTTGGGAAATAGATTATTTATTTTTTAAATATAAGCAGATTTAATCAATCAAAAAAATCAGACATGCTAATGTGAAGGCGAATATTTTAAAAGAAGGAAATATTGATGGGTTTATTTTTATGATTTGAGATGCCAATCATCAATCAAGGATTGATAAAAATTCATGTCTTGCACTGTAGCACCTTGCTGACCAACAATTTTTGATGCGAATATCTGCGCGCGTTCCAGTGTTGACTGCAGTGACCAGTCTTTTAAAATCCCTAAAATTAAAACTGATGCAAAGGCATCTCCCGCGCCAACAGAATCAACGATATTTGTTGTTGTTTCAGGATTTACGCGAATGGGATTGGAATTTGATGTTATTGCCAGCGCGCCCTTAGCACCTAGTGTAACAACCAAGCCATCAAGTTTATAAGTTTCTAGAAATCGTCGGGCATCTTCTTCAAGCGAGCGAGAATCACTCTGTAATGTGTATAATTCATCTTCATTGAGTTTTACCCAATGGGCTGAATGAATTTCATGCAATAGGGTCTCTTTTTTCCACCAGGGGGTACGTAAATTCACATCGATAAATATTTTCCCTTGTTGTTGCTTTTTTATGTTGCCAAGTGCTTTTGCAGAAACTGGATTACGAATCGCCAGGCTGCCATGATAAAGCAGGCCACAATTTGCAGATATTTTGGCCGGGGTGATGAAATCGTACGCACAGTTCTCGACAATGTCATATTGCGGTTCATCGTCTTTGAACTTTATTTGTACTTTTCCCGTTGGATGATGATCGTCGGTTTGCAAATGATTTTGATTCATTCCCCAACGCTGCATTTCATCACGAATTTTTTTGCCAGATTCGTCATTGCCAACGCAACTGACAAATACAGGCTGAACTCCAAAGGCCTGTAAATGCCAAGCAACATTAAATGGCGCACCTCCCAGTACACGATTTCCATCTGGGAACATATCAAACAATACTTCACCAAAAATACAGGGCTTGTTATCAGGCATAATTTTAATAGATTTATGTGGTGGTTATTTATTAAAGTCTAGCAGATGAAGCGATTGGTGCTTTGAAAAATACCAACTGAGAAGCGGTGAATGAATTGAGAGGGGGAAGAATATTTTAGACTTATCATAATATGAAAAATGGTGTGCGTGAATGCACACCATTTTATAATATTGCAATATGCTTATTTAGTTTGTCGGACTTTGAATTCGATAATATCGTAGTCTTGGCCGCGCAAAATACTGCCAATTTGGCTGCCAGACAGTCTGACATTCATAATTGTTTCTAATGCACCTTGAATTGCCCCTAAAGTAAATGTTAGTTGTCGCGGGGAGCCTGGTTCTTCGTTTGCTGAGCACACGGTATCACTTAAATAAACATGAATTATATTTCCCTGATTTTCTACTTTATTAACAGTGCATAAACGTGTGCCGGTTTTCCCAATTGCGTTCGCTAGCATTTCTGACCATTCTTCGATGGGTTTGTCTGTATTTACCAGGTCTAAATCTTTGGCAATACGTTGTCCACGTTTACGACCCGCAAGAACCAAATTTCCTCTGGCCGCTTGAGTGCCCATGATTTCTTCCAGTCCAGTCATTATAGACTTTAGGCAAATTATGCTACTGAAATCCCCTAAACCTTTCCGTAAATCTCCTTCAGCCATATATTCTCCTTTTAGTATAATTAATTACTGCTAAATACATATTTAATTCTGTAATATATTAGATTATATTACAGCCAATCGATTTAAATTTCTTTGGGCCTTTCAGCGTTAATATCATTGGAGTTAAACTGATTGTTGGTTATAAACTGAACAAGCTGGTGTGTTCGCTTTATTATTATGTATGTATATTTTTTGTTAATTATACATCAAAATTTTGAAGGTTTAGAAATGAATTAATAATTATTAACATTTTGAAAATATTATATTTAAGAAATTTCCGCTTGAATATTTCAGGAAAATGTATTTTAAATATTGATTGTTTATCTTTATCGATTTGTTAGACATAAATCTACAAGACATCTATTTATTATAGTGTGTCATTGTTTTTTGTTGCGCTAAAAATTTGTCGAGACGATCAAAACAAGCATCTCTGGCTAGCGTATCGGTAAGAAAGTCAAACCGACCAATGGCTCTATACACACTCATCAAATCTATTAAAAATCCGTATACTGCAACAGATGCATTTTGTTCAGCAACTAATGCGAGGTTTTGAGCATCTAATAATTCTGTTACAGACATTTTGCCCCGTGCATAGGCATCTGTGACGAGTTGTAAATTTTTTTGTGCTGCATTTGCTGCATCGCGAGAAAGTTCAATGCTGGGATGAGATGCCCGGGTTTTTTGTAAGCTTGATCGAATTCTCTCTCGAAGTATTTGCGAAATGAACTGCTTATCAATCTGAAGTTGTCGTAAAGTGGCAGTAGCCTTAGCTGTATGCGCGCGTCTTGCACCACCTGTTGAAAGTGGCAAACTGGCAGTTAATGATACTGTCCAATCCGTATCATTTTTTTCGGGGAAACCTAATCCTGCAATTGCTGCAGGTTTTTCACTGTTTTGTTGATCCAGTGTTTGGCTTAAACTACCTTGCAGAGTAACTTCTGGTGACCAATAAGCGCGTCGGGCAACTTGTAATTTTTGTTTTTGTGCAGCAATTGATGCATTAATCTGAGTAATCTCAGGCGAAATCGACAAACCTTCTTGTACCATAAAGTCCTGAAACAATGCGAACTGTTGAGGATTATCAATGTTCTGAAAAAACTTATTATTATTTACGATTAATCCCGGGTTGCTAAGGTCTATTTCTTTTGTAATAAATGGTTCATTAATTTCTCGATTTAGCAAACGATTTAATCGCATCTCACTTAATCGACGATCTGCTTGCGCATGTAGAACCTGTTGTCTATCTGTAGCAATTTTACTTTCCCAACGATATACTTCAGATGAACCTGATACGCCCAATTTACGCCTGACTCGGGCGAGTTTCAGGTGTGAACGACTAAGCTTTAAGTTTTCGGTTTCAATATTGTGTAATCGTTTTGTTCTCAAAACATCAATATAACTCAGAGCTGTTTGATAAATAATATCTAATTTTTGTTGGTGAAAACCAGCTTGATTTTGTTGGAAATGTTTTTTCTCAATTTCAAAAGAACTTTGTTTGTCATAAGAATAAATATTTTGCGAAAGACTAATTGCTGCGCTATATAAACGTTCTGGCATTGTGCCCAAGCTGGCATCAGCACGGTCAGCGTCAATATAAATACTTTGTAATTTGGCATTAACTTGAGGTAACAGCTGCGAACGGGTCAGGCGTAAATTTTCTGATGCCGCAAGGACTTGAAGCTCAGTCGATGCGATTTCAAGATTTTGTTCTTGTGATTCAATGAGTGTGGAAATGAAATCCAGTTTACGATCAACAGTAAAGTCTTCTTCATTTATGAGATAGGCATTATTAATTATGCTCCAGGGAGGTGAAAAACCGATAGTGCGAGCGGTTGCCATATTAATACTCATCACTTCTTGCCGGGGAAAATTTATCGGTAAATTTTCAGCATTTTCTCCTTTAAGTATTCGTTGAATATACAAAGCGACGCGACGAGCCAGTCGCGTAAGATCCATGGTGGGTGCCAGCCCGGCCAGCACACCTTTTTCCACGTCTTCCTGGCCCATTAATGAAAAGCTGGGTAAATGCTGTTGATTAATTTCTTTAATCAGTCTGGAAAATCCTTTGGGTGTTAATTGGAGTAAACGAGTAATATAGATTGCATCAGTATCCGTTGGCAGTTTGTCTATAAATACCTTTTCAGACTCTCCCACGACAAGTAGTGATATAGAGAATCCTCCCTGTTTGGCTAACTCGACCGCTTTGTTCTTTAATTGTGGAATTGCCTCAAGTAGCATGCTATCCACCAGTACAGTTAATTTTTTAAATTTGAACAGTTCATGAAATACGGCAATATCACGTTGGTAGTTGTGAAAAGAAACTAAATACGATAAGTTTTTTACGCCACTAACATCATCTACATGCGGAATACCTTGTAATTCAGCATCAAATATTAATGGGGAAATCACTGGCTTGTTGAGGTGTTTGCGTTTTGCCGCCTGGTTGGAAGCAACAGGCCCAAGGGCTAAAATTAGATCAACATCTTTATTTGCCAGCAAATTGTCTAACGCCTTGTTTACATCTTTACGATTGCTATTGCCATCAAGCTGCATATCCTTGGGGTAACGAATATCAAACTCACCTTTGGTTAGTGCATTAATTTCTTCCTGAAACAAAGGTGTGCGTAGTTGAAATAATGGCGTTGGACCATCAGTGATGATGCCAATGTTAATGCTGGGTAAATTATGCTGGGCTGCTTGAGTTGTAGTAAATACAAGAAATAACATAAGCAGTAACATGGATTGTAAATATCTGTTCACAATTATTTACCTATTGTTGTGCAGTAGAAACAGTATCGCGGAAACGAAACAAAGCGATGCTAAAAAATACCGTGCCAATTAAAGCTGCAAAAAATAAATCTGGCCAGATGATACTGAGTCCCGCATCGCGAAACAATATAGCCTGAGCCATGCTAACAAAGTGAGTTGATGGGACGAATTGCATAATCACTTGTAATTCATATGGCATACCTTCCAAGGGTGTATTACCACCGGACAATAACATCATGACGACAAAAACCAATATAACCAACAAACCGAATTGTGGCATTGAGCGCGCGAGTGTTGCGAGAAAGATTCCAAGTGAAGTAACTGAAAACAGATACACGGTAGTTGCTAGAAGGTATAAAGCGATCGAGCCATTAATTGGAATTGCTAATGCGCCTTGGATAATTATGAGTAAGGAGAGACTGGTCGCTAATATAACGATTAAACCATTGGCCCATATCTTTGCCAGCATTATTTCAATGGGGCGTAATGGTAATACTAATAAGTGCTCAATAGTGCCGTGTTCACGTTCTCTTATAAATGCTGCACCTGTCAACAATATAGCGAGTAAAGTGATGTTATTGGTAAGCGACATCAGGCCTTGAAACCACTGGGTTTCGAGATTAGGATTAAATCGAGCACGCGCAACAATACTCACGGCTTGTTGCGATATATCCTGTTTTAAGAAGTCTGCAACTTCCTGTTGGATAATTTGTTGTACATAGGCAGAGCCGTTACCAGCCAGGACAATTGCAGTCGCATCTACATTGAGTTGTATAACTGTCTTTCGGCCTGCTAAAAGATCCGCCTGAAAATTGTGAGGAATATCGATCACAAAACTGTATTTACCAGATTCCATTACAGCATCGATTTGGTCTATTTTTATTGGCTTTGCGGCTTGAAAATGCGGCCCCATAAATGCATTTCCGATGCGGCGAGAAAGTTTTGAATGGTCTTCATCAACAATGGCAATAGCAGCGTTAACGACACTGCTAACCGGGTTTTGTGCCTCCTCGAAAATGGCGAAACTAAACATGTAAGCAATGAGAAATACCATAACTGGATCATACTTGAGGCTGAACAGCTCTTTTATTCCAAGATGTAGAATATTTAGAAGAGACTTTCTCATTGTTATCGCTCCTGATTTCTCATGAGTAACAAACTGAGCGACAAGTAGCTAATGGCCAGTATTACCAGAAATAGAAAATTATAATTCAGTTCCTGAAAACCCAATGATTTTGTAAATGTGCCTAAGCTGATATTTTGGAAATAGCTACTCGGGAAGATTTGACTGAATACTTGTCCACCGCTTGTTAATGTTGATACTGGAACGAATAATCCAGAGAAATTTACTGCCGGCATAGTTGTCATGATTGCTGTGCCAAAGATGGCAGCAATCTGGGTTTTCATAAACGATGAAAAAAATATTCCGATGCCAGTGGTTGCGATAACATAAATTAAACCACCCAACAACAGAGTAAGTAAACTGCCTTTAACCGGAACGTCGAATAAATAAACAGCGAGTAATAAAAGTGTCAAAAAGTTAACCAGTGCGATGGCGATATAAGGTATTTGTTTACCTAATAAGAATTCCAGATTGCTGACAGGTGTTGCATAAAGATTGGTGATAGATCCCATTTCCTTTTCGCGCACAACACCGGCGGCAGTCATCATAGCGGGAATCCAGATTAACATCATCATAATGGAGCCGGGTACAATAGAATAAACACTTTTAAACTCCTGATTGTATCGAAACCGTGTTTCGATGCTTAAAGGTGTTTCATGTGCGGGATTTTTAAATTCTAACTTATTAAGTTGCTGTAGATAATGCTCATGAGTTCCAAAAATATATCCTTTGGCAATTTCTGCACGGCCTGGGTTAGTGCCATCCAACCAGATAGCTACCTCGGGTTGCGAGCCACGTTTAATGTCTCTGGCAAATCCAGATGGAATTTCAATACTAAATGTCAAATCTCCATAACGAAATCGTTGATCCATCTCGGCATGGCTTGATAGAAGCGATTGCTGTTGAAAATAGCTGGAGCCTGAAAAATTTTCTAGATATAAACGACTTTGTGGTGTTTGGTCCCGATCAAGTACCGCATATCGGACATCTTCAACATCAAAGGTAATGCCATAACCAAATACGATCATTAAAATAATCGGGCCAAGTACTGCATAACCTAATCGTATGGGATCGCGACTGATTTCCAACACTTCGCGTCGGGTATAGGCCCAGATTCTGCGAAAATCAAATATACGGTAGTTATCCTGATCATTAATACTGCTTGTATTGAAGTTTGTGTTAGTGGTGATATCTTTTTTCTTATCATCCGCAATTTGTGGAATTTCGGCTTCCAGATATTGAATAAACGCATGTTCGAGAGACTGTGCCTGTTTTGAGTGTGTCAATTCAATCGGTGTACCTTGCGCTAATACTGTACCTGCATGCATCAACGAAATTCTGTCACAGCGTTCGGCCTCATGCATGAAATGAGTCGAAATAAAAATAGTGACATTATCTTCACGTGACAGCTTAATCAATAATTCCCAAAAACGATCACGCGCTATGGGATCAACACCGGATGTGGGTTCGTCGAGAATTAACATTTCGGGTTTGTGGATTACGGCAACAGCCAGGGATAGACGTTGCCGAATGCCAATTGGAAGTTTTTCTGCCAATTCAGTTTCAACTACAACCAGGTCGAAACGGGTTAACATTTCAGTAATGCGTTGTGGAATATTTGTTTCAGGAATATGGAAGGTTCGGGCATGCAAAATCAAATTTTGTCGCACTGTAAGTTCGTTATACAAGGAAAAAGATTGGGACATATAACCTACACGACGTCGATGTTCGATGTTTTTTACATCTACAAGATCACCAAATAACAAGGCCTCACCCTCACTGACATCAAGTAGGCCAGTAAGCATTTTCATAGTAGTGGTTTTGCCACAGCCATTGGAGCCCAAAAAACCAAAAATCTCACCTTGCTGAATACGAAAATTGACATTGTTTACAGCAGTAAAATCACCGAACCGCCGGGTGAGTTGCCGAGCTTCAATTGCAGGAATATCGTAAATACTGTTACGTGGTGGTATGATTAAGGTCTGATGATCTCCGCGTTTTTGTTTCGGTAAAAGATTAATAAAAGCGTGTTCCAGGTTTTTGCTTTGAGTTTTTTCTTTTAATTCGTGCACGGTACCTGTCGCCAGAATTTTTCCTTCATCCATTGCCACAAGCCAATCGAAGTTCTCGGCTTCATCCATATAAGCAGTGGCTACCAGAACTGACATATTTTCTCGGCGTGAACGTATGCGCGCAATTAGCTCCCAGAATTGTCGCCGAGATAAGGGATCAACACCGGTGGTAGGTTCATCAAGTATTAATAACTCTGGATCATGAATCAGTGCGCAACATAGTCCCAGTTTTTGTTTCATTCCGCCAGATAATTTACCTGCCGGTCTGTTGGCAAAGTTTTCTAATCCTGTACTTTCTAACAATTCACTTATGTGTTGTTGTCTTTGTTTTTTTGTTTGGCCAAATAGTCGCCCAAAAAAATCAATGTTTTCGAAAACCGTTAGTGTCATGTATAGGTTATGGCCCAGTCCCTGAGGCATATAGGCTATTCGTGGGCAATTTCGGATTCGCTGGTAATGATGTCTAAAGTCAACATCAAATACCTTGACTTGCCCCTGTTGAATTTTTTTTACACCTGCTAATAAAGCTAATAATGTTGACTTGCCAACACCGTCTGGTCCAATAAATCCGGTGATGTTACCTGCTGGAATAGTCAAATCTATCTCTTGCAGTGCCTGTATTTTTTGGTAATGATGAGATAAATTTGTAACAGCAGCAATGGCATTCATTAGAACGTCCTTTATTTATTGGCCTTCATCTCCAACTAGGAAACTTGGCCACTGACTTATTTCATCCAATCTTATATAGGCGACTCCAGGTACACCAACTTTTAGCCAGCTTGAATTATTCAATAAATAGTTTTCATCTAATTTTATTTTTACACGGAACATGAGTTTTTCCCGTTCTGTACGGGTTTCAACTTCTTTGGGTGTGAATTGTGCACGTGGTGCCACAAAAGATACATTGGCAGGAATGCCGTTTGCCAGGCCTTCAAGTAAAATACGCGCATCTGCCCCTATTTTTACACGTGTGGCAAAGTGTGCAGGTAAAAATATGGTGATATACATGTCGGCGGGATCAAGTAAAGTTAACACCTTGCCACCTGGCGGCAACATTTCACCTGGTTCTGATAGTCGATATAATACTCGACCATTGATGGGGGACTTTAAAGAATTCTCTTCCAGCTGAACTTTATGCAAATCCTCATTAGCTTTAGCTGCTTCAATGGCAGATGCAGCGTTCAGGTTTTGCGCTCGGGCTGCGGCAAGCGCGGCTTTTGCTGTTTGTACAGCAGTTTCATCCCGTTGTAACTGTTCCAGGGAAATATTATCGTTTTCATAAAGCCCGCGCGAACGAGCCAGGTCTTTATGCGATAATGAAAGTTCACTTTTTCGTTGAGCGATGATGGCTTGTGAAAAACGATACTCCTGTTTGGCTCGATTAACTTCTGCTTGTGATCTTCTTAACTGGGCAGTAAGTTCCTTGGTATCCAGTTCGGCTAAAAGCTGGTCTGACATTGCCAATTCCCCTTCATCAACTAACACTTTGGCAAGTTTGCCACCATATTTACTGGTAATGTCAACTTCAGTGGCTTCAATTCGTCCATTCCCATATGCAAAGCCATCTAGATCAACCGTTGTAATACTTGCCTGCCATATCACATAAGCAACAAAACAAATCACAATCAGTGGCAACACATATACCCATTTTTTCTTGTGATGTGTCATACAATTCCCTTATTTAATTAGCTTGTAACGTGAGTGAATTCTCTTGTTATCCCTTGGGCTTTCGCTGGGTAAAATACCATCAGTGGTGTAAATCAACTTAATTGTTATATTTGCTCTGGCTTTCGATTTTATTAATCATTATTGTAAAAAAAACTGAACATCTGCATCGCTGGCAATTTCCATAAATGTTAAATATTCAATTACTGGAATGTTATTAAAGATTAGCTTGTTATGGTCAACACCAAAATAATCCAGAGATGGCGCGCAAAGATAAAGATGCGCACCCAGTTCATGCAATTGTTGCAGTTTTTCTTGAGGTGGATTATGTCCGATTTCATTCAGTTGTTTGCGTGCAAAGTAACTGAATGGTTTCTGCCAACCGGGTAGACTCGCTTTGAATCCTTTTTCAAGCATTTTGACAGCCGGGCCTTGTACATAAATATGCACATCCGCACCTTGTAATGTTGCTGCCAGTGAAAACCCGAGAGGGGAGAGTGTAGTGGTTAGTCCATCATCGGATACGATGATAGCCACCTTGGTATCGTTTTTAATTGTTGCTGTTTTTTGAAAATAATATCGTTCAAAACCTTCTTTTTTTTCTACTTCAAGTAAGGGATAACCTCGTTGACGAGACCAGGCGCGCAAATCACTTTCTATTGCGGGATAGCGGTCAGTTATAACCTCTAATATTTGATTTTGTTGCATTTTTGAAAGGTTTTTTTCGACCTGATAAGCGATGTAGGTCGTAATGGTTTTACCTCGGATATCCAAAGAAGCATCGGCGAATCGCGAACCTGATGGTACTACTTGCAATGATGAGTTACTCTCTGCACAGCCAAGAAAAAGAACACATATGCCAATGGGTAGGTAATTGAGCATTGCATACTCCTTATGCAACCATGAGGAATGTCGCTTTGATTGCTTTCTGCTTCGATTGTCACTGAATAGTAGAAATATATCACCAAGCAAACAATACGTAATTACCACAACAAATTGTCTCAATATGAGTGACTGTAGCTAATCTGTGACGTTCGTTTGAGCTTAAAACGCCAAAGTCTTCGATTAGTAATTCTGTCACCGAAACTAAAGATAAAGTGGTTTCTTGTGTATTTTTAGCTAAAGCTGGTCTGATCAGTGAACAAAAGCGTTGGTGAAGAGGAGTAGTGTTTGATAACTTGATTTGCTTCAGTTCGACCTAATGATGTCATAAAGATTGAATTTTGTGGATGTTTCATTCAACTGGATTGCTTGGTGGTGTGAGTAAGCAAAGCGTAAACCAAAAGTTTGATCCTTTACCGGGCTCGCTAGACACACCGATTTCACCTCCCATTAAGTGGACAAGTTGTTGTGCAATTGCGAGCCCCATACCGACTCCACCATACGATTTTGAAAATGATTCATCGGCTTGAGAAAATACACCAAAAATATATTGTTGTTTGTCTTTTTCTATTCCAATGCCCGTGTCAGTGACTTCAACTTTAAGAATTGTGTGTCCACATTTATTCTGCGCTGATAGTTTTCCGCTTGAGCATTCAGGGTAGCGACGAGTACATATTGCGTCTTTCGGGGCCATATCTACCTTGATGGCGACACTTCCCTCTTGAGTGAAATTGATCGCGTTATTGATAATATTGTTCATAATTTTTTGAATTTGCACGGCATCGCCACAAAATATTGCAGGCAAATTAGATGATAGTTGAAGAAGCAGTTCAACGTTTTTTGTTTTTGCAGCAGGCCGGTGGGTTTTCACTGTATTTTCGACCAACTCTATAATATTGAATTCTTGATTATCGAGCATAAAGCTATCACTTTCATTTACAGTATATGTGATTATTTCATTGAACACATTGAGCAGATGATCTCCGGACTTATAAAGTGTACTGACCAGGGCCAATTGCTCTTCGGTAAGATCTTCTGTCTGTAGTAACTGAGCCATACCTAATATGCCATTTAGTGGTGTACGAAGCTCGTGCCCCATGTTGTTGAGGAAAAGTGATTTGGCATGATTAGCTGATTCTGCAGCATCTTTTGCTTCTGCTAACTCTACGAGTGAATGTTGCAGTTCTTGCTGTGCTAATCTTCGTTTATTTGTTTCTTCACTCAGTGATTGGTTTTTTTCAATCAATTGATTTTTAGAAATATTTAGTTCACTTATGGTTTGACGAAATTTATCCAGAGCTTTTGTGATTTGTTCCATTTCTCTATTTTGGGGATAATAGGGTAGAGAGAAGTCGGTTTTTTCTTGCCGTAGATTATCCAGCGCAGACATAATGACGGAGAATTGTGCTGTTAGGGTTTTTGACTCTTTTGTATAAAAATAAAGAATGATGAAAACAAGGAAAATGATAAAAACAACAAAAGGCCAATAGACTGATTCGATAATATCTAATTCCTTCTGAATATGCTTGTTGGTTTTGACGGTGATTTCCTGGATTGTTTTGGAAAAAATATCATTAATAATATGGAATGATGTTGTCGCCTTTAGCAGATATTGCTGGGATAATGAGATGTCAACCGTCAACATTTCTATGGAGGTAACACTAGACTCTCTGTAGATTGTTAGCTCTTTGTGAATATCGTCAAAAAATTTCTTATTATCATTATTAAGCATGGAATGCGTGTTTGTAATATTGATATTTAGAAAATCACTTAGGGTATCTATTTGGTCAATGAGTTTACTTCCTTGCAAATAGATTTGCTGTTCATCAAGATTATTTGGAGCGCTCCGAATAATTCGCAATAAATCTGACTGTATTTCTGAAAGAGTTCGGAAGCTGTGAGAAACATGATCGAGTATTTTTAACTCTACTTCACTTGTATGTGTCGTAAAATGACTGAATCGTTCGATAAAAAATAGAGAAGTGCTAATGGTAAGGATAACCGCAGTGATGTTTGCAGTCGATAAGCTGATAAATCGCCAGCGAAAGGATTTATTAGAAAACCATGAAATGTTGCTATTTTGAGGCATGTTCTAATTCTGGATTAGTTTTTTCCATTCTTGCGGCTTGATTTTGCCTATTATTTGGCTTTTTCCCTGTGTGTTTGTTTTAAACAGGTAAGCCACCCCTTCAGGTTTCGGCCACACGCCAATAGCTTCCTGTAGGTTTGCCGTGTGAGAGACGATGATAGTATTTGTTCCTTTAGCGGGGGGAGTGATGAGCATCTGTTTAAGTATATTGCCTTTGATCTGTTTTTCCTTACGTGCCAGGCCTATAGCAAAATAGAGGTCGTTGCTGGTTTCAGTTTTACCAAAAGCGATTCTTGCGGTATTCTTGCATCGACAAAATGGGCTACTAATAACTTTTTCAACTGGAATTCGAAGCAAGTTGAAAGCGCTGCCTATATCTTCTGCCTGTTTTACGCCAAGAGCTGAGAGAGATCTTTGTTTTGAGCAATCATCTAAATCTAGAGGTCGAATATCTCTTTGATTATGATCGGTTGCGGCATGACGAAAATAGAAGATATAACCACCTTGCTGAAGATGCTCGCTCAAGTTAATTAATGACTGGTAGTCAAGTTCGCTAATAGTGCCGCTATTTGTTATTTGTTCTAACGCATACAGTGGATTAGCGAGTACCCAAAAAAACAAAAGATAACAAACTATCAAACTACTCTTCATTGCTGGCTCTCAATGAGATTAATTTAAAATTGGCGATTGAATTTATCTATTAGCAAAATTTGAGCCGAGGCCGCGTGAAATAAACACCAAATGTTAAAAGTTGTGGGGTGAATGTAGGCTCAAATATGAAGAAGTGGAAAAATGCGAAGGCAATTATTGTACCTGTGTCGTGTTTCACAAAGAATACGCCAGATCAGTGTCAAGCTTCAATAATGAATATATCCGTAGCCTATAAGACTTAAGCAAGTCGCCATACTTCATATCTTTTTTCAATTTGTCGGAAAATTAGCCTTTCAAATAACCAGGACAGTCCACCTATCAGTACGATACCTAACAACACTTGCCTTGCGTTGCCGATTTCCCCACCCATAGAAACCATCCAGCCGATTCCCGAGGTAGCACCGATCATTTCCGCTGCAACCAAAGAGCGCCAGGCCTGGCTGAAACCGATACGCAGAGCGGCAGTGATAAAAGGTAAGCTAGCGGGTAGATAAATATGGCGAAATAATTGGAGACGAGACGCGCCAAGCACTCTGGCAGCTTTCACTTGTGTTCCTTGAATTTGCAGGACACCTTCCATAATTGTGATAATCATTGGGCAAACTGCAGCAATAAAAATAACAACTATTATTGATGTATAACCAATACCAAAAATGATTAACATCAACGGTGCCCAGGCCACAGGAGGAATAGACATAAACAAGCCATTGAGTGGTGTAATGTATTCTCTGAAGGGTTTAAAAAAACCAGCAAGAAATCCAAGAATAATTGCCACAATAAAAGCACTACCAAAGCCGACGACTTCTTCAAGTAAACTGATGCCCAGATGTTGCATCAGGTCACCTTCGACCATCCATTCATAACCTTCTTCTGCAACCTCCCAGAATTGTGGCAGGATATAGGATGGAAATTGGCTGGCAATAATTGCCCAAACCAATAATAAGGAAGGGATGGATAACCACGACCAGGAAAAAGCAGGTAGACGTATGGACCTTTTGGTTTTGTTTATTTTTAAATTGAGGTCTTTTTCTACCGTACTCACTGTTTTCTCCCGATTATATGCTAATAAATATTTGTTTTTGTAAACGCAGTTTCGCGTAGGTTGGATAAGTGAAACGCATCTATCTTTATAAACATCATTCTGGTGGATGCACTATGTTTATCCACCCTACACGTGCTAGCTGAATTTTCTGACGCAAGCTGCGAGTTCAAACAGATAGCTAGTCAGTCGCATCTGTAAATGTTTTACTCGCAGCTATTTCTTTATTGAGTTGCGCTAATAAGGATACGTCTACAAGTTCTTCTGGTGTTAGTTTACGTTTTATGTAACGTAAATCTTTTGACCAGTCCATTAAACGTTGTACAAAATTCATGTCAGCCGCGGTGAGATCCCATTCCCAACCAATACGGGTTCGGGCCATTTTTATCATTTCTTCTGCAGAATGTTTGACGCCTTTGTTATCAGTGACTTCTCCAAGTTTAAAAGCACTTGCTATGATATCGTTACCGGCTTCTTCTCCGGAATTAAGAAAATTCACAGCCAGGCGATGTGCCTTTAATGCTTTGTAAACTGCTGTGCGATTATTCTCTAAAAACTCAGGCGGACTCATTACGACATACCAAGGATAGTTTGGTACTGCTTTGTTCATATCGAAGATGATTTTTGTGTCACCACGTAACAAATATTGCGAAGTGAATGGCTCCCAAATGAAAGCTGCGTCAACTGTACCGGATTCTACTGATGGTCCCATATTGCCTGGTGGCATTGGGATAACGCGTAAATCTTTATCCGGAGTCATGCCATTTGCTTCATTCAATACATAACCGCGCAATAACACATCCATGCCTGAGCCTTTTTTAACACCCGCCAGCTTCTTGCCTTTTAGATCTTTAATGCTGTTGATACCAGAGTCTTTGCGAGTAATGACAGCAGCTTGACCATAATTAACTTTCGCCAGGATCTTGCTCTTCAGTCCTCGCGAAAACCAGTGATAAACGGGAGGGGAGCCAATATATGCCATATCCAGTTGTCCTGCTGCTAAGGCTTGATGAACTATGGGGCCGCTGGTAAAGGAAATTATTTCTGCATCCAGGCCGACTTGTTCGTAATACCCTTTTGCTTCAGCAATCACTACAGGTGCATTTGCCATGGCGTAAACCCAACCAATTTTAATTTTCTCTTCGGTGTGTGCAGGTAAAGTAAAGCACAGGAACAAAAACAAAATAACACTTGATAATAATTTTTTCACAACTCACTCTCCGGGTTTTAGTGGTCTTAATTATTCATTGATCAATTCAATTTGTTCTTCATTTTTCCGAGTAATCGCTGAAACGTGGGAAATATCTTGCATTAATTCTTTTTTGTACTGCCAAAATAATTCATGTGTACGAGTGGTCGGGCCAGTTCTTGGTCGGGGTAAATCATTTTTTAACTCACGATATATCCCGTTTGGTGGTTTGCTAAGAACAATTATTCGATCTGAAAGATAAATTGATTCATCAATGTCATGGGTGATAAACATGACGGTTTGCCCCAGCTCATCCCACAAACGTAACAACTCATCATTCATGGTTTCACGAGTAATAGCATCCAATGCAGCGAAGGGTTCATCCATAAGTAATAAACGTGGTTCCATTGCTAGTGCTCTGGCCAGTGATACACGTTGTTGCATGCCGCCTGAAAGTTTAACCGGTAAATAATCATCAAATCCGGATAATCCAACTAAAGCGAGATAATGTTGTGCTTTTTCCTGACGCGCTGTTGGGGATAAATCTCCAGACATCTTGAGACCAAATTCGACATTCTGCATAGCAGTAAGCCAGGGAAATAGAGTGGGTGATTGAAAAACATAACCCAGGTGAGGATCCTCAGGTGTCATAGCCTGGCCGCGTAACAATACAGATCCTTTATCAGGCTTCATAAAGCCGGACAATAAATTGAGCAATGTTGTCTTACCACACCCGGAAGGGCCGATAATGGAAAGAAACTCTCCGGGTGTAACATCTATCTCAAGATTACGGAAAATCGGAAGGGTTTCGTAAGAAAAAAACAAACTGTCAATTTTTAGTTCATCACCGCCAATATAATCAGGCATTTTATGCTTCCCTGTTTTATTAATTCGAATTATTCCGTGGTATATATTGCGTATTCTTACTCTAAAATTAAGATATTTTTCTTCTATATAAATACTATCGCATGCGCTTGCATATATAGATGTGATATTGCTCGAGTAGAAAAATACTCAAAGCGCTTTTCTGTTGAGTAAATATTTTGTTCAATCATCGCGGGATAAAAAAGATTAGTCTGTCGTCCAGCTGACAAACATTAAAGTTTAAGTGATCAGATATATATACTATTAGACTGCGCTTAGAAATGGTGCGGAGGTGGTTTTGTTCGAAACGATAAATTCCGGCCAGTGCTTATGATTGATATGGAACTTATGTTGTTTTGTGGAAATTAGATTTTGTTTTTTGAGCTGGTTAATAACGGTGGTTACTGTTTGTCGACTCGCACCAATCATATCAGCAATTTCTTGATGCGTAATAGAAAAATCAACTTTTGTTGTGCTACCATTATTCACGCCATAACACTTAGATAGCCTGACGATAATCTGTTTTATGCGAGCTTCAACGTCTTCGGTTGCCAAAGATAGAACCGTGTTGCTCAAAATTCTCATGCGCTGTGATAAAAGTTCGATTAGCTTTATGGCAGAATTCGGACAGCTTGTCAGAAATTTTCTAAACTCCATTTCCGAAATGCTTAACACGGTTGTTTGGCTACAAGCTTGTGCAAATACTTTTCGGCTTGCGTCATTAAAGCATTCGGCTAGCCCACATATTTCACCAGGCAGACAAAACCATAAGATTACATCTTTTCCATTGCTGGATGCATGGAAAATCTTGGCTTGGCCTTTTAATAAAATGTGAATATATCTTTTTTCCCCTGTTGCATGAAATATAAATTCATCTTTATTGAATACCTGTTTTTTTCCCAATAAAAATAAACGATAAGTATCTTCAGGCGAAAACAGTGCATAGGTGTGTGGATGAAGCAGGGGAGAAAAGTTATCCATAGCATCAACTCCATTTACATGCTGAATTCACCAAAGACTTGAATTCAATTTTGTAGCATCGATTTATCAATGAATTTTTCACTGATATTCATGTTTGTCGTCCAGCTGACAGATCATCACATTCTATATGAATTAGTTTGTTGTTTTCAACGCCAATAAAAACAATACCTGCCAGATAACTCATTCATGAATGACTTTCGAGGATACTCAAATGAAAAAAATGACAGAAAGTGAATTACGAGAAAAGCTGGGGAACTATGTTGCCCCCGTTGGCTTATATGAAAAAACCAAGAGCATGCCATTCTTAGGTAAAGTGACATCGAATATTTCTGGGCTGATTGCCGGTTCCTGGCAAGAAATTGTTCTCGATATTGAAATTGGTGCATCGGGTTTGGCTGATGGTGCGTGGGTCAAAGCCACCTTTAAGTTTTATTCGGATTGGGCATTATTTCAAACAACTGACCCCTCTGCTGCAAATTATTTATCAGCGGAATACCAAGCAGGGGATCTTAGTCAAGGGCAAAGTCCTGCAACAGTGCAAGCCTTAAAGGTTCGTTTTGATCAGAAAGGGCATGAACGTCCCTTTCAAAAAGCCATAATTGTTGATGTGGTCGATGGTTTTTTGAAAGCAGGAGACCATATTATAATTCGCATGGGCGATAAGCGGGCAGGTGGGCCTGGCACCAGAGTACAGACATTTGTAGAAAAAGACTTTCGCTTTAGATGCTATATTGATCCATTAGGAACTTCCCGGTTTGCCGCTATTCCTGGAGATGTCGTTTTTGACGTTGTGGCGGATGAACCACAACAACTGGTTTTTAGTGGTACACGCCTCACACGGCGTAAGGAAAATGTCAATGTGAAAATTCGAGTTGAAGACCAATGGGGCAATGTTTGTAACGACTTGCGTGAGCAAGTGATTGTCAGTGCCGAAATACAAGATAATCCCGTATTTGAACAAACGATAAATTTTAACGAACAAGGTTGGGCATCTGCAATTATTAAAGACATTCCGGTTGATAAATCGGGAGAAATGTTGATAAAAGCACATATGCCAAACCTGAAAAATGTAGAAGCGGCAAAATTTTATTTAACAATAGAAGATGATTTACCTGTTCCAAGAATATATTTTGGAGATTTGCACGTTCATTCGGATGATACAGTTGGCACCAATAATACCGTTTACAATCTTTCGTATGGACGTGATGTAGCAGCACTCGACGTGTTGGGGTACACCGCAAATGATTTTCAAATTACCAAAGAGCGTTGGCAGGCAGCTGTTAACTTATGTCGTGATTTAAGTGTCGATGGCGAATTTGTTTGTTACCCGGGAACCGAATGGTGCGGAAATTCCTGTGCGGGTGGAGATCATAACGTCGTTTTTCTTCATGATCGTGATCCTGAGTTTCCATTCGATAGACACGGTAATGTTTGCCGTTCATTTGAATGGAATGAAAATATGAAGGTAAGTGAATTACAACCAGGCGCCTGGCCACTGGAAGAGTTGTATGCCACTTATATTCATGACCCGGAAGGGCATCTATTAATGCCTCATGTTGGTGGCAGGCGATGTAATTTGGATTGGCACCATCCAGAGCTTGAGCGATTGGCGGAAGTGGAGTCTGCCTGGGGGCACTTTCCCTGGTTATATGAAGACGCCATGCGACGTGGTTACAAGTTAGGTGTTAGTGCCAATGGTGATGAGCATCGAGGGCGATGTGGTGGTGGTGTACCTGGTACTGCAGTATTTGGCACAAAAGGTGGTTTAACGGGAATTGTGGCCAATAATCTTACGCGATTGGAAATTGGTAAAGCTTTACGAGCCCGTCATACTTTTGCGACAACCGGTGAACGTTTAGTCGCATTAACTTATTGTAAATCCAATATTCAAGGTGATGAGTTTTCACAATCCGGCGGTGCCAGTATCGAATATAAATTTTTCGGTGATTTGGGATGGGATGAAATAGCAGCTTACGATCACAACGGTTGTTTCTGGAAACGAAATCTGCAAGAAGAAAAAGGATACTCTGAACGAAAAATCAGATTACGATGGGGTGGGGCAAGAATCAAGGATCGTTATCGATGGGCAAATTGGAATGGAAGCCTAACAATTCAAAATGGCATTATAAACTCCTTTGCTGGCCGAGGATTTGAGCATAAAGAAGAATCATGCTGGCGTAAAGGTGCACTTAGCATTGAATTTCACTCAGATACATATGGCGATGCTGATTGTATTGAATTAGATATTTCACAACTTGCACAGTGCATGATAAAAGTTGAAGGCACTATTGATGGATATGTGAAGGTTGGTAATCCTCTCGTCGGAAATCCTTTTAATCATTGCCCGACTTTTTCCTGGCAAGTTAGTGGCCAGGAATTGCTAGAAAAAAATGAATTAAAACTTGAATTAGGTGGAGCAGAGTTATTTCTTGCCATTGAACGAATGAGTGATGAGGAGATGCCTCGCGAAGTTAGCGGAACGCTTGAGGTTTCCGCAGAAAATGGCCCACATGGATTTCGGCCGGTATATTTTGTTGGTCGACAGGTGGATGATGCCAAAGTATGGACGTCTGCCATGTTTATTCATTTTCAGTAATATCACAAGCTGATAACAGAAGTGTGAATATTATTTATTTGCACTTCTGTCTATAAATTGCACTGTCCTACTTAACCTTAATGTGCTTCCAATTATTTTGAGTACTAGCTCAACATATCAATTTTCAAAATTTACGTGCTTTTCCCTCAATTAAAAATATTATGCAATTCTTTTCAGTTTCTTTGGAATAAACCTGATCCACTGCTTGTTTATCTAGATATAAGGACAAACAGTCGCGACCTTGCCTTATTTTTTCACAACGATGGAATAAAAATCCGTTTTATCGACACATTACTAATAATGGAGAAAGATATTATGTTTAAGGCAGGTAAAAAATCAATTCTGATGACATCAATAGTTTTAGGCTTATCCGCTTCAACGCTCTATGCCGATGATCGCGAAGTCACCGTGGAAATGTTTGCACCCGAAAAAGGGCACAAAGTCGGCATTGATGGCAAGGGTTGGTTTATAGATTTGGAAATAGAATTTGAATCTGGATTGACTGAAAGTGGATTTACTGGGTTGCAGCTAACAGGCCCGGGTGTACATGACAATGCTGGGCCATTTCCTGGCACTTTCTCCCCCGGAGTTGATGATCGATTACCCGGCTTAATTGTATTAGTGAGTACAACGACCATAGGTGGTGGATCTTGTCAGAATTTAGCGAATTTGTTTAACCTGACGGGAATTACCAATATTGATGAAGACGAAGTGGAAATCTGGGATACCTGGATTGTTGGCGCTCCGCTATTTGGCCGGGAAACAAAAAGCAAAACCTTTGTTGCTGTTGCCAGTGATCATAATGGCGATGGCATATACAACGATGCACCAGCTGTTTTGCCAGATGCAAATGGTGACGGGAAATGTAACGTGCATGATCTTAAAGCGTTTGGGATTGCCTCCAATATTGCAAAAACAAAATTTTATATAAACTAACATGACTAATAGGGGTGTGGTGTTTTTTGCATCACACCCAAACAAAAGAACTAATGAATACACGTGAGTGGGAATCTAAATTAATCGAGCAAATTCCGCGTTTAAGGCGTTATGCAAGGTATTTAACACAAGATAAGCAAAGTGCAGATGATTTGGTGCAAGATTGTCTTGAAAAGGCCTGGAAAAAGCGAAATACCTGGCGAGCTGGTTCAAACCTGAGGGCATGGTTATTTACAATCATGCACAATGTATTTCTCAATGCCCTACGGCGAAAGAAAATTTCAGACAATTATTTGCAGAGCCAACACACTACAGAACCTGAAGTCTCGGATGAGCATAATTTGGTGTTGCGTGACCTTGAAATCTGTCTGGCCAAACTCAAACCAGAATATCGAGAAGTTTTAATTCTTGCAAGTGTTGAAAATCTCACTTATAAGGAAATTTCTGAAGTCATTAATGCCCCACTTGGTACAGTTATGTCGCGTTTATCCCGTGGCCGGGAAAGTCTCAGGGAAATTATGTCAGGCCCGACAAAGCCAAAATTGGTTAGAATGTTATGAAGCAGTTAAAAGAAACCGATATTGAAAATAAAATTCATGCTTACGTGGATGGATTGCTCGAAGAAAACGAAAAAAATACGTTTGAAGAAGTATTGTTAGAAAATAAAGATCTGTCTGAAAAAGTATCAGATTATCAAAAACAAAAAAGATTATTGAATAATTTGTACCAACCTGTTTTACAAGAAGCAATTCCTGATCCTATTCTTATAAGGGCTAGATTTCCCAATCGTGGACGAAAACTATTCAATTTTGCAGCGAGTATCATCCTGGTTGCTTTTGGTTGTAGCCTTGGTTGGTTTTTAAAAAGCAATCAAATAAAAGAAAGTGAGATTATTGTAAAGCTTGCTCAACCTGCTGCGGCAGCATATGCAGTTTATTCACCGGAGATAAAACACCCAGTAGAAGTGTTCGCTGATCAAGAGCAGCATTTAGTAAAATGGTTATCTAAGCGACTAGGCAAAAATGTTCTTGCACCTGATTTGAATCCATTAGGATTTCAGTTGGTAGGAGGTAGGCTTCTACCGGCGGAAAGTGGCCCGGCAGCACAGTTTATGTATCAAAACAGTGCGGGTGAGCGTTTAACCTTATATGTCAGTACGAATCAATCAGAAAAAAATAATACAGCTTTTCGTTATCACGAGCAAAATGATATTCGGACATTCTATTGGATTGATGGTGAACTCGGTTATGCGTTGACGGGAACATTGGATAAGCAACAATTGATTGATTCGGCAAACAGTGTTTATCATCAATTAGCTTTTTAAAAATATTACTATCTTATCCAGCCTCCGGTTACTTGTATGGGTAAGGGATCATTGTTTTTGCTTACCCAGAAAGCTATTGCTGGTTTTGAATTATTAAATTTAGTTTGTTTCGAAATTTGACCAGACCATTGGTATATTTCACCAGTATAATTTAATTTGGTTGTTTTGTGGTTTAATACGACAAAATCATGCTTGAGTTTGCGACCTGAATTTTCCCCCTGTCGAACGTGTGTGATTAAATCATTTCCTAACATAACAATGTTTAAAGTTAATGGATCTTTTGTTTTTTGGATAGGCGAATACGTAACAGTTAAGTGTGGCGCATCAAGGCTTGCATGGAGTTCTCCAACCGATTTAGATATAGGACTGGGAAGTTTTCTTGAATGGAAAAAATCTCGCCACTCATTTCCATTGCTAAAAAAACCTGGTGTATAAACAGATTGAGCATAACCTTGTTGTGCATAAGTACGTTGTCGCTTACTGTAAGCGGCGCTTGCAAAACGGTCTTGCCAACCAAGATAATCCCAATAATCCACATGGAAAGCGATTGGTATAATTTGTTTCCATAATCGTTTATCCTGTTTTAATTGAGATAACCATTTGTCTGCTGGTGGGCAGCTGCTGCAGCCTTCTGATGTGTATAGTTCCAGCAAAATATTTTGTTTAATGCCACTGGAAAAGTTTTGTTCTTGTGCATACGTATTTGTTACTGTGCAAAAAAGCAATAAATAAAACATCAAATAAAGGATTTGCTTCGATTTAAGCATATACATTGATTTTATTGCCAAGGTAAATTTCACTGGACTGAGAAGTATTGGTGGCTGTCAGATTCGCACTTTTTTCTCCTGTCTGATGTTCAATATTGCGATCTTCCAGTGTTTGTTGGGCTTGTTTTTGTTCTAGTCCTTTTTCAAATAAAGCGGTTGCCGCACTTTCTGTACAGCTTCCAGTGATTGTACTCATTGCCATAGTTCCCACATACAATAGTTAAATGCAGTTTAACTGTAATTTCTCACGCAATTATCACAGGGGAATTAAGATACTTTATGATGGGTATGGTAGGAATGTATATTTTAGTGCAAGGTAACCTCTGAATAAGTTTTCTAACCAGCGATAGCTGTGTTGAAAACAATCTCAAAATAATCATTTACTACGTGTAAACGCGACAACTGCTCCTTGCGTTGTTCTAGCTACGTCCATCCTTGGACTAGTCCGCTTTTTTGATTATTTTCGCCGTGCTCTCATCTCGTTATCTAACTTATTCAGAGGCTCCCTAGATAAATGCAAAGTCTTCGGTACGAGGAATATCCACAAAAGATGATAAAAATTGATCTGGTAGGGCACAAAGTTTTCGTTTCTTCAAATCAATCCAGTCACCATCGACTGTTACAACGGCAGATAATTTTCCATCAGCTCTGAATACTTCTTGCACAAAGGTCCAACGTGACCCGTCTTGTCGAACTTTTTGTAATTTCGCATTGACCGAGAGAGTTTCGTTAAGACCTGCTTCACGATGAAAAATAGTTTCTTCACGAAACAATACGGGGCCAAGGCTGTGTTTTGCGAGGGTTTCTATATCCATATCAATGGCTTGTAATAAGCGAATTCGCATATGTGCAGCATAGTCTGGGTAGGCTGAATGTCTTACATGGCGATTTGCATCCACATCTGCCCATCGGACGTCAATTGATAAAGAAAAATTATCCATATTACTACCGCTGAATTGTTAGTGTGTAATAAAAACTAGCATGGAAACATCTTGTTGTCACCATTGTCATTAACTACTTATTTAAAAACAGTATCAATCCCCATTGCGCTTTTACGTGCAAATTTAGGAATCCAATTTGCACGTGTTGTGCGAATTAAACGGTAGATAAATGAAAGTATATAGATTGTGAATAGCTGATCCAGCAAGCGATAACCGCGTTGTCGTCGTAAAATAATGTTAAAACTCCAGTGTAAAAGTCGTGAGTTAAGATGAAAAGGTTCAAAATCCATTTTTATGCGATAACGTGGTCGAGTGTTTTTAGGGTATGCAGCTTTGTATTTTTGTTTGGCGGTTTTTAAGCGTTTACGCACTGACTCGTCATAAGGGTAAAAAAAATATTGTCTTGCCAAAGCCAATAACTTAAAAGTGTCGTGCATATATTTTATATCATCAACCGGCAACTCCAGTTCTTTTGCCAGTTTTTTCATTTGTTTGATTTTAGCTAAAGCATTGTAGCCATCGCGGATACAAGCTTCTTGGTCTTTAATGAAATAGCGCATGATCTTACGCATAGAATGATTGATGAATATATTGTTCCAGTAAACACCGAGTAATGGAGGTATGCGAACGCGCCGAAAATACAGTTTTTGCCTTGCCATTTCTTCTGTGTAAAGCAATGCTTTAATGACTTCATCTGATAAACGGAAAAAGGTGACATACTCGGCGTGTTTTTTATCACCAAAACAGGCTTTTAATGCCTGCTCTACGGATTCTTGATAACGAAAAATGCGCAATGTGACGAAGCTGTTAATTTCAGTCCAGGGAGAACCTACATCAATATACGCGAGCCGCTTAAATGGAACCCAGCCGCCTGTTTGACACCAGACAGAAATACCCAGCATGTTGGGTGCCTGTTTTAGGTCGCGAGCATAATGTTCATAATCCCATCCGATGAAAGAGGGGTATTCACCACAACCTTCATATTCACGTCGGGTTTGTAATTCAATAATTTTGGGTATGGAAGTACGGAAAAAGGCGCGATTTAAATTAAGAAAACGAAAAAAATCTGACTCACCGTATTTCATGGATAAAATAAGGGCGGGGCTATTGATATTTTTTAACACTTTTTGAAATGTTTTTCGGTGCCAGATAAAATCGCCTATCGCATATGCGCCAACAGTCCAGGTCCTTAGTATGCATCTTTTTTTATGCTTTTCAAAAACCGGCAAAAGTATTTGTAAGAATTGATTGACCATTGAGGGGGTTTTCAAAACCAATTCACTTTTAAATGCTCCTGTGACATCCAGTCCATCGCTTTCACCTATGCGCATGATCAATCCATCTACTTGAGGGAAGTCAATAAAAAACTGATCAACCAATTTGGATAAAAAATCCAGCATTTTATCAAAATTATTTTGTAGCTTTCCTTTGAGCGCGGGTGTATAGCTGCAGATGTCCATGGTTAAATAAATACCCATGTCCTGAGCTTTAATGATTTGAAAAATTTTGAGATATTCTTCTTGGTATGCGTTAATTTGTTGACGAATTTCCGGTTCATACCATTCATGGTCGGCGAGATGTGCAAGATCATCCAGTGATACTGCATTATAACCAACGCTTTTTACACGCTCAGTAAACTGTTGCATATCCTGCCGGATTTGCTCGAATTGTTTTTGACGTGGATCAGATTCGAGCGCTATATTGCTAAAGGGGATTTTTGACCAGTTGATGGTCTTGCGGTCATATCCGCGAAAGAAAGGGCCAATAGCATCGATTAGAAATAATTCCATGTTATTCGAATCACTATCATCTTATTTTACCCCTTATTTATAATAAAGAGTTTGAAGGTTAAATATGTACGCGGATTCAACTCTGAAGTGCAACCAGTTCATGTAAACTTCAAGTTACAGATTCGAAGTTGCTATTAAACATTTCTTTAGGTGTTTTAAAACCTAATGTTTTACGTGGTCGATTATTGAGTTTTT
>Ga0316207_10000807_pt1 | contig 44397 bp, 31 predicted proteins | sample 6weekpyrite_MG_FD_204943 | JGI IMG/M metagenome (GOLD analysis project Ga0316207, IMG submission 204943) | Microbial mat bacterial communities from mineral coupon in-situ incubated in ocean water Damariscotta River, Maine, United States -... | ecosystem: Environmental > Aquatic > Marine >... | reverse complement strand
ACTTTTTAGAAACACGCTAATATCAACTGGAGACCAGGATGAGCGATTTACAAAATATCATCGAAGAAGCTTTCGAACGCCGTGCAGACATTACCCCCCGCAACGTTGAAACACACGTACGCGAAGCTGTAGAAGAATGCATAAACATGCTCGATTCAGGTGCAGCACGTGTAGCTGACAAATCTAGCGGTGACTGGGTTGTTAATGAATGGTTAAAGAAGGCCGTATTACTTTCTTTCCGCATTAACGATAATGAGTTTATTAAAGGTGGTTTCACTAACTACTACGATAAAGTTGAATCTAAGTTTGCCGATTACAACACAAAAGATTTCCGTGAATCCGGTGTACGAGTCGTTCCCCCCGCAACCGCACGTAAAGGCTCATTCATAGCTCCCAGTGTTGTAATGATGCCCTCATATGTAAATATTGGCGCCTATGTTGACAGTGGCACCATGGTTGATACCTGGGCAACCGTTGGTTCATGTGCTCAGATTGGTAAAAATGTTCACCTCTCGGGTGGTGTAGGCATCGGCGGTGTTTTAGAGCCCTTACAGGCGGCCCCTACCATTATCGAAGATAACTGCTTTATCGGTGCGCGTTCAGAAGTGGTTGAAGGTGTTATCGTTGAAGAAGGTTCAGTTATTTCAATGGGTGTTTACATTGGCCAGAGCACAAAAATATTTAACCGCATGACTGGTGAAGTTAGCTACGGCCGCGTCCCTAAAGGGTCTGTAGTGGTTTCAGGTAACCTGCCATCTAAAGACGGTACTTACAGCCTGTACTGTGCAGTTATCGTTAAGCAGGTAGATGAAAAGACCTTAGGCAAGGTTGGCATCAACGAACTACTGCGTGATATTGATTAAAAGATAAACGGCTTATTTGTCCGCTAATAAACGCAAAATACGCAAATAAAATAAAAAGATTTAACCAGGTGTAATGCGCCGTAGGTGCATTAACCTGATAAATTTGCTTCATTCGCGTTCATTAGCGAACAAAAGCTTTTAAAAAACATGACAACTCTATACGGCATCCCCAACTGCGACACCATTAAAAAAGCCCGAAAATGGCTTAAAGACAATGGTATTGATTACGATTTTCACGACTATAAAAAACAGGGCGTTCCTGAAAAAGAACTCAGGGCCTGGGTTAATAAACTCGGCTGGGAAGTTTTGTTGAATAAACGTGGTACTACCTGGCGAAAGCTGGATGATAAGACAAAAAATTCAGTTGATAAAAACGCTGCAATTCAGATAATGCTGGAAAACCCCAGTATTATTAAACGACCTGTTCTGATAAAAAATAAAACTATTCTGGTTGGATTTAAGGTTGATGAATATTCTCAATTATAAAATAATTAACTAAAGTTTAAAAAATAAAAAAATTGATAGTTTATTATAATTAAAAGATCCTTCACAAAAATGTTTCACAGGGTGAACCAAGCAACGCGGATCCACCATTGTCACCGAATCGGTGAATCCACTTCGCTTGATCCACCCTACAAATAATATTATTCTTCTGTGTTCTTTGTGTCCCTGTGACAACAAATATTGAAAAATTAATCGAGTTTTTCAACTGTATCTGATTTATTAAACATTTCTTCACATAACCATAGTTCAGCTTCTTCTACTGACTTGAAAACCTGAAAACGTTGACTAAGGTCACGGGATAAAATTGTAAAAAGTTTGATCAATGGTGCCGCTAATACAGATTTTGATAATAAGGCGACTTTAGCCTTACCTCTCTTCTGGTTATATTTTTTACGTATTTTTACAAAGCGCTTTATATATTCAATATCTATATGATCAAATAACAGCCCTTGCATATCCAACAATGAGTTTACATTTGGGGGCATTTCATCTGAATTACATATTTCATTCATTCCACGATCTGCTTCATCGGTAGTTGGATGCCCTTTCGCGATGATTAACAGGTAATTAAGCTTTTTATTATATTTTAATTCAATTGGCATATTAACAACTATATGTCGACTTTATTCTGCATTAAATATTAACTCACGTATATGAGAGTAATTAACAACGCCCTAAAGGGTTGCGTTATTTCAACCTTAGTAAAGCTCGGATAAATCTAACTCATAACAGATATATTAATCAATGTTTTTTACTCAATTGTTGTACAAAAACAGCAGAATTACTGGTTGGTAACTCACAGATGCCAAGCCTGCACACATAAGCGGTTGTTTTGCCTTTAATGGCGAGCTTGCCCTCAGCAGCAGAAATTATTTCGCTCTGTTGTTTAAGATCGAGACCTTCAGCTACAACCGATAATATACGGTTGGGCAAGTAGAGTTTTCTCAACTCTGCAATAAACACTTCACTTTCCTGTTTTTTACCTTCGGGTGTTATTATAATTATTTCTTTGACTTTATCATAATAAAAATCCAGTGCTAATAACATTTTAGAAAGCGCCATGGGTGTTTCATTTAAAATAGAAGAAAAAGATTTCACTGACTTTACGGCACGTGCTGTATATGACTCTTTCGAAGTAAATACCCCTAACCTGAATAAATTTAAAACCTGTACTGAGTTACCGGTTGGCTCGGCACCATCATAATTGGGTTTCTCTCTGGCGAGTAATTTTTCATGATCATTACTGGTTTTATAAAAACCACCATTTTTAGTATCTTCGTAATGCTTTTGCAGAACCTTATCCAGCTCTATCGCTTTATTCATCCACTGAATATCATAAGTTGCTTCATAAAGATCAAGTAAGCCCGCTATAAAAAAGGCATAATCATCCAGATAAGCATTATGTTTTGCTATACCATCCTTATAACTCCTGAATAAACGACCATTGATATATAACTTATTTAGAATAAAACGAGTTGATTTAACTGCCTGAAGAATAAATTCCCGATTATTTAAAATCAGACCAGCTTTTGCATAGGCTGATATCATTAATCCATTCCAGGCGACTAATATTTTTTCATCTCTAAGGGGAGCCGGTCGTTTTTTACGCGCCTGATATAGCAGGCGGTTTGAGTCATTTATTAAACTTGTTAATTTCCCTTTATTTATAGAGTGTGTTTTAGAAAACTCAAATAATAGTTCCGGTGTATTAAGAATATTCCGCCCTTCGAAATTACCCGCATCTGAAACTGCGTAATATTTATTAATAATGTCAGCCCGCTCTTTACCCAGTACTTTAAGTAATTCATCACGACTCCAGGTAAAAAAATATCCTTCTTCTCTATCTCCCGACGGGGTTATACTGTCTGCATCAGTGGCAGAATAAAAACCACCTTCAGCTGAGGTCATATCTCGTTTAATATAATGTAAAGTTTCATTAACTATTCTTTTATAATTAGCGTTCCGTGTAAGCTGGTATGCTTCTAGGTAATCTGTGACTAATAACGCATTATCATAAAGCATTTTTTCAAAATGCGGTACTAGCCATTCATTATCGGTAGAATAGCGATGAAAGCCTCCGCCTACCTGATCATACATTCCTCCTGCCGCCATTTTAGTCAATGTTGTCTCAACAATTTTAAGCACTTTTTCATCGCCGCTACGCCTATAATAGCGCAGTAGAAACTGTATCGGAGTTGTACTGGGAAACTTTGGAGCATCGCCAATTCCACCATAAAAAGAGTCAAAATTATCTTTATAATACCCGGCGGCTAATTGCATTATATTTTCGGCTGGTAACTCTGATCCACCATCAGGCTGTAAATTAATTTTAATTTCCTGGGCAATATACTGGCTGGTCTCAAGCACTTCATACGGCCGAGTTTGGTAAACATGTTTTAGTTTTTTAAGCACGGTTAATAAACCCACTGAAGCACCCCGGTCTCCATCTCTTGCGGGAAAATAGGTGCCACCATAAAAAGGTTCTCTATCTGGCGTTAACCAGACATTCATTGGCCAGCCACCGCCCTGCCCCAATGCTTGAAGTGCTGCCATGTAAATGGCATCGATATCCGGGCGCTCTTCCCGATCAACTTTTATGGCAATAAAATTTTCATTTATGTAAGTTGCAATTTCTAAATCCTCAAAAGATTCTTCCTCCATTACATGACACCAATGGCATGTTGAGTAACCCACACTTAACAGTACAGGCCGCTTAAGCTTTGCAGCAAGCTCAAAAGCCTCATCACCCCATGGATACCAGTTCACCGGATTATGTGCATGCTGTAGAAGATAAGGGCTTGATTCAAGAAATAGTCGATTGGTATATTTAGCTTTTCCATCAGCGGTCAAATGTTTTGTTCTGGGTGAATAAGATTCACCGCGTTTTTTTCTCATTGTAGCAATTTTTTTTAGCAATGCCGGGGGAAGTGTTTCTATGCCTGGTGGAGTATCAGAAAATGAAATATTTTTTATACTATTAACTACCGGGTTCAGCTGAACTTTTCCATCTATTTTCTCGGCTGAGGATACAGGGGTTTGGATAAGGCCAAATAATAGCCATAATATTAATATTGTTTGATGCAAAGGTATCTTCATAAGCTTCCTTAATATTCACTATTCCATAAAAATTATCTGTAATAATTACAAACGCACCTGCACAGCTAGTACCTGGTGCCGAATGCAATACTTATGCGGATAAAACAGGCACCTTCAATTGAAGGTGACTACGGTTATTACTTTTAATGAGAAATTATTCTACAGTAGTTTATTGCTAAATGCTCATCCTAAGATGATAGATTTGACACTGGGTCAAGAGAATTAAAACTTGCATAGAGTGGATCAAGCGAAGTTGATCCAACGTTGTCACGAGGCCTGGTGGATCCGCTTCGCTTGATCCACCCTACGATTAATAATATTCTTCACGTCCCAGTTAAAAAGATTAATTAGATACGTGTATCCATTTAATCTTTTTAATCACAGGAAGTTATTGCACTAATGTTAAACCATGCTTCTTGTTGCTGGACTGGTGAGTTGCTATCCAGATTGGATCTATTACTTCGCGCTGTGCAGAATATCCATCTACCACTTCCTCCAGAAACTTGAGTAGAGCAGCACTATCATCATTCTTGCAGATCATTTCAAGCTGCTGCAAAATAATTTCCAGCTGATCCCAGGGCAGCTCTGCTTCCTGTGCTCGCATTATTCGACTGTGCTCAGTACCGGTTACATTCTCTCCCAGTAAAAGTTCTTCATATAGTTTTTCACCCGGTCGCAGGCTGGTTGTTTGAATACTGATATCCCCATCGGGGTTTTGCTCATCTCGCACGGTAAGACCGCATAGAGAAACCATATGACGCGCCATATCCTGAATACGCACCGGCTCTCCCATATCGAGTACAAACACATCCCCGCCTCGTCCCATAGAACCCGCCTGTATGACCAGTTGTGCTGCTTCGGGTATGGTCATAAAGTAACGTGTAATATCGGGGTGAGTAAGTGTAATTGGTCCGCCATTCTGTATCTGGCGGCGAAATAAAGGCACCACCGAACCGGAAGATCCCAGTACATTTCCAAAACGTACCATGCTTAATTTGGTTGTACCAAGCTGTCTTGCTAAGCCCTGTACCACAAGCTCTGCCATACGTTTAGTGGCCCCCATTACATTGGTTGGTCGAACAGCTTTATCGGTCGAGATCAGAATGAATGTTTCAATCTTCATATTTAATGCCGCACTGGCTGTGTAGAAAGTACCAAAAATATTATTCTTTACGCCTTCTATCGGGTTGTACTCAACCATAGGCACATGCTTGTAAGCGGCCGCATGATACAGTGTCTGTACTGAATATGTTTTAATTACATGTTCAATTTTATGCTGATTTGTAACCGTTCCCAGAATTGGAATAATCTGGCCTGTAAGCAGTTCTGTGCAGTTTTCTTTACAATATTCCCTTAGCTCCTGCTCAATACAGTAAAGTGCGTACTCACAGTGATCAAATAAAACAATACGCTTCGGCTTCAGGTCAATAATTTGTCGACACAGCTCAGAACCAATTGATCCCCCTGCACCGGTTACCATAACAGATTTACCGGTTATACAGGCAGACAACAGATGATTGTTGGGGGGAACAGGCTCGCGCCCCAGAATATCTTCTATTCCAATTTCTCTTATATCAGAAACTCTTGAGCGGCCCGATACAATATCCATAAGTGAAGGTACTGTTCTTACATGCAGTGGTAAAGCCTCCAGATAATCAACAACCTGCTGGCGTCGAACACGCTGTGCTGATGGAATGGCCATCAGTACCTGATTGACTCCACAGTTCTTGATCAGGGTTTTTAATTCCAGTGTTGAATACACTTTGAGGCCGCGAATTTCAGTACCCTGTAGCTCATGCTTGTCATCGATAAATGCAACTGGTGTAAACTCATGTCCCGCCTGTAATGCCTCTGCTAATTCAGCACCCGCTTCACCTGCACCATAAATGGCCACATCAATAGACGCATTCTTGTTTCTTGTATACCACTGTAGTCCCGATCGTATAATTGCCCGACTTCCTCCGACCAGGGTCAGTGCTACCAGCCAATAGATTACAAACACAGTGAATGTGACATCCTTGTGTCCTAGTGCCAAAAGCAGGCCTAGTAATATCAAAACTTGCAGGCTCACCGCTTTGACTATAGCAAAAAAAGCTCTGGAGCTAATATAGATAAGCACAGCACGGTATAAGCCATCCCTGATAAAAATAGGCATTGCTATCAACGGGGCAGCTATAAACAACCACCAGTGTTCCTGAATTTCAGCTGGCCACCAGTTACTAAAGCGCAGTGCAAAAGCAATCCATAGTGATATCGGGAGAAGCACCCCATCTAAAGCCATAATGGCTGGCAATTTTCTCTTAATTGAGGGGGGTTTAGTATGGTCTTTTTTCATTTGTATTTCCTTTTGTTTAATTTTTCCATTTACCCGGTTTTTACTTACAATTTCATGTTAAATACTAATCCTAACCTATAGCTAATAATCAGAATTTATAAATAAAAATGCAAATATGTTGCTACAAAAAGCTTGTACCAATAACCTCATCTTTTTCACGAACTTGCTTGTACTTTTTATCTACATACTGACTTTTTTTCATTACATCCATTAAAACATTTTCAACAATTTCACAGGTTGCCTCTACCTCTTCATCTGTTAAAGTAGGATGGACCAGAAATGCCAATTCTGTCTCACCCAGTTTTCTTGCAACCGGCAATCTATGTACCGGTCTTAATTTGTTACTTTCAAATGCCTTTTCCAGATAAACTTCAGAACAGGGACCAGTAAAACAGGGAACCCCCTCCCTATTGATAGCCTGCATAATAAGGTCGCGACTCCAGCCCGTTTTTAGCACTTCAGGCCTTACAAACACATCATATTTATAGTAAGCGTGTTCAATATGTGCCGGTGGCCTAACCACTCTGAGTGCTGGAATTTTTTCAAAACACCGGGTTAACCTGGCAGCAATTTGACTCCTTCGTGAATGCCACTCAGGTAATGCCTCCAGTTGTAACCGACCAATTGCCGCCTGCATCTCTGTCATGCGTGAGTTTGTACCAAATGAATTATGTAGCCAACGGAAACCGGGCTTATGATGCCGATTATTGACTGCGGCAAAAGACTTGCCATGATCTTTGAATGACCAGGCCTTTTCCCAGACCTGAGGATTATTTGTCACCAGCATTCCGCCTTCTCCACCAGTGCTAATAATCTTGTCCTGACAGAATGAAAATGCGGCTACATCACCTATAGAGCCTACAGGCCTTCCCTTATAGGTAGCACCATGTGCCTGGGCACAGTCTTCTATAATTTTAAGATTATGCATCGATGCCAGTTCAAGTATCGGCTCCATTTCACAGGGCCAGCCAGCTAGATGCACTGTAATAATTGCTTTTGTATGAGGGGATATAACGGGACGTATAGTATCTGCCGTAATATTTTGTGAGTCTTGATCAACATCTGCAAAAACAGCTCTGGCTCCACACAGAGCAACCGCACTCGCCGTAGCAACAAAAGTGCTGGACGGTACAACAACTTCATCTCCAGGGCCAATTCCTAGTGCTCGAAGCGCAAGCTCCAAAGCGACTGTTCCATTTGCTACTGCTACCGCATACTTTGTATGACAAAAATCTGCAAACTCCTTTTCAAATTTATGAACCTCATCTCCTGTCCAGTAATTTACTTTTCCAGAACGTAAAACAGCAGCCACAGCGGCAATTTCATTTTCTGAGTAATACGGCCATTGATGCATAGCAGCCTCTCAATACAGCACTCTTTTATCATTTAATTATTATAGGCTTCAGACATGCTGCAACCAGATACGAATCACAGCACCCCCTGTAATGAAGCCTTCCCTCTAGAGCCATTATCATTCCGTTCACCTAAGTGTTAAAAAGCTCACTCAAGTACAAAAATAAAAACTCCTGATATTCACTATGATGAATTAATTATTTTTTGTAATTGATAACAATCAACATTTTTGCTTCATTTTAAAATAAATGATCAACATTAATCGGAATATCAATTTGACTACACAACGATCAGATTTACCTTACAAGCTGATACAGAAAAAATACTTAATTATAATCAGATTGAAGATCACATGTTTTTTTGAACCTTTTTAAGTTAGACCGTAAACACATAAACCACAATCAAATTGCCTTTATCAATCCCTACTATCAACATATATATTAATCGTTATACTTTAACTTGTAACTTCATCAAGTCAGCTAACATATTGTACTGTTAAATTTTAAATTAATTCAATCACCAGTCATCATATTTTAACAAGCTGTTACCGATCTAGCCTTTCAGTTCTAATCTAATTCTAAATTGGCCCTATAAGACATAATGTACAGGGCGACCAAATTATGGAACAAATTTTTATTCCGATTTAAGAACATCATCAATATACCAGTCCATGGATTCAACCAGCCCCTTTTGTATAGGATAACGGGGATCGTACCCCAGTAGTGTTTTTGCTTTTGTTATATCAGCCCTGGAATGGCGTACGTCACCTTGCCTGAAGTCCCTAAATACCGGATCAGATAAAACCAGGTCTGGTACTTTTTCTTTCAATAATTGACGTATCATATGAAATAGTTCTTGCAAGCTTGTCTGGTCATTTAAAGCGATATTGTAGACCTGGCCAATAGCAGCTGGGTTCTCAGTCATGGCGGATAATATATTTGCCTGAACAGCATTTTCAATGTAACAAAAATCCCTGCTAGTCTCCCCATCGCCATTAATGTAAACAGGTTCATTATGCAGCATACTGGCTATCCATCTGGGTATAACTGCTGCATAAGCCCCCTGTGGATCCTGCCTGGGTCCAAAAATATTAAAGTAGCGCAAACCGATACATTTAAAACCGTATGCCCTGTCAAACACGCTGGCATAAAGCTCATTGACATACTTGGTTACTGCATAGGGCGATAATGGCATACCGATAATGTCTTCCACTTTAGGCAGGTCAGGATGATCACCGTAGGTCGAGCTTGATGCTGCATAGACAAACCGTTTCACTCCCGCATCCCGACATGCCACCAGCATATTCAGAAAGCCATCAATGTTCGCCTTATTGGTACGTATCGGATTTTCAATGGATCGAGGTACAGAACCCAGGGCTGCCTGATGTAAAACATAATCCACGCCATTGCTGGCTTGTTTACAATCATCCAGTGAACAAATGTCACCTTCGATAAAAGTAAAATTATGCCAGTTAGGCTCATTAATTTTACGAACCTTATCAAGATTATGTTTATGGCCTGTCGCAAAATTATCAAGACCAATGACTTTCTGGTTATGGTTTAACAGGATCTCCAGCAGGTTTGATCCAATAAAGCCGGCGACGCCCGTTATCAGCCAGGTATACTGATTGGATTTTAATGATTCCAGCCTGTTAGTATATTCACTCATGATGCACCCTTAAATTAAAGCCTTCCATCAACATCCTGTGCGGGGAAAATATACTTAATGTCGTATAGAACATGATTTTCCTTACCAAAGCCACGTATATTTTGTAACCCCATTTCGAAAAATTCTTTATGATTAACAGCAAGAACGACAGCATCATAATGACCTGGCGCAGGCTCATCAACTGGTCTGATAGCATATTCATTTACTGCTTCATCCTTATCCACCCAGGGATCATAAACGTCTACATTAGCTCCATATTCGCGGAACTCATGAATGATATCAATAACCCGGGTATTCCTAAGGTCGGGGCAGTTTTCCTTAAATGTCAGCCCCATTATTAAAATATTGGAGCCATTGATATGAACCCGTTTCTTCAGCATCAGCTTTACAATTTGTGAGACCACATAATTTCCCATATGATCGTTTAAGCGACGCCCCGCTAAAATCATTTCAGGATTGTAGCCGATTTCCTGGGCTTTATAGGTCAGATAATAAGGGTCAACACCAATACAGTGACCACCCACCAGGCCAGGACGGAAAGGCAGGAAATTCCATTTGGTTCCTGCAGCAAGCAATACCTCTTCGGTTTCTATTTCTAGTTTTTGAAAAATAATAGCGAGCTCATTTATTAAAGCAATATTGACATCACGCTGGGTGTTCTCAATAATTTTGGCGGCTTCTGCTACTTTGATCGAACTGACCTTATGAGTTCCTGCTACAATAATTGATCGATACAGTTCATCTACAAAGTCTGCTACTTCAGGCGTAGAACCTGAGGTCACTTTTTTTATTGTCGTGACACTATGTTCTTTATCACCCGGATTTATCCTTTCCGGGCTATATCCGGCAAAAAAATCCTCGTTGAATCTCATAGCAGATTTTTTTTCTATTATTGGTATACAGACTTCTTCGGTTGCACCTGGATAAACGGTAGACTCGTAGATAACAATATCACCCTTAATAATCACTTCACCGAGCATGGTGCTGGCACCAATCAATGGTGCTAAATCCGGATTTTTATTCTTATCAATCGGAGTGGGTACTGTAACAATGAAAACATTACAACTTCGCAGGTCTTCTATACTAGAGCTAAATTTCAAACCGCAAGCTTCTACCAGCTCCTGTTTGCTAACCTCCAGAGTACTATCCACGCCTGACTCTAATTCTGCTATACGTGCCTGGTTTATATCAAAGCCTATAACATCCATTATTTTGCCGAATTCAGCAGCAAGGGGTAAACCAACATATCCCAATCCTATTAAAGCAAGACGTGCAGTTGACATGTTCTGCATTCGAATACTCCTTGTTTAGTTATGACTATAGATTGAATGAATTCTGTAGCTATATCGACAAATATACCCATAGATTTTCCAATATAAATGTCACCATACACACGAATACAGTACTCTATGAACTTTAGACTATGACTGAAATCCATCTCGTATATCTACCATTCAGATGTACAGGGACAATCGTTTTTGAGTGCGAGGATAAAATGACCTGTATGGTTTCTGTAATTGTATTCAATACAGCAACTTGTCTTAGCAAAACCAATATCTATAGTCACTTTAGAAAATAAATTTCCAGGGCAATACATCCATTCATACATAGTATGCCTCCCATACAGGATTCTTTAATCATTTAAATATATACTTTTCATCATTGTTATCCACTTAAGAACCAGAGGCTTGAATAGGGAAGAGTGCCTGTCTAAGAGCATCACCCTTGTAGAAGCAAGTGTCGAGCCACCAGGGATAGTTCTACAACCGTGTCTGGGCAGACATTTCCAACTCATGTCTCGAGCAAGGTGTAATAACCATTAATTACACTATAGTATGATTTAAACATAATCTCTTTTCTTTTAACTTTAACAATGGTTAGTCGTCATAATATCTATATCCAAAGACAAATTACAGCAACCTCTAGAATAAAGCCTGTAATAATTCAAATTGCAGAGGTACCAATCTTCATGCTCAAACACAATAGACAACAACCTGTAATGTTCACTATGATGAGTTATAAATATTTTGTAATTGATCACAATCAACAATAATGATCCAAATAAAATCAAATATTTTTTTAAGGAGTGATCATGCACCGAATATCTCCCAATGAATATCTAATCTCTCCCTCCTAAACAGTTCGTTTAACTCTAAACCGATAGCTTATTGTACGAATTAAAGCCCAGGACCACTACTTAGTCACGCACCAAGTGTTATCTATTACTTGATCACACCCCAACAAGCTCTTTAGTCAAATACCATAAATTGCTTGCCGCTGACAGATCATTCGAAGCAGGTGAAGATGTAGTTAACTCCTTATTGATGTAATACCCTCCACTGCATTGATTAAGCGCCTCCGAACTAGCCAGGAATATACTGGTTTGAGCACCCTCTTTCGATGTAACCCTCCTTTCGGCTAATTTCACTAAACGCCTGATATAGAACCTAATCAAACCATTATTCTTGCCAAAATTGGTATCCACTAGACCTGGGTGTAATGCATTTACAGTGATATTGGTATCCTGTAGTCTCCGAGAAAGCTCATAGGTAAATAATATAATAGCAAGTTTGGATTGTGCGTAGGCTTCTAAACCCATAAAGTTATGTGTTAACTGTAAATCATCAAAGTGAATCTTACCCCTATTATGTGCCTGGGAAGAAACATTAATAACACGTCCCTGAGTACTTGCTTTAAGCATATCAATAAGAAGCAGGGTTAATAAAAATGGACTCAAATAATTTAGTGCAAAATTCATTTCATATCCATCTAAAGTCTCTTGACGCCTGATAAAATAACCACCTACATTATTAACTAGAACATCCAGACACGAGCCTCTATTTATAAGTTGTTTTGCTACATCACGTACACTCATTAAGCTTGAAAGGTCAGAACATATAAATTCAACCGATGAATTACCTGATATTTTTTTGATAGTACTAACAGTTCTAATGCACTTTTTTTCATTACGACCAACAATAACAACATGTGCACCTTTTTCAGCTAGCCCCAATGCTGTTTCTTTACCTATTCCAGAGGTAGCTCCTGTAACCACACAGATTTTATTTTTCATATTTCTAGTAATCATAGCCCAACTTAAACCCATAACCAATACATGAGTAATTTATTCTTTATAAACCTGATCAATTTTCAGTGTAAGTTATATTATGCCCTTTGTGCAGGAAACAAGTCTTCTTTTATAACCAGTCACCCCCATTACTTTTTCCCCTATGTGCAGGAGTTAACAATAAATACCCATACCCTTTAAGATCGAATCCCAGGACAATCATCAAAGCATTCCCCATCTAATCAAATTCTGACTAACGTGCAGACACTGAGACAACATCACAATCATGCGCACATTCATTAAAACAGAATCAGGAGTTTAAAGTTTATCTAGATCTTTACCATCCCTATTGCAAGGTCCACCATAGCCATGCGGGTTTATAAAATCAGTTAATGACTTAGAAGAATTAACCTACAATACAGTATTTAGTGGCAGCTATATAAAAGAAAGTAACTATTCCATACTTTGACTCTAAATATTCACTCCAACACGCATCTGATTCACATGTAAAACGCGTCTTTCAATCGATCTGCCTTGATCTACAGCAGATTGAATGCAGGAAAACATTTTTTATATCCCCTTGATAGTCAATAATGTATTTTATATATAAGTAAACGTCCTAAGTGAACTTATGACTTTAATGGAGTAGATGTTTGTTATAAAACATAATTATAGAATTTGCTATTAATTAACTCTTTATTATGTTTCACACGGCTACTTGAAACTCGTCATATTTCTTGCTGGATTTCCAACCATCTTAGCACCGGCCGGTACATCTCTTGAAATAACTGATCCTGCACCAATTAAGCATTTTTCACCTATAGTCACCTGAGGTGTTATGCATGAGCCTATTGCTATAAACGAAACTTTACCTACAATGACCTCACCACTAATAACAGCATTACCACTAATATGGCAAAAGTCACCAATACGACTACCATGACCAATAATAGCACCGTTATTTATGATGCAATGCTCACCAATTACTGCCCCAGGCTCTACAATCACACCTGGCATAATCACAGTTCCACATCCTATTTTCACATCTGTGCAGACGATAGCGTCAGGGTGTACAACTGTGGGAAATTCATAGTTTTTCATTTTCCCTGCAATACGCTCCCTTGTCACATTATCACCAATTGAAAGAAACATATTACTAACATTTAAATCTCTGTTAGTTGTTTCATATTTCAAAAAATTTGTTATTAATTCATATCCGAGAAAATTTTCACCTGATCTTCCTTCATCATCATCAATAAACCCAGTTACTTTAAAGGTTCCGCATGTTTTTATTATTTCAAAAATAACACGTGCATGACCGCCAGCACCATACATCAATAAGCTTTGCATTTTTATATCCTGTTCGACATTTGTTTTATGATTCAAACTTTACTCACACTGTTTCACAAGCATATAGTGACAATATAACTTAAATAACATCACTCCTTTTTAACATTGTCAGATCCTTTAAAATCATAGCTTATACCAGTTTCACTGTAGACTTCATCCTTGCTAAAAACTACCTTTGGTGTTTTCAGTAAAATCTTTATATCCTGCCAAAGGGACCAATTATCAACATACCATACATCTAATTCAATTCGGTCTTCCCAGGTAATATTATTTCGCCCATTAATTTGCGCCCATCCTGTAATACCTGGCTTCATACATAAACGTTTAAATTGATGTTCAGAGTAGTTATCTACCTGATATTGTAATGTCGGGCGTGGCCCAATAAAACTCATCTCACCTTTAACAATATTAATAATCTGGGGCAACTCATCTAAACTCCAGTCACGTAGAATTTTTCCAACAACAGTAATGCGTGGGTCTTTATCCACAATGTTTAGACCAGCTCCAATATTTTCGGCATTCTCAATCATCGTACGAAATTTATAAATAAGAAAACATTTACCGTTGATGCCTACTCGTTGCTGTTTGAATAAAACAGGTCCACTGGAATCTAGCTTGATAGCAATCGCAATAAAAGCAAATAATGGTAGAATAATAACTAAAACACAAATTCCAGCAACCACATCGAATGCACTCTTAAAAAACAAAGCGAATTTTGTAAATAATTGCTTTAACTTGTTTTTTATTTTCATCACAACATAACCTTAAGAACGGCTTTAAAATTAAAATTTCATCCAGAATAATATCTCTTTAATCCAATACCCAGAATTTTCATAAGAGACTCCACTACAATGATATAAAACTAATTACTAAACTCATACGTTCAGCATAACCCAAGTTAAGTATAAACGTAGTAATCAAAATATTTTCATTGATCCTTATCAATTATAAAGTTTTTCCACTTCAGATCTTAATGTAATATATTCTTACAGTCACTATTGACACTTATAACTCAGTCAAACCTCCAATTTCTGACATAACTTGCCTTCTTAAAACTGGGAGTAGTGTAGCCATAATATAAAGTAGGTCCTTATAAAATCTATACTCCTGTATATATTGGCGATTAATCCTGACTTTAATTTGGTAAACAACCTCTCGATTATAACGCTCCGGGTCATCACAATTAGCCAGCATCTCTTCCTCATTACTAAACGCCAATGTCGCCGGCCCTGTGATACCGGGTCGTACCGAAAGAATAATTCGATCTTCGCCTTGAAGCAAATCTGCGAACCCACTAACATCGGGACGGGGTCCAACAAAGCTCATTTGACCTGTTAATACATTAATTAATTGAGGTAACTCGTCTAACTTAAATCTGCGCATTAGTGATCCAATACGAGTAATTCTGGGATCACCTCGAGTAGTAACTACAGATGTTACACCTTTAACATGATGCATCGTTCTTATCTTTATTATTCGAAATGGTACACCATTTCTGCCAATACGCTGCTGGGTGTAGAAGCCATTCTGTCTTGTATCCAGGGTTGATATCACCCAACAAATAAGAATTAACCAACCAAAGGCAATTAGGCCAAAGGCAGCCAGGCATATATCAAAACCTCGTTTTAAAAAATATTGCCAATCACTCATGACCTTATTTTACTAGCTGTTTGCCTACGGATAATTTCTTCCTGAAAGAGGACGGATGAAATTTTATGGATAAGCGGGAACCTGTTAAAAATTTTTATAACTTCCCTAAATGGATATAGCAAATAAACAGCTAGCCTTACATCAGACCGGTAAACTATATGCAACTCAGCATATTCTCTTGAAAAACCGAGTTTAAGCAAAAAATTTTGGATATTAGTTTCATGCGCAATCGAACGACTCCCATTAGAAACAGGCAGTCCTTTTTCATTCAAATAATATTTCAGAATTTCATGAATCATTGCATAAGATGCATAATCACGTAAACCTTCAGGAGTAATATCGATTGTATGCATAAAAACACCATTATTCTCAACCAGACATAGAATATAACCCTGTAATTTCCCATTTTTCAAACAGACCCAAATATCGAAAATTGATTGCCCATACAAACTATTTATAAAAGATTCAAACGCCTGTTTACTTTTAGGCAATGCATGCTTATAACGCTGATAACATTTAACATGACATTCATAACCTTGCTTACTTAGCCACTCAGGTTTTACCCGCATTATTTCATGACGCTGTATTCCTCTACGAATTTTTGATCTGGTATTTGAGGACACATTATTGAATTCATATTGCCTGCATACAATGTTCCACCAATCTTTCGAAGTCGGCAAAGGAGCAGAGACATAGCGCAGAAATACCCCTCTCATTTCTTTTAAAACCTGAGAAGCTTCAGCAAATGATATATCGATATAGACAGGCATTGCCGTAGCCGGAATTAGTGCTCCGTGATACATCATCCAGTACACTCCCCCTAGTTCGAGCACCCTGTCTCCCTGAGATATCAAATAATCTGCATAACTATTGTTATTCATATATGACAACTCTGTTATGTAGCAAACCATCGCCTTATACTCATATCAAGTCAAAGAAATTTAACAACTGATAGATATAATACTATCCTTCTTCTGCTCCAAACTAGCTTATCAACCTGGTTCTTATATAATTTACTTTAAGTAGATTGTCCATTATTTACTGTCACACTCAGGTTACCACCAACATAGCAAGAATCTCAAACATGGTATGACTTCCGTTTACTCTTGAAAACGTGTTAATAAATGAATAATTTGATACTTATACAGAACATATACCTGATGTATTCTCTTTACAGAAATCTATTCCTAAATATTCGATTAAGCTGCTTGTTTACGACATTTTACTCACACTACCTACCTGTTTGGCTTAAGATAAGCGATTGATTCATATACCCCCTGTTTAAACAAGTACAAACACCTCTTTATAAATGGCCTGATATCACTCAGATCAAAAATTGCAAATACATGCGGTTTAAAATATGGGCGGAGGTATTGGGCAAGAGAATACCGTTCCTGTCTCAAATACAATAAGCTATAACCAACATCTCTAGTTATATCCACCCAGTAAATATCCGTTTTAAAATCACTGGCAGCTGGTATTTCATTCTCTACTAAATGCCGGTATTGAAGCCATGGGAAATTGATGCCACAGTGTACAGAAAGAAGTGTAGATAAATTGTGCCTACCATTAACTTCCATAAGTTTATATAATCCATCACGCGCATCTTTTTTAAACTCAGTACAAGCATAACCATAAAATTTCATCGCCTGCAGGATTTTTCTTCCCGGTTCAATTACTTCAGGGATAGACTTACTCAGGGCAACCCGAGGAGATCCCCACCAGGGCGGAGCATTTCGGATATGTTCTGATGTAAACTCAACCAGGGGTTGACCATCCCAAAAATAAGCATTGTAGTTCACCACATCCACATCATCACCTGGAATGATTTCCTGCAGCATAACCTCAAGCCCTGCCGCATCTGCTTGCTGGTAGATTGAAATCATCTGATCAGCGTTATCAACTGGAAACATTTTCCGCTTAAAGTGCGCGTAGAAAAGATGGCTTTGACTGGGTTTTACCAGACAGGGGAAATCGACCTGCTGACTGTAATTTATAACATCATCTAGTGATTGGGGAACTATTGTTTTTGGCGCTGGTACGCTACTTGCGTCTGCTAATGTGTAAGTGTATTTCTTGTCTATATACTGGCTAACAATATCCCATTCGGGACATGCAATTATATAGTGTTTTTTAAGCCTGTCTTTATGCCGCGAAACTGCCACCACTGTCTCATCGGAAACCGGGAATAAAACCCCACCTTTAAAGCGCTCCGCACTCTCCACAAGAAAATCAACAAATTGCTCCTCCTGACGCTCAGGGTGTGGCGAAATAAAACTATGAGTAATGTATTTTGAAACATGGCCCATATCTTTTTCGTCATAATGTACCATAATAACTGGCACACCCTTAATACCAAGGGAACGTACAACACCAAGTGCCATAGTATGCCCAGAAAGCACAACCGCGGGTTTCATTTTATCTCCTTTATACATCATGATTTTAAAAGCCACTAGTGGCTCACATAACCTGAATTACATGCTCAGTTCAAATCATCCCTGTTTAACATAAAAATCAATCTACATACTTCACTAAATAATAACAGTAGGAAATTAAATATACGTACTTAACTCAGTATCAATTGACTAGCATCAATAATGACATACTAAAACGTCGGTTTTACTCTTATAATGAACAATAAATTTAAAGGATTTAATAGAACAAATTTTAGATGATAAAATCTAATATATTTAAACTTTGTTTAACGATTTCAATTCGTTAACTAGTAAACAGCTTAAATAAGAATTTTTACATCGTTCACCTTCCAGAATGATGCACTAGCTGAAGTATTTGCATCACCTGTATATCGACTCTACTTATATTCTAAAAGCACACGTTTTTCCACATGCGAGTTGAGCTCCGTCAAGAAAAGGTTTTTTAATAAAATAATTATTTATCTTTATGATAGTTTGATAACGATAAATAGTTTTCATTACAAATTAAGGGATAAGACTATCGTATAGAAGATAGATGAGATCAAAATTCCATCAATAATATTTAAGAAAGGAGATCAGCTATGAAATCAATACTTACTATTTTAGTTTGTTACTCATTACTAACATTTCTCCCTTTGGCACACGCTAAAAAATCCAACACAATGACCTGCATCATTAACGCAAGTGAATGGGGAAGATTAGATGAAACAACAGAGAGAGCGCTTGACCATATTTCTAATGGGCAAAAACCGGTTTCGAATAGCGTTGGAGTATCTAGTGATGCCGGTTTCTATGGCCCCTCTTACATTGTTTTTAACCTGCCCGCTTTTCCAGCGCCAGTATTATTCGGAAGGCTTCGCCTACAGGTTGATTATATTAACGGTGACGAGCCTGAGGGTACGAATACGTTTGTGTTATATGATTCAAGTGACATAGATTTACTTTTACAACCGCTCTGGGACTTTGAGCAATGGCTGAATGCTAAAGATGATTTGATGTCAGGCAGGGAATATGGCCGTTTTTCAGTTCACAACTCACCTGTTGACGATGGAAAGACCCTTACAATTCCACTGACCTACGACGCGATATTCGACATCAATGATGCCGCCGCAGAAAAGTTTGCATTCGGCTTAGGTCCGGGAGCTGAAGGCTGGATAGGGCATGGCGAAAATACTGGATTCAGTACACCGGATACTGACGGACTCATCCAGTTAGAGTTAACCCTTGTCCATGCACATAACAAACAGCAAGCTAGAGCACCCTGTAGTGCTTTTAAGAAGAAAAAATATAGAATCAGTAATTAGTGAAAAGGTAATTTAAAGCTTGGCCTGATAGTTACTGCCTATTAAAAAACAGTGACTATCAGGCCAAATTGACATAATTACTCTTTATCTTAGCCCGTCTTTCATTACCTTGGTGTATTATAAAGACTTCAGAATAACTATTAGATAGTTACACATTCAGGAACAGATAATTCAGATTCACTACTGGTGTTATAAGCCGTAATTTTAAAACAAACATATTCACCTGCATTTAGACCAAGGTCATTCTTGATATTCAATTGTACAGATGGTACTTGCGCATCAAAACCAACGCTCGTAATCGGTAAATTTGAAGCCAACTGGTTCACGGTATCCGCTGTAAACCCATAGTAAACATTATAACCATCGACAGTATTCACGTTTGGCTGCCATGATAATTTCACAGTGGCGTTACTGCCATTACAATACGTATTCTCGGTTGCACTTGGGTCTTCGATAAATACAGCGTACATACTGTTTCCCATTTCGTTACCACCTAGATTCACATCACCACTAGCAAACTCTTGCTTAAATATACGTAACTGCGCATCCGAAGTGCCAATCTGAATTCCAGTATCAGTCCATGATTCAAGCCAGGTTGGTAATAGGGTACTTCTCACATCAAAACCCACATATGCATTTACAGGTTTATTTACAACTAACTTGAGAAAATCAGATCCAGCATAGAGCTTGTCATTATTGGCTGTTCTCGCATAACACATACCCTCAAAATTAACAGGTAAAGTTGTATAAGTGTAATCGCGATCTATATATACAGTCTTGCCTGTTTGTAAGGTATCCAGGACATAATTACTACCACTGCTAGCTTGCATAACATCTATCTTTAAACTTGTGTTTGTTGGAGCTGGCTCTGGAATAATTACTGGATCAGGCTCTGGTGTAACCACTGGATCTGGCTCTGTAATAACTACTGGATCTGGCTCAGGCTCAGTTATAACAACTGGTTCTGGTTCGATGACAACCACTGGTTCTGGCTCAGTAATTACCACTGGTTCAGGTTCTGTGATAACAACAGGTTCAGTAATAACAGGCGCTGGCTCAGTGATTACCACTGGTTCAGGTTCTGTAGTAACAACTGGCTCAGGCTCTGTTTCCGTTTGCCCTACAGGAACAGCTTGATCAGTAGTACCCGTTTGCTCTGTAGTACTCGTTTGCTCTGTAGTATCCGTTTGCTCTGTAGCATCCGTTTGCTCTGTATCAGTAGTACAGGCAGAGACCAGTGAAAATACAGCCGCCAATAAAGTAAATTTTATAAAAACAACTAACTGTGATTTAAAGATAGTCATACTTTTGTTCCTCATCAATAAGGTAGTAAATAATGGAATCTACTGCCATATATATTTTAATTACTGTATCTAGTTAAGAATTAAGGCCCTTTCATTTTAGGGCAACACTCGATTAACTAAATATTTTCACCCAATAACTCAACCTGTAATCCCGTAGGAGCCTGAAGCACGGGTTCCGCACCTGGGATGGTTGTAGTTAAAGGCTGGGTCAACTTAATTACACGTAGGAAACGAACAGTCAGATCCTGAGTTCCGCCATTAAAAAGACGCAAATCCATTCCGCCATTTTGACGATTCATGAACGCCGCATCCGAAATTGACACAGTTACTGTTTTCCATTGACCGTCATTTGAGTTTTGGATTGCAGTTGACTGCTTATAAGCATTGCCATCGTCTGCATCGTATTCAATCCGCCAGCTACCGGCAAAATTATCCAGATAGGTTACTTTAACCTGAATATTACCAATATCAGCATTGCGTGACTTGTTGATAAATCTGTCATCAACATCAAAGTAGATGTAGTCACTGCCGCTAGCATGATTGGTGCTCCGAGCCTCATAAGTTGTTTTAACTTGACTAAGTGGAGAACTGTGTGAAGAAACCCTAGTAGTTAGTCCTTCAGGGGCAACTTCTCTTTGATAGACCCATCTTTCCCAATTTTGGAGCCAGGTTCCATCTCCTGTTCTGTGGTCCTGTGCTTCCCTTAATGCAACCCAGGCATCCGGTGTGTTATACACAGTCTTTCCCATGGTCTTGAATGCATAAGCCTGTTGATCTGGCGCTACATTAACCGCTTTCTGGCTTAGAAAAACCCAATTGACACGCATTTGCAAAATTTTCAGGGTTGCCATCTTAATATGCCAGTAATCATCAGTACCCGCTGGTGTACCACATGAAGCAAAACACTCATTTTCTGCTCCAAATATCCTGATTGAATCTTTCAGGAAAGGGTGATTATCATCAACAGCCTGATACCATGTAGAACCTATTTTCTTTCGGCTCATACCCCAGTCGGGGTTATCTACTAGTCCATAATCCAACCATTCACTGGATCCAGTACGTGCGCCGGCACCGGCACTAACTGCATATTTCGAAAGTACATTTCCCCCATCCGCTGAGTTGATCCCGGCTACCCAACTACTGTCACCACCTTCTATCCACTCGGCATCAGCCGTTCCTGTGTACAATAATTTACCTGCATTACCTTCAAAGCCATACACATAATCATCGACGGTTCGTTGGAACCAGCCTATAAAATCCTGTACCGTTATGCCTGATTGAATCATTTCGGGCACCCATTTAACCCCCCACTCATTCCATCTCCAACCATGCATTAAATAAGAGAATTTCATGTTTGGGTGAGAGCCAAGTTTATGATCTCGAAAGCTCTGCATCAGCTGACGGAATTCTGCCTCGAAACGCGGATCCCAGATTTCATAAAAATCTCCAACGCTAGACGTTTTGGTATGAACATCATAGTAAGGTTTATTAGGCCATCTAAATCGATGCACTTTTAAATCTGGGTACTTTTCGCCCAACCAGGCAGGGACGTGAATTACGTCTGAAGCAAAAATTCTAAGAAAAACATCACCTGCGGCAAGTGCATTTTCTAAAACACTCCAATCATACTGACCTTCAACGGGCTCAATATCTTTCCAGGAGATTTTGGTGTTAGCAGTAGAGGCATAAGATGAATTTCCATAATCACCACTATTAGCTGACTTTTCTACCCACTCAGGTAACCACCAGTCATCCTCAGATGGTATATCTGCAACAACTACACTGCTAACAGAAGAAATAAATGTGAATAAGACTATAGAAATAGCCTGTCTACTAAAATTAGAAAACGCTACCTTGCGTCTGCTATATGAGACGAACTTAGAAATGGATGCTAGCTGTCTCTCCATGAGACTAGCAAGAACGTTTGTAATGACCATAAAAATTACCTATTGTAAAATTAATAAATGATCGACGCTGTTCTTTTTATTATTCAGTCATCGCCGGGAATAATAGTTATATGTCATAGGAGGTAGCGTGATCAGTTTCACGAAACACTCGTACTTACCCAAACGAGGGATCAAATATGAGACTTAGCTCACTCACAACAGAAAAAAATGTGAATCAGCTCACATTTATTAGCTAATTCATATAGTCAGGACTTTTAAATGCATGAGACTTAAACAAATCAGAAAGATGATGAAATCTGAAACATCAATGGTGATTAATGATCTTTATTATAAAATTTTTAAATAACAACCGCGATACTAATCAGCTAGATATGATCTAGCTAAAAAACAGGACAATATTCAAAAAGGCATTTTAGATATGAAAACGACCATTCACAGGCTGTTTATTGTTGATTAGTTTGACGTTTTATCCATAGAATAGAAAGCATGATACCAAGAAAGTTGGCTAGCAAATCTAAAAAAAGTGAGCTTCGATTAACAAAGTATTGTCCGATTTCTGTACATATAGCCAAAATGATGACTATGATGATAGTCAATACAAATGCATTAGAGAAAGCACTCATAATTAGCGCTCGTTGCCATAAAATTGTCAAAACTCCAAACAATATGACATGCCCCATAGCCTCGCTTAAGTCCTTTAAGCTAATTTGACTGAAAAAGAAGAATTGAAAAAAGGATGAAAAAGTGAAGGCGTAATTCATTGCATCATTACCCGGCTTAAGCAATAAAACAATGGTAAGTATTGTCCAGCTTATAACCAGTATCCAGGATATGACTGGATTAATTAAACATCTCAGACGTTTCATCAAAGCAGATCCATAGTCCTGAATATCACAGCATTTACCTTGTGAACATCGTACTTTTCTTCAGCCATCTGTCGACTCACTTTCCCCATACTCTCGATATCAGCAGGATTGTTAATAAAGTACTCTATGGCTTCTACTAACTTTTGAACATTTTTAACCGGAATCAAAAAACCATTTTCTCCATCTACTACAGTTTCACGACATCCAGGCGTATCAGTTGTTATAACCGGTCTACTCATAGCCATCGCCTCTAACACACTGCGTGGTGTCCCCTCACGGTAAGAAGGTAATATATATACTGAAGAATCGGCAATGGCTGGTCGTACATCACTTAAACGCCCCAGGTATTTTATGGTACCGTTTTTAACCCAGTTCTGCAGATCATATTCGGAAATAGCAGAAGGGTTTTTATCAATGAATCCAACCAGATTGAACCTTACCTCTGGAAACTTTTCCCTGATAATACGGGCTGCTTCTATGTATTCAAAAATCCCCTTATCTTTAATTAAACGAGCTATTAATAATAAAGTAAACTTTTCAGGATAGGGAGCTGATCGATACACTTCAAGATCTATACCCGAACCATTAATCAACACAGCTTTATCTTTTCCTTTAAGCAACCCTTTCGCCTTAAACAAATTCATATCATCAGGATTCTGAAAAAAAACATTACGATTAAAACTAAGGGCCAGACCATATAATTGCTGAGCAATAAAACCAGTAACCCTGTTTTTAATTCCAGTATTGGAAAAGGCATACCCAAGACCAGTAATCATGGAAAAAATACCGGGGACATCAGATATTCGAGCGGCAAATGAACCATAGATAACTGGTTTAATCGTATACCCCAGAAACACATCTGGCTTTATTTTTTTAAACAATCCAATCAGTTGTATCAGGGAACGAATATCATGAAACAAGTTCATGCCCGTCCTGTCGAGTTCGATATTTTGATAAACAACGCCCATATTTGAAAGCGCATTCCTCACTTCTTTTGAAGCATCTGGAGCACATGCGAACACCTGATGCCCCAGCGCCACCATTTCTTGCAGCATTACTCCCCGAAAAGAAACTAATGACGCATCAAAACTGCCTAAAACTAGAATTCTTGCCATTCTTTATACTTCTTATCTTAATTGTACTAATTTTATATAACGATTTTTTTATAAAATTCACTAAATAATAGAGATTAAATTTATATTTTTATACACGACCAATAATACTTAGAAAAGACATTGTAATAGTGAGAACACCTTCGCTAGATTATCTATACACTAGCAGTCATATCGCGAATAAAAATAATACTTTATATATCTTCGATTATTCTACGTTACAAATTTTATTTCAAAATAACTACCTGCATATCATAAGGTATGAATAAATCAACTCTATTGAATAAACGAATTGAAAATACAATCAATCCCAACAATTCAACAGTTAAGGCACTTTTGATTAATTACTTTTGTTCATACACATAATCCGCGAATGCTTGCCAGAATTCTCGACGCTGGGCATCCAGCACATCACTACTATATTCCTTGGCTAGTATAAAATTTCTTTTAGCCTGGGTCACCTGCCACTCGGTATTATTGGCATATTGCACAAGGAGCTCACCAAGTCGTTGCGAATCTTTAGGACGATGAGTACAGTCCGGTTGTAGTAATTCTGGGATACCGCCTGCTGTTGACCCAATGGCAGGTAAACCACGACTCATTGCTTCGACTAAAGCCCGTGGTAGCCCTTCCTGTAAACTGGGTTGTATATAAATATCTACTTCATCGAGCCAATCAAGAACAGCTTGACCAGCTGAAACCACACCACAAAAGTTAACACAGTCTGCTAATCCCCATGAATCGGCTAGCGCCTGCCATGGTTGCGCATCTCCACCTCCCAGCATACGAAATTCGAAGGGGGGTAACTTGTCTCGTACATTTGCAAATGCTTCTAAAGCTGTTTGGATACCTTTGTATTTAGTTTTAAGCGAACCCGTAAGACCAAATATCACACGTTGCCTGGGTAAATTAATTCGTGAGAGCCTTTGTTCCAGCACTGCTGGATCAGACTCCGGAATTTGTACATTCGATGCAAATGCTACATGACCCGATGATGGGTACCGACGCTGCAGAAACTCACGTGAAACATAGATCGCAAAAGATGACTTTCTCAATATCCGGCGTGTACGTAACGTCGAGATGGGTGCATAAACCTTTCCCTGCCAGGTACCATAATTCCACAATGCATCCCAGGCACAACCCACCACTTCCACAGCCCACGGTTTATTTAAACTCGAAGCAATTTGTATGGCCAAAGAACCTGTTATACTAGGAACACGTGCAATTACGGCATCCACAGATGATATCTCTTGTGTTAGAATACGTTTCACTTTTCTGCGTTGTTTCACCATTGCCACAGGAGAAGCGAGATTAGGTACAAAAACAAAAGAACGACGCGGACCACTGGCTATGTTAAACGCTTCTTTTGTATCTTCAGGAAGTAAAATGCGACTTCGACCAACTATAGTAAGAGTATCAAACACGTCCAGATAACGACTCCAGATCTTATCAGTAAAAAGTTGACTGAAAACAGTGTTCTTGTCGGTAACAAAAATATGATCGTATGCAAAAAGTGCCTTCATTATACCACCCCCACTATAATCTTCCTGATATAACTATCTTTATATTTTACAAAATAGTAGTTCAATTGTTTCTGTACAGTTTTAAGCACGAATCCAACTCCCCTTGCCCCGTTCCTATCATGGCATTGAAAAATAACTAATAACCACGCATTTCATATCTAACCAGGACGAAGAGTCGCAACGCCAATTTTAAAACGCATTACAAAATAAGTTAATGCGTATGGAAGAAATGCATACCATAACAATGGCCGTACAATGGTGCCGGACTCACTTCGAGCAAACATGAAAAAAAAGGCTACAAACGAAGCTACAGCCGCAAGTTTTAGTGGCTGCTGCACTGTGTTTGCCCACAAAACCAGTCGCGCGAATAAATAACCTAGCAATATTAAAACTATCGGAGTCCCTATCCAGCCAAAATTCAGGTAAGCCTCTGCAATGAATGAATACCCGTACCCACCCCCTAATGCTGCCGTATGTGGTGCTACCTCCCATACCAGCCAATGAGAAGCCAGACCATGTTTCACTGCTGGATGTATATCCCAGAAAAGATTTGGAAATACCGTAGAAACTGCATAAACATATGACAAGCCCCAGTCAAAGTCTCGAACGGCAGGTACTAACTCAATGGTCCACACAACTGTACTTATTGAACCGCCAATTTCCTCCAGAACTGCTACGACAGGATTATCCAGCGTTAGAAACCCTTCGATATAAGAGTAAAAAGAGTCTCGAGCTCCTCCCTCAATATTTCGCACAACTTTAATTAATGGAAAAACAACAAATCCCAGAATAGCTCCACCTGACAAAAGTAATGTTGAGGGTAATGGCTTTATCGCACGGTGCCAGACCCATGCATAAGCTAACAACGGCATTACAGCCCATGAGCGCTCACCTAGAAAAAACCGTATTGATACATAAGTTAAAATCAAAACCAATGAAACACTAACCGAATAAAACCTGCCCTTACTACCAGCAAGAAGAAAAAGTGTACCTGGCACCATAAATGCTGACAAAACTTTTAAACTTGATGCAAAACCTGTTACCACCTCACGTTGATAAAGTGCAAAGTATCCCCCTGACAATACTGTAGACACTGCATCACGTAGAGTCATAATCGTAGGCAGAATAGCAATGCCCAACAACAACCACCCAACAACCCTCAGAGAATACCTTTCTAAAACAATGTCCTGCTCTGATTTGTTTATAGCAGGCATTTCAGTTTTATATGTAGCCGCGAAAAGGCCTCCTAGGTGATATGAAAACAAACCTAAAACAGCTAATAGCAAACTCTCTACTATCGAATTATCAGAAAATCTTCCACCAAGAAACCCACCGATTTGTTGATTAATACCTAAGACTTCAAGAAACGCCAATCCTCCGCCGTTAAAAAGTGTGGCTGCTATGAGAAATATAACATATGGATCAAAAAAACTACGAGTTACTCTCCACCAGGACCATATAGACCACGCCAAAAAAAAGACCAAAATAATACTTAAATAAAATATAAAACCAGTGGTGCTTGATGTAGATGAAAAATATAAAAGTGAGAAGGTTACAAGCACGGTGAACATGAACCACTGAGTCCCAAAAACTAGTCTTGTGGGTTGGTTTAACCAATAGTCACTCATGTATTCACTGAACCTCTGATACGCAATTAACAATACTTGCGCCCATTATTTTAAAAAATCTGTGTCGACAATATATACATAATTTTTATTTCATTGCTATTCTGACAAATCAACTCAGACTATTCAAAGCTTAAAAAGTAATTCGACTTTGTTCCTTTTGTACCACGCCAATGGCGACAACGATAAACTGTTAACACTTATAAATATCCATTAATGCAGCATTACTATGCAGGATATTAAACTGACTCTCTATCACCCTGTGCAATGCATCCTCTGCAGAAAAATGCCGTCCATACACACACTGCAGAACCGCCTCACACCAGGCTTCTACTGGCTCATCCAGGCTTAATCGAGTTATAAGCTCTGGCACTATATCAACCTCTTTTGTCACCGCATCTGAAACAATACATGGCAACCCTGCTGCCAGAGCTTCTATAAGCACTAGAGGCAATCCCTCATACAGAGAAGGAAACAGGAAAACGTCCATTGCACCTTGCATCAATTGTGGTATATCACTTCGGAATCCGGTTAGTACCACTCTCTCGTGGATTCCTAACTGTCTAGCTCTTACTTCAATTTCGCCTCGTAAAGAGCCATCTCCAACCAGGATAAACCAGGCGTGAGGTTCACGTAACAGAATTTCTGCTGCAATATCAAGCCAGTACAAATGATTTTTGGGAGGTGCAAAACGCCCCACATGCCCAATCACCAGTGCATCATCAGGAATACCGAGTTTAGCTCGCATTGTTTTTCTGTTTACATCCACACCAAATGAACCAAGATCAACTCCGCAATATAAAATTCGCCAACGAGGATCATCCTCCCAGTCAGGACCAAAAAGGGATATAGCTGCCAACTCACTTACAGCTACACCAGTACTAGCATATATCCTGACCCATCGCTTCATAAGCTGTAAATACAATTTACGAATCAACCCTCGCCTGGCTTCAACTGCTACTCTATCGCTATGACTATGTGCTATACGAACAGCTACACCATGATGCTCAGCTATGCGCATAACATAACCGCTAAAATGATGCACATGACTATGAACAACATCATAAGGACCAAATTTATTCAGGACGTTATTAAGCTTACGTGTAAATGACCAGGGTCGAGTATGTCCTGAACATGGAATTATTCGACAACCCAATGCACGGATTTCATCATCATAACTTCCAGGCTCATTAGTCTGGACAAGAATATCCATTTGATATTGTTGACGATCGATCGTCCTTAAAACATGCATAATCCAGCTCTCAACCCCTCCAGGGTTCATGCGGCCTACAACATGAAGAATACGACAACTCATTCCCCTCCCCTGACATTAAGCCATAAGCTAAGTGAGAATTGTATAAAAAGAGCACAGGACCACCCCCAAACGGCACCAGTAATCCCATATTCTGAAACCAGTAAAAAACAACCGAGTGTATTAACAGCAATAACAGCAGAAAAAATCCAGACTTGAGCCTTAAAAATACGCTTAGCCGTCATCCCATAACCCAAAAATGAAGCTAAATAACTTATCGTTGCTGCCATCATCATCCATATAAAAGTATCTAAATTTTGAGCAAAAGCATCACCATAAAGTAAGGTAAGAATCTCTCTTCCAAAATATATCGCCATCAACATACCTGTTCCGCCTAAGGCCAGACCAATTAAAAGTGTCTTAGTTAACAACCCCCAAAAAGCCCGTTTATTTCCCATAGCAAAATAATTAGCCAGACGTGGACTCGCGGCCTGACCAACAGCGCTAATCACCATCCCACCAGCCGCTACTAAATATGCCATCGCAGCAAACACGCCCAGTGCAACCTCACCAAAAAACTGTTCTATGAAATAACGTGGTATGTTGGTGTTAAGTGACACCAATGTGGTTGCCAGTCCTAGAGGAAGAGATAGCAACACAAGTTGCCACAATTGCTTTAAATTACCATAATCTTGTAGCGACTTAAAAAAACTAAATATTTCTGATTTTTTCCACCATCGTTTGCTAGTTGGCAAATCATAAAACAATAAAACAGCAGCCCATGTAGCCGCCACCCCAAGTACAGCTGTCAATAACCTGCCAGTCAGATAAAAACTTAGTGCTAACACTGCAAACCCTAGAACCCCTCTTAACATTTGCGACCGTGCCACTAAATCCAACCGTTCGTGTCTTTGTGAAAGCCCGTAGAAAATTTCACTTATAGACTCGAAAACTTTGTAAAGACCAACAGCAAGAATCACTGCAACACTTTCCACTGTATAATCGCCAACCATAACAATACTAAGAATTACTAGCCACCCAAATACTACTGCAAATAGCCTGACAGCCAGATAATCATTAAACCCGTGAATTTCTTTTGCATCGGTTACCAGCACTTGCCGAAGTGCAAGCCGAAAAAAAATTGTAACCGGTGCAGTAATTGCCAATGCTACAGCAAAGCGTCCCACAATATCGGTTCCGCCAAACTGTGCCAGCACTATTAACGTCCCCCATTGACAGATAGCATAAATCCCATTCCCAAAGAGAGTCCAGACAATATTACGGCGCAAGGTAAATGCCACGTCTTTTGGTTCCTCATATTATTTCAGCTCTGCTGCCATTATCATTTTTTATGAATACTAAGTTTGTTTTCTTTTGCAAAGTAATACTCAGTTCCGATTTCAATTAAATTTATTGAAATTTTAAATTTATAGAACAACGAAAAAACCTTAACCAGATCCTCTCTATAACATATACATTTTTATATATTTATTAAACCAAAAAAAACGCTATACCTAATCACATTTCAGAGATAAAAAATTTAATTAAAACATTTTACTTCTATACTACTAGTAATATTTACAGATACGATCAATAAGTACATTAAGGCATATTATTTTTTATGTGAATAAGAATACGCATACTGATAATGTTTATTATATCCATAACGACCCGAAGCTTGAATATTGTTATATACGACTCCACACAAATTAACGCCTGCCTGAGTTAGACGTTTCATACTCTGCTCTATTTCCTGCAACGAACTTTGACCATCTCTTACTACTAGCAATGTAACACCTGCCAGACGACTAATTATAGTCGAATCTGATACCGCTAAAACTGGTGGAGTATCGATAATAACGTGATTATATTTCGTTGAAAGAACTTTAAGTATTGTACTGAATTTATTATTTAACAGTAACTCGGAAGGATTTGGTGGAATTGTTCCAGCAGAAATAATATCTAGATTATTTATTTTTGTCTTATGAATAACTTTGTCTAATTCAATATCTCTGGCAATTATATCTGACAACCCAAGTTCGCGTTCAACGCCAAAAAACTGGTGAACTCGTCCCTTGCGCAGATCTGCATCAACAACTAATACCCGTTTATCTATGGCTGCCATAACAGCAGCCAAATTTACACTTATAAAAGACTTCCCAGATTCAGGGCAGGAACTGGTAATTGAAGTGATATTATTAGCTGCATTTAACTTGGCGAAATAAAGAGATGTACGCAGGCTACGTAAACTCTCAATAGCTAGATCTTCTGTATCAACTGCAGCTAAAACAAAACTCTTTGTAACTGCATCCTTTTTTTTATGTCTATCCAGCTCCCTCTGCTTTCTGCTGTGAGGCACTGAGGCATAGACAGGGAGATGAAGATTTTTCTCTATTAGACCTGGATCTTGCACCACTCTTTGCAAAGCTTTACGAATGAACGCTACTATTACTCCAAAGGATAAACCGAAAAAAAGTGAAGCTGCAAGAACCAGCGTCCGTCTCGGTTTCACTGATTTATTTGGTGTAACGGCATAATCGATAATTCGTACATTACCAACAGCACCCGCTTTTACAATTTTCAATTCCTGGGCACTGTTCATTAATTCTGTATAAAGTGACGAACTAACTTCCATATCACGGGTTAAGCGTAGAATCTCCTGCTGCGTTTCTGGTAAGCTTTTAACCCTTGTATCGACTTTTTTAAGCTCTCTGTTTAAATTGACAATCTGTGCATCCAGAGAGGCTATTCGTGGGTGTTCAGGCGTAAACTGACGAATTAATTCTTCCCGATCACTTCTGAATTGAGTTAGCTGTGCATCAATAGAAACAATTTTTTCCAATGTTGACTGGGTTTCCATGGGAAGATCAACTGAACCTTTTTGTAGCCGATAATTATTAAGTGCAGCCTCTGCATTCTCCATTTTATTTTTGAGTATGGGTAATTGCTTTTCAAGAAACTGAAGCGTTTTTTCTGCCTCAGCTGATTTTCGTTCAACACTTTGCCGTAAATAAATATTAGAAATCTCATTGAGAATAATAGTGATTTTTCCTCTATCAAGACCCTCCATACTCATTTGTAAAATTCCCGATTGCCTGCCTTTTTCTGTCACTTTTATTGACTCCTTAAGGTCATTTAGAGCAGACAACCATGCTTTTTTTACGAGCGTAAACCTGGTACCGGATTCACCTCTAAGCTCAGAAACGAACAACGTAATTTTTTCATCATGAACCAATGGTACTGTGACTAGCTCCCCCACTTTCCCCTGCATAAGAAATTTTCCATCTGGAGAAAAAAAATCATAGCTTCCACCCTCTCCAGCTTCTAATTCAAAATGCATACCAATATAGGTACTGGGTACTTTAAAGTTTTCTACTTGAATACGTTCCTTTTTACGCTTATAAAGAGCTCCCAATATAGACGAATAGTTTGGTTGAGCATTTATGTCCAGATTAAGATTATCAACTACCGCACCTATAACCATTCGTGATTTTATGATTTCGAACTCTGCATTAACTGGAGATTCATCTTGCATAAGCTCAGTAAGCTCAGTTAGCATGCCAATGCCCCGCGAATTTTCTTCTATCTGTAACAGCACATCAGCGCGATAGATGGGGCGGGCCAGTACTACATATATCAATCCTGTAAAAAAAAGTAAAAGAACTATTACAGTAATAAGTTTCCATGATTCAATTATGGTGTCTATCAGATCACCGAGCTGGTTTCCCTGCAAAGATGTGGACATATAGTTTGTACTCGGAACAGAGAAAGAATCATTCAATAACTGTGTTTTTTCTTTAGGGTGATTTGGAATCATTATCAAAATGTCAATCGACATCCTCCATTTGATAATCCCGTAATAACATTAACACCAAACCATGTATTTGCCAGACACCATTGAATAGACTTTTACCCATAATGTTCATCCTTAATAGTTATAATAAGTAAATAATTAACCAGTATTGAATTGTAAAAAAACCACGTATACAGTTTAAGCTTCATAACTAAAAAAATTTTTGGTCACAAAACAGCCACTTACTATTCATCAAATTGTTCTGACTTAACATCAGATAAATTTCTCAACAAAGTCGTAGTAGGTACAAGCTGTTCGATAACACGATTCCAGCGAGTTACTCCAGCAGTATCCACATATACAACATCTCTTGCCTTTAGCGAAAACTGGTCACCTAATATCAACGCCTCAGGTGATCTGGAGTTTAAATGATAAATCTCTGTTGCTTTTTCTTCACCACGAATTACATAAATACGTCCGGGGTTAGACGTCACACGATCAAAACCACCTGCATCACTAATCGCTTCAGACAGACTCATTCGTCCCTTGTTCATCAAAACGGATGCAGGGGCAGCTACTTCCCCCATTACAAAAATTTTCTGCTGGACCCGGTCCGGTATATTTAAAACATCACCATCCTGGAGTATATAATTCAGGGAAACATCCCCCTGTTCATACATGGTCAACAGGTTTATATCAATCGTCTTACCATTTCGACTGAGTGTGACATTAACCATATCAGATTCCCTGGTAACCCCACCGGCCCGGTTAACCGCCTCCACTATTGTAAGTGGTACATCTGAAATAGGTTGTGGACCAGGTTCCACCACTTCTCCAACTATAAACGCTTTCTGGCTACGAAAAGAAGCCACCCGAACATCAAGTTGTGGGCGAGCTATAGCCCGTGAAATCTTTTTCGTTAGAATTTTACGCACTTCACGCACCGTTTTCCCAGATACTTTCACCATACCCGCAAACGGATAAAAAATAGTTCCATCTTCTGCTACCAGATGTCCGGCGGCTTCTGCACTTCTGAATTCACCGGCTGGAATTGTCAGCTCTGGATGATCCCATACCGTTATATTAAGAATATCTCTTGGACCAATTTTATACTTATATCGCTTTAGGTCTTTTTTTCTTTGTACTATTAGTGCAGAGGAAAGTTCACGTTTACTTTGGGCGGCCTGCTTATAGATTAAGTCTGCCGTAATCGGCACAATCACAACACCAGAATCGGTTTTATAAACATCCGGTTGCGAAGACGGCTCATCATACATTGTCATGCCTGGCGCAATTGCACAACCAGATATGAGTAGTACCAGAAAAATAACAAAAATTCTTTTTATCATTTTAACCACTTATCCTTTAAGCTTCGGAATCCAACCTGAAATGCCCTTTGTAATTAAATTAAGAGCGGTTTCAAATTTTTTTTCAGATTGCATATAGGGGTCAGGCACATCAAAGTCACCCCATTTACCTATCCGATAAACCTTACCCCGCGCACCAGGGTCCCAGGATTCTATGGAACACTTCTGTGCCTTATCCATCACTAGCACCAGATCTGCCCAACGCAAAATATCACGATTTAACTGCTGACTACGATGAGCCGATAAATCGATACCACGTTCCAGCATTAAACGTATAACGACTTTATCGGCCGGGTAACCTACCAGTGCATCCAGACCTGCTGACCTGACTTCAACATCATGTATCCCAACATCATTGAGTGCATGAATCAACAAAGCTTCGCCCATTGGGCTCCTGCAAATATTACCAATACAAACCACCAAAATATGATTAAACATATGGAGTTCTTTAGTTTAGTCTCGTTAAGCTCATCATAAATAAACTCAAGTCAACGTAATTTTTGCATACTATCAAAACAAACTTATCCTGAAGGTAGACAAACACATTACAAATTAAAACCTATGGAATTTAAGGTTACCATTCGGTTCATTGTTGTGTACAAAGCAATTGGCTGGGGTCAACTACTGTTGTTGTTTGTGTACCAATTGTAATACTGACGGTTTCTGAAGCAAAGCCAGTAGATGCCTTCAGTGTTAGTTTAACCATGTTCTGTAACGATTGAGACCAGTTAGCAACCTCATTAACCAAACTTGCTGCATTATCTACCTGAACAACTGCACCACGATCTCCAGCCAAACTCAATAACTCAGCCGAATCTGCTGTACTGGTACCAAGCATAATGACGGTTGTCCTGTCATCATTAATAATCGAAGTCAGTATGTTTTTATCTGTATACACACTCGATTCATTTTCTTCACCATCGGTAAATACCACTAACATATGCGCGGGACGGCACCGTTCAACCAGTCCATCACCATCAACAAGTAAATCACCTTCCAAGGCAAATCCCATACTGTCAAAAAGCGCAGTCCTATCTCTTGGTTCATGGATAAGAGTTACAGCCGTTTTTATGGCCGATAAATTATCAAATGCTTCTGTCCAGTCCAGCTTCAGATCATAAGTGCTGGAGAAAGTAATCACCTTTGCCTCATAAACCAGGGGCAGGTTATCCAATAATTGATCATAGAGTACGGCAATATCATCTAGTTCATCATTTGTGCTGTTCGAATAATCGGTTAGTAAACTTAATGAAAGAAAATTATCACCATCATTAACCGCTAAAATATCCAGATCAGGATGACTGATATTATAAACAGGTTCTGAGCCAACAGTGACCTGGGCCGTTTGTAAATTCTCCACTGTTAACGGGTTTCCTTCGAGATCAGTCCCGTTAAGGTAAAGTACTAAATCACCTTCATTATCAACCTGTGCCCCAAAAACAAACACTTTACCCTCAAGGTTATTCTGTGGTGTAAATGAACCAGATGAATCTGATGAAGAGCATGAAGATAGAAAAAGCAAAAGGAGAAAGTTAATTATAAATAAACAAAATCTGTAACGGACTGTGAATAATATACTGTTTAATGTTTTCATTTTTTACTCCTTACATCAACGACCGCGAGTAATTGCTCTCGGTTAATAGACGTCAATAAAACCAACCACCTTGCTACACCTAAATCTACTTGTCACGATTAGTTATAATTAGATACGGATGCTTCTTACAGTTAGGTCAGTACAGGCAACTCACATAAAACAAACACTTACGCAAAAATAAAGTAATGACTCTTTCAAGATATTTTGCATAAACACATCACCTGTATATATCTTTAAATATATTTATAACTACTTAATTTTTAACTCATTATTAAGTATTTAACATTGCTTTAGATCAACACAGTGACGGTATTATAACCACTGCCTCTTAATTCTATTTAAATGATGCAACCCTACCTCTAAACAGCTTGCAAGGTATATTTAAGCTCTACAGAAAAAGGCTTATAACATAATTACTATCATTGTGACCCATAAAAATCTTATCCCCCCTCGGAAATCAAAACCGGTAAGATATACCGACAGCTAATACATTGATACTTTCGCCATTAATACTGAATCGATCCCAGTTAAATTGGGTAACAATGCCTCCTTGCTTAATCCAGTTTGCCGTTTCCAGACCCAAGCCTAAACTAATATCAGTACCTTCCTCATTAACATCCTGTGAAACTGTGTTGCTCTCCAGTGTATAGTCTGTTGTCCAGTTAAAAACACCTACACGACCTGTCAACTGCAACGAACCACTTACAGGATATCGATATACACTGGACAGTTGCCAGCCTGTAGCTGTTTGAGGATATACATCCTGACCAGTCGAAAAATAATCATTGATACCTGTGATAGTTCCGTTAATAGAGGCACTAACATCGCCCAGATCCACATAACCCAACTCAACACCCCATCGCGGTAAGTATTCATAACCTACAAATATTTGTGCCATTATGCGGTTACTGTCAATATTATTAATCGTTGCATTAATCCCCCTGTTGAGTAGCTCATTATTCAACTCACTACTGCTGGCATTACCCCAGGCCATACCCAGGCTTCCTCCAACCATCCATTGGCCTGCAGTTGCAGAACTGTTAATTAATAATAAAATAATAAAACCTGTAATATGAACATTTTTCATTTTTTTTATCCTTGTCTGTTAAGCGCAAAGACCTGAGAAAAATTCCCAGTAGAAGCATCAATGGATGCCATACCCCTCCACCACTATCAACCTTTACTGTGACTGAATCGTCCAAAGGCTCATCTATAAATAACCGCGCAACTCCACCCGGGTCAGCTATGCGATGATTAGCCAGGCCATCCGCATCATTACTACCACCATCTTCTATATCTAACTGCACGCACCAGTAACCTGCGATCAGGCCTGGGGAGTATGCGATATCTCCCGGTGGTGGACAGTAGCCCTGCAAACCTGGTGCAGAAGAGATGCTATTTTTGCTATCTACCTTGAAGTCAACCCAACCCGTCGATAGTAATTTTCGATATATCGCATTAGCGGGTATTTTTCTTAGCTGAGGTAAAACGACCCGAACCGAATCTCCGGCGATCGGTATGCCGGATATCATAAAATCAAACAGGCCACCCAGATTGGTCAACTCATCAGCTGTTGCACTTCCGTCATTGGCATAAGTAGTCACATCTGCTGTAGATACACCGGCCTTATTAACCTTAGCCTGAAAGGCAACCCTGCCCAGAGATAAAACAAGGCCCGTCTCAGTTTCCATCAGGAACTGATTTGCTGCCAGACCCTGCAGTACATTCCGTGCATCAATCGCATCCAGGTAATCTGCTATGCCATCGTTATCCTCATCACCATAGCCTTCAGTCGCATCAGCTATACCATCATTATCACTGTCACCGGTCAGGGATAACTGGGGCGCAACGGTAACAACCTCCAGTATCAATTCAGCATCACCACTCAAACTACCATCACTGACGACTACGCGAAGCGTATAAACTCCAGGATTAACGTCCAGGGGATTAAAACGAAACACCCCATTACTGGTTATGCCATCATTGTCCACAAGCGCATTATCCGTAGTACTCCAGTCATAACTATGTGTATCATTACTATTCACATCTGAAATCACCGCGCTCACATTCACTAGCCCATCGAGCTGGCTAACCATGTGAGTAGAGCCACCTACCTGAATTGCGCTCAATGTAACTTGCGGAGCCACATTTCCTTCCACCAGCTCAATGGTATGTGAAGCTTGCGCGCCGACAACGGCATTCGTCACCGTGCCAATAGAAATGATGATAACCTCTGCACCTTCTACTATGTCATCATCTAATACGTTAAAACTGATACTCGCTTCTGTGCCATTGCTGATAATAACCTCACCATTGGTTAGATTGTGATCACTACCCGATGTTGCTGTACCACTCACTGTAAAAGGTACAGTAACAGGATAATTCACTGCCGAACCGTTAAGAATCAAATTAACCGAACCTGAACTACCCTCGGCACTCACCTGGCTGGGGGCAAATTCTACCAGCGGAATAACATTTACATTCTGGGTTGCATAACCCGTATTTCCAGCAGAATCAGTGGCTGACCAGGTCACTATGTGGTGTCCAGGTGGCAAATTGACATCCTGATCATGGCTCACCAACAAACTACCATTCAGGCTATCCACAGCTGTAGCCACACCAAAATCCACCCTGGTAAACAACCCACTCGCATTAACCGTGATATCTGTTGGTGGAGTGACTACTGGAGGATTATTATCCACCACAGCAAGATCAAAAGCAGGTAGATTAACCGTCACTATTCCATCACTTACCCCAATAATAATGCCTGATGTGCTACCTATATCAGCTGTTGAAGGGGTGCCACTCAGAGTACCTGTGGAGATATCAAAACTGGCCCAGCCAGGCTGGTTGGTAATACTGAAGCTCAGGTTATTGCTAATATCTGGGTCGCTGGCTGTTGGCGTAAAAGTATAGAGATGGCCTTCACTGATCGCTGTTCCCGGTGTACCACTGATGGTAGGTGAATCATTATGCCCCGTAACTGAGACGATAAAACTTTGCTCCACCGACACACTGCCATCACTTACACGTAGAGTAACGCCGTGACTACCTAAATCTGGGTCATCTGGTGTGCCACTCAATAACCGGCTACTTGCATCGAAGCTGAGCCAGTCTGGCAATACCGCTGCACTGTAGGTCAGAGAATCCCCTACATCAATATCACTGGCTATGAGTGTGTAACTGTATAATGCGTCTTCTGAGGCGACTAAACCAGCCGTGCTGGTGATCTCAGGAGGATCGTTGGTATTAGTAACGATGAGACTAAAAGTCAGACTATCTTCTACACCCGCCGAATCCCGGACACCCACAATAATATCCTCAGTGGTACCCACATCGGTGTTTAGTGGCACGCCACTCACCTGGCCTGTGGCATCATTTATGCCCATCCAGCTCGGATTATTTTGCAGGAAATAGCTGGCGGTGTCTTCGATATCAGGATCGGTACTTGTAACCGAAAAACTATACTCAGCATCTTCCCCAATGGTGGTCAACGGTGTGCCACTAATGACCGGGGGTGAGTTTGAACCCGTAACAGTAATAGCAAAATTTACCTGGCCCGATGCAGACGCTGCGTCTGTCACTGTTATATTGCCACTCACAATCGAATCTACATCCGCAATGGTTGGCGTACCTGAAAGTGCTCCCGTCTCGGGATCAAAATCCAACCAGGCTGGCAAAGACGCATTGTGGGTAAAGCTCGTTGTATCACCTGCATCAGGATCTTCAACATTCGGTACAAAGCTGTAGAGGATATTAATTGGTGCACTGGCGTTGGCCGTGTTGGTTATGACGGGTGGATCATTGACATTACTCACCAGAGAAGTGGATACACTAACCACACTCTCTGCCGTACCCTGTAAATCGATATAACTGGCCACAACGCGGATAGTTGAACCCACATCAGCCTGCACGGTGGTATAGGCTGGTCCCGTTGCACCACTAATATTAGCGCCTGCCCGCTGCCACTGATAGCTGACTGTACCCATACCATCCGCATCGGTCAGACTATTACTGGCATTTAGAACATCGCCCTGGGCGGGAGTTGTGTTATCAATATTCACTACTCCACCAGGTGAATCATTCACGTTTACAATGGGACCCACGCCAATACTGCTCACGGACTCATTCGCACCGCCACCATCCGTATAGCTGGCTACTACCCTGATCAACGTGCCAACATCATCATCTCCCAAAGTGTAGCTGGCACCGGTTGCACTCACGATGTTCACACTATTTCGCTGCCACTGGTAACTGACCGTACCCATACCATCCGCATCGGTCAGGCTGTTGCTCGCGGTTAAAACATCTCCCTCAGCAGGTGCGGAATTATCTATGCCCACTGTACCTCCGGGTGGATCATTCACGTTTACAATAGGGCCCAAGCCAACACTGCTCACGGATTCACTGGTGCCACCACCATCTATGTAGCTGGCAATAACAGTGACGGTAGTACCAACATCATTATCGCCCAGCGTGTAACTGGCACTGGTTGCACCCACAATATCGACACTATTGCGTTGCCACTGGTAGTTAACCTCACCCATACCATCCGCATCTGCAAGGTTGTTAGATGCACTTAATTGCTGGTCTTCGGCGGCAATACCACTGATATTAACGTTACCGACAGGGGCGTTATTTACATTGATAACCAGGTCGGTAGCTAAACTGGGTACACTCTCAAGGGTACCCTGTAAATCCGTATAACTGGCCACCACACGAATAGCCAAACCAACATCAGCCTGTACAGTGGTATAGCTGGCAGTAGTTTCACCGCTGATATCACTTCCATCCCGTTGCCACTGGTAACTGACAGTGCCCATGCCATCGGCATCGGTTAACGTGTTACTCGCGCTTAATAAGTCCCCTTCACTGGGTGTGGTGTTATCAATAGTCACCGTACCACTGGGGAAGTCATTCACATTTATAACAGGACCTACACCACTACTGCTCACGGATTCATTGGTACCCCCACCATCTGTATAGCTGCCAATAACGGTGATTGTTGTACCAACATCATCATCACCCAGTGTATAGATGCCACTGGTTGCACCCACTATATCGACACTATTGCGTTGCCACTGGTAGTTAACCTCACCCATACCATCCGCGTCCGCAAGGTTGTTAGATGCACTTAATTGCTGGTCTTCATTGGTAATACCACTGATATTTACGCTGCCGGTGGGGGTGCTGTTTACATTGATAACAAGTGCGGTAGCTAAACTGGGCACACTCTCAAGAGTACCCTGTAAATCCGTATAACTGGCCACCACACGAATAGCCAAACCAACATCAGCCTGTACAGTGGTATAGCTGGCAGTAGTTTCACCGCTGATATCACTTCCATCCCGTTGCCACTGGTAACTGACAGTGCCCATGCCGTCGGCATCGGTTAGAGTATTACTCACGGTTAAGATGTCCCCTTCACTGGGTGTGGTGTTATCAATAGTCACCGTACCTCCGGGGAGATCATTCACATTAACAACCGGGCCGACACCGCTACTGCTCACGGATTCATTGGTACCCCCTCCATCTGTGTAACTGCCAATAACGGTGATTGTGGCACCAACATCACTATCTCCCAGGGTGTAACTGATACTGGTTGCCCCCCCAATATCTACACTGTTACGTTGCCACTGATAACTGACTGTTCCCATTCCATCCGCATCAGTCAGGTTGTTAATTGCAGTTAAGACATCGTCCTCAGCAGGTGCGGAATTATCTATACCCAATTCACCACCGGGTAAATCATTCACGTTTACAATGGGCCCCACGCCAATACTGCTTACAGATTCACTGGTGCCACCGCCATCTATGTAGCTGGCGATAACGGTGATGGTGGCACCAGCATCATTATCACCCAGGGTGTAGCTGTCACTGGTTGCACCCGCAATGTCTACGCTATTGCGTTGCCACTGGTAACTAACCTCACCCATACCATCCGCATCTGCCAGACTGTTAGATGCACTTAATATTTGGTCTTCAGTGGCAATCCCACTGATATTAACGCTACCTGTAGGGGCGCTGTTTACATTGATCACTAATGCAGTAGCTAAACTGGGCACACTCTCAAGAGTACCTTGTAAATCTGTATAGCTGGCCACCACGCGAATAGCCAAACCAACATCAGCCTGTACAGTGGTATAGCTGGCAGTGGTTTCACCGCTGATATCACTTCCATCGCGTTGCCACTGGTAACTGACAATACCCATACCATCTGCATCGGTCAGGCTATTGCCTGCGCTTAAAACATCACCTTCAGAAGGTGTGGTGTTATTGATAACTACCGTTCCCCCAGGGGGATCATTCACATTTACAACGGGGCCTACACCGCTGCTACTCACAGATTCACTGGTTCCTCCTCCATCTACGTAGCTGGCGATAACGGTGATGGTGGCACCAGCATCATCATCACCCAGGGTATAACTGTCACTGGTTGCACCCACTATATCAACGCTATTGCGTTGCCACTGGTAGCTAACCGTGCCCATACCATCCAAATCCGCAAGGCTGTTAGATGCACTTAATGTCTGGTCCTCAGTGGCAGTGCCACTAATATTAACGCTACCGGTAGGTGGGTTATTCTCATTGCTGACCAATGCTGTGTTCGCACTGGGCACACTCTCAGTGGTGCCCCCTAAATCCGTATAACTGGCTACCACGCGAATAGCAAAACCTACGTCGGCCTGTACGGTGGTATAGCTGGCAGAGGTTGCATCGCTGATATCACTACCATCCCGCTGCCACTGATAGCTAACCGTACCCATACCATCTGCATCGGTCAGGCTATTACTCGCAGTTAACACATCCCCTTCACTGGGTGTGGTGTTATCAATATTCACCGCCCCACCGGGGAGATCATTCACATTTACGATAGGGCCTACACTACTACTACTCACTGACTCAAATGTGCCTTCTTCATCAATATAGCTTGCGAGCACCGTAATCAGTGTGCCGACATCATCATCTCCCAGTGTGTAACTATCACCGATTGCATCTGTTATATCTGTACCGTCACGTTGCCACTGGTAGGTGATAACGCCTATGCCTTCTTCATCAAACAAATTATTAGATGCATTTAGAACCTGGTCTTCGGTGGCAACTCCAGTGATAGTAACAGTACCTGTTGGAGTATCATTTTGCGGATTGATAGTCACATTTACCAAATGTGTTGCGGTGTCAAGCCCGTCAAACACCTGTACGGTAAAGAAATCGGAACCATTATAATTAGCATCCGGTGTATAGCCTATAACCTTGCTTGCGCCTGTACCTGATGCAGTGGCTGTACCACGAAGAGCAGCGATGCTAATACTCCAACTCAAAGTATCTAAATCTGCATCCGTGGCATTCAGTGTCCGATTGAAGGCAATCGGACTACTATCTTCATCCATAATCACCGTACTACTGGCTCCTTCAGTAATCACGGGTACAGCTGCCTGTGCGGTGAATGCACAAAGCTGCATCCACATTGTTACCAAAACCCAAAGTCCTATTTTGTTACCGGTAGACATTTACTTCTTCTCATTTATCATTTAATTATTGTGACTGGAAACTGACTATGATTCAGTGGTCAGACACAATTGAGAAATTCCCTTAGTTTCACACTCTCTTTTTGTCTTAATGCAAAGGGCTATAGATATACCCATTTTTACAAACAGCTATTATTTTTTTAAATATTCAAATCCCCATTATTAACTACAACTATTCATAAACTGCTATCTATTTATTTAATCAATTTTCATAATTATCGCTATGATTTAAATCAATCAGATCGATAGCTAAGTGAAGGTTAGGTAGCTGACAATAGTAAAGTCAGGTTTAATTTCCCCTATGATAAAAAACATGACCAATATCTTAAAAATAAGCACTGTTAAATCAACCATGACCATTTTTATCGAGCCTTCTCTCCACTTAAAATAAAGAAACCAGATAAACCCTGTTTATGAAGTCTAATTGATACTCGTCAACCTTATTTATAATAAAACTCATAAAATTTATATAAGAGGTATTTTGTAGAGCCGATGAATATTCATTGTTCTTGATGTCAATCGAAGTTAGGTAAACTAACTTTTATGCGTGAGTTTTAGTCTTATTTCCTGTTATAAAGCCACGACCTTGCTTCAAATGACAATACTGATACAACAGCATTATGCAGGGCTGGAATATAGGAAAAATTCTAATGTGTGGAATAGCAGGAGTTGTTCAATCCTCAGCCAATGTAAACAAACCAGTCACTGAATCCGTACTTAAAGCTATGGCGGACAAGCTATATCATCGTGGCCCGGATGATTGTGGTGTTTTTTTCAAAGAAGGCGTGGGATTTTCTCATCGGCGACTCAGTATTATTGACCTTTCAAATGGTCATCAACCCATGCACAGTGCCTCGGGTGATATCAGCCTGGTATTTAATGGTGAGATTTTTAATTATA
>Ga0316207_10000806_pt1 | contig 44413 bp, 65 predicted proteins | sample 6weekpyrite_MG_FD_204943 | JGI IMG/M metagenome (GOLD analysis project Ga0316207, IMG submission 204943) | Microbial mat bacterial communities from mineral coupon in-situ incubated in ocean water Damariscotta River, Maine, United States -... | ecosystem: Environmental > Aquatic > Marine >... | reverse complement strand
CTGGGCTATTTGACGATAACCATATAGACCTCAAGGTTATTAAGAAGAAGCTACAGCTTATTAAGCATGTTAAGTATGCTTTAGTAGATTATGATAGTGGAGTACGTACAGGAAGCCGCAAGACTGAGTGGATACTTAAGGAGTTGCCAGAGGGCTGGGAAACTAAGATAGGTCAGATAGTTGTTGAGCCTATTGAAATAGATTAAGGGAAGGAAGAGATGAATAGAGATGATTATATACTAAAACCAAGTGACTGTTATGATTATAAAGCTATGGCAAGAACTAATCAACAAGTTAATAAAGTGTTTGATGATTTAAAAGCAGTTGTATGTAAAAACTGCGAATACTATTGCTCAGAAGAAAATAACGAACCTAATGGATTTGCATGGTGTGGGTGGCACGAGAGAACGAGTGATGATTATAGATATTGCTCAGAGTTTGAAGTAAAGGACAAATCATGACTTGCTTAGACAAAATAATTGTAGTTTCATTTATTGTAGCTTTATCTCTATTGTGTGTAGGGTTATATCAGCATACATCAGTCCACACTATTACTTATGATGTTGTAGTAGAGGAAGCAAATAAAAGTTATAATATCGGGGGCTCTTGCTATTGAGCCTTATTTAAGAAAGATTAAAGGATAAGAGATGACAACTTATTTAATAGAGAAACACTTTGAGTATACAAAACTATGTAAAAATCTAGGGATTGAATACTTTTCTATAGATGATGTGAAGTGGGAAGAACATTACATTGAGATAAAGGACAACAAATGATTTACTTCATGCTACTAGCAACAACAGCCATAATCGGCTTAATTGCTTCACACTACATCAACAAGGCACACCATAAGAAATGGTTAAAAAGACAGATGGCTTAATAACCGATTTTCACTAGGAGGTGGGAGATGATAGGATTAGGAGATGGTTGTGGAGATTGTGAGAGCAACCCTTGCAGATGTGAAAGAGAAATGTATTCTATGCACCAAAGCGAAAGACCTAAAGAATGGGATGATTCAGTCTATATTATCATGAATTGCCCTAGATGTTATGTAAATAGAAAAGTTGTTAAAGGAACAACACCTAGAGAAATTTGTACTAAATGTAAGTCAAAGGACTCACAATGAAACAATGCCCGAACTGCCAAACCATACAAGTAGCATCTAATAAACTTTGTTGGTACTGTAAAGCAGAGTTTAAAGGAGTAAAGAGAATGACTGAGCATAGAGTGAAAGTGTTTGACAGACCTAAAGATATTAATACCTCTAGGTGGCTTACAGTTGAGGCTTTTTGTTTAGAGAATAGCTTAAATGCAGATAATGTTTATATGTATAAGACATCTAATCCAGAACTTCCTATTTTTCGCAAAGATGGTAAAGATGTTTGGGTTGATGCTAATAATATAACAATCGGAATGAAGGACTTTAATATTAAGAGGCAATATTACTTTCTTAAAATGTATGAGGAGATTTATTATGGGTTAACTAGATACTTAAACGATTATCAAATAGCTAAGTTCATGGCTAAGATGCATAATACAACAGTGCAGCCTTGGGTTAATTTCTTGCTAAAGCATGAGCCGAGTATGCTATCTGAAAAATCTTTGCTATTCATTAAGACTGGCAAACATATTTTAGATACTAAAGCATTATATAGAAACTTTAAACCAAAATGGGAGATAGAAAAATGAATACAATAGATAATATAGATACTATATTAGAGGCTATTAACTTAGCAGGGTTTGAGCATAACTCAACAGATAGCTTAACTGTTACTCTTTCTGATTTACAGCTGTTAAGAACTGAAGTATTAGAGCTGCGTAAACATGCTAAGAGCCAAACAAAAGCATTTGCAATGGAGAAGTCCAAGCTTTTACTTGAGGTTATTCAGAAACCAACGGCTTTATCTATTTATGCGTAAAATTATAATTTAATATTAGATTAATCTTATTATGATAAAATTAATCAAGGAGAGATTATGTGGAAAAAGTTTTTATTAGGAGCATCTCTGATACTTCTTGTATTTATGCTTGCTGTACTCGCTTTAGTAGTAATGAATATACATACTAAGCCACACGGTAATCAACAATATCAAGGGAAAGTTATGGCAAAACCTAAAAGTTTAAAAGATAATTTCGGCGCTAATATTAAGGAGAATATTCAAGTCTCTAAACGTGGTCAAGCAGATGGTGGTATGGGTGCCTATTATGGTAACCAAACTAAAAAGTCTAAAAAGAAAGAGTTAACACCTCAGCAAAAAGCTTTAAAAACTGCTAATGCAAACTATACTAAAACAGGTAAGTATACAGCAGCAGATCGTAAAGCAATTAAAGCTGATATCGCAGCAATGGAAGCTAAGCGTGCAAAGCGAACCAAAAAGAAGAAATAACTAGCACTCTTCGGAGTGTTGGCTTATCTCTTTCAAGGGATAAATAAAATAAGGAGTACAAAATGAAATTTGATATACTAGATGATAAGTGGGATATGCCATTAGCATGGTTAGGGCATATTAGTTTCTGGTTTGCTATGTTATTATTAGCTTCAGATGGCACATTTTGGCTCAATAAGATTGGACAATAAATGCACACTCAAGCAATTATAGCAGCTAGCCATAAAGCTAGTGAAGAGCTACAGATAAGAACACAGTTTATGAAGTTAGAGATAGCTTTAGATTCTTTTATTACTATTATCGGTAATAAAGAGCAAAGCCGCCTAGCTAACTTAAAACTATCAGAGAAACCTAATGGCTGAGCTAAATCCAGAAGTTTTAAAAATGGCTAAAGACTTTATGTCTCAAGATGTTGAGTTAGAAGCATTCTTAACAGGCCCTGCAGGTTCTGGCAAGTCTACAGAATTACGAGCAGTTATTGATTGGTTTGAAGAAACTAAAGTAAACTATTTAGTTGTTGCTTATACTCATCAAGCTAAGGAGATAATAGCTAAGAAACTACCAGACTCTTCTCCTGTTAAAACATTACATAGCTGGTTAAAGAAACGACCGGGTATTAATGAGAAAGCTAAGCATATTAAAAGTATTATGACTAACCATCAAATGGGTAAACCAGAACATTTACAAGTTTTAGTTGTTGATGAATTTTCTTTTGTTGGTGATGATGACTATATGAGTATTGGGGAGCTCCAAGATGAACTACTATTAGAGTCGTTAATTTGTAACTGCGGTAGAGATGTTAGTGAAGATGTGCTCTTTTGTGCTGATTGTGATACATCTCTCTCAGAAGCAACAAAAGAGGTTATTGACCCTATTAAGGTTATTTATGTTGGAGACCTAAATCAGCTAAGTCCTATCAAAGGCCCTACAGCCCCAAGACCAGGTGGACCTTTCTGGGTTAAGCTTAATGTTATTCACCGTACATCAACGTCTATTGCAGAGCCACTAGCTAAATTGGTGGAAATGATTGAAGGTACTAGACCTATCGCATATCTTGAAGCTAATGAGCACTTTCATAGAGGTATTGATATTGATAAGCTATATCTTGAAGATACTTGCGAAGATAAGAAGATGTATGCGTATACCAATAAAGCCGTTGAAGAACATAATGCAAAGATACAAGGATATAAGACCCCTATAAAAGGTGATATAGTTTATGTCACTACTTTAAGAGAATCTAAGACCTTAGTTAAAATCACTGATAAGCCTGAAGTAGACAAAGTATTAACACCGAATGGTGAGATTACAGAAGATACTAAATATAGTCCATTACAGTTCTTAACTACTTGTAAATATATTAAGTTCTTTCACTTTGATGATGGTTCTTGTATTCCTGGGATTTTCGGCTCTTATCAGAATAAACTTCAAAGAGAGAAATTAGGTAAAGCATTAGTTGAAGCTAATAAAAGTACTAAAGGTTCAAGAAAGGAATACAGAGAATATAAAGCTATTAATGACTTTACTTGTATCATTGACTTTGACCACTGTATGACAGTTCACAAATCGCAAGGCTCTGAAGCTAAGCATGTATATGTTGATAGCAAAGATATAGCTATCTGTAAAGACCTGCAAGAACGCATGAAGCTAACTTATGTAGGTATGTCACGTAGTAAGGATACGATATGGATGAGCAACTAGCTAGTTAAGTTCAGCATCATTTTGGTACTTGTATTGAAACTGCTAAAACACTTAAAATAGTAGTGAATACTACCTCTGTCAAGATTATTAGACCCAAGCTCCCTAAAATGGGAGATACTAAACGCTTTCGGCATTTTAGTGGTCATAATTATTATACAATGTATCCGATACTATATAAAACTGATGGCGCAAATTTATGCCAACATCTTGACGGTAAGTTTTGGGTTCCTAAAAAGTGGTGTACATCAGAAAAAGGCTTTAACTTTGTTTCTGATATCTTTGATATAACCTTAGTTAAAGAAATAAAAACCGATGAAATTGAGGGAGAAGATATACAGTTTTAAACGCCCATATCTCTCCTATATGAGACTTTTATTATATATTAATAGTTTAATATAATATTGCAAAATTTATCCGTATTGAGATTTTCGTCTAATATTCGTTTAATGTTAAAACGATATAATATTAGTAACGAAAGACGGAAACGTATTTCAAAATTAGCCAAAGGAAAATAAAATGGCAACTAAAAAAGAAATTCACGCAAACGTAATGGGACTTTGTGAGACTCATAAAGCTCCAAAAGCATTAGTAGAGGCTCTTGATGGTCTTCTTAAGCCTAAAACTGCTGGTCAACATGTTGATTTAGCTACTGTTACTAAAACTGACCCAAGTGGTAAAGTTATTGAGATTATGTGTCAAGTGTCTGACAAATTCTTACCTGCAACTGCTGACTTCTTCTATGAAGATAAATCTGGTAAAGGTATCAAAGGTACTGATGGTAAAATGCTTAAGCGTTTATCACGTCAAGCTGAGTCTATTCGTAAAGAGCATACTCGTGTTACTAAAACATCTAAAGATGCAATCGTTGCTGATTTACTTGCAAGTAAAATCGACAACAATAAAGCTCAGTCAATGATTAAAGCTCTTGAAGCTAAAACTCCTGATTTCTCTAAAATCTCAAGAGAGCTTCCAAAAGCTGAACCAAAAGCATAATGGCTCATCAACCAAAGTCTAAGCCTTGCTTTATTGTTCAAGACTTAGCCGCTGCGCAAAAGCGTAATGGTGGCTCACTTAGAAAATCTTCTAAGTAGTCATCGCCTTCGGGCATTTCAGTTTTATAAGGCCCTCTTTGAATTAGGCATCGAGGGTCTTAAGAGCTAAAAGACTACTCCTTATAGAATTTGGCCCTGCCGGGTGCTAGCACTCTTCGGATGCTAGCATGGCTTATAAGTTTTTGTGGTGCGAGTTTTCACTTGACGTCTCCTCGCCCTTCAAAAGCTTATGACGTCGATTAAGCGAATGGTGGTAGTCCACTTAGAACAATATAAAACATATAAAACAAAGGTAAAACATATGGCAAAAGGTACAAAAGTTAAAACAGGTCTAGGTAATCTAAAATACGTCTTTATTAAAGGCGAAGGTCGCAATGGTGCAATGCCGGGCGAAGAAGCTCGTATGCAATTCGTGGCATCTTTAGTAGTTCCAGAAAACGGCCCAGTACATAAAGGCTTTTTAGAGCTAATTGATGCTGAGTGGGATACTTGGAAGAAAGCCAATAGTGTTAAAGGGAAACCTAAAACTAACGGTATTAAAGTTGAAATGAAGAAGGTCGATGACCCTACTGATATTGACCCCGAGACTGAAGAAGTTCGTAAAGAGCCTACAGGTAATGTTATCATCACTTTTAAAACTAATACTAAATGGGCTAATGGTAAAGACCAAGTTATTAAAGTATTTGACCACAAAGGTTCAGATATTACAGAAGCTTACTCAAATGTTCCATGGGCAATCGGAGAAGGTTCAACAGGTATCATTCATGGTACAGCACAAGGTAATGATATTGGTGGTACTGCTAAAGTAACATTATACTTATCTGCTGTTCAAATTGGCAAGCTTGTCAAGTATGAAGGGGATGAAGTTGAAACTGAAGAGATTGACGGTGATGACATTGACTTAGATGAAGGTGTACCAGCCATTGATACATCTGATGATGAGCAACCAGCTATTTAACCACTAAGCATGGCTTCGGCTGTGCTTTTTATTTCTTACAATATCTCAGTTCAATTGAACTACAATAAAGGCAAGTAATGGAATGGATTCTTATTATTTATTTTACAACCCCAGATAGTAGCTATAATAGAGTTGAAAAAGTAACTACCGCCACTTCTATGGTAGTTAAAAAAGCGGAAGATTGTGATACAATTACAAAAAATCTAAAACTTTCTCTAAAACCGAGTTATCTCAAACGGAATAATGTGTATTCTACTTGCACTAAGGTGGTAGCTAATGGAATTTAAAGTTGTAACAGACCTTAAAGACTTACCGACTTTCAACCTAGCAGAACCAACATTTGCAGATATTGAGACAGATGGTCTATATATTAATATTAGATTAATTCAGCTCTTTCAACCTACTGCATCAGAAATAGTTTATATACTTGACATCGATGATATAGATTTGGAAGAAGCTAAAGCTTTCATTAAACCTCTATGGACTATTTGGCAAGGTGCCTCATATGACTTCGGCACATTGAATATGGTTACAGACCGCTTTGATGATATTATGTATCTATCTAGGTCTGCTTATCCTCAATTCATGGACTTCGATTTAGCCTCATTAGTTATTAAGTTTGGCTTAGGTAATTTATATGCGCACTTAGATAAGAAAGCTATGCAAAAAGCAGGATTTGTTAAAGGGGCTTATCTATCTCATGCCCAACTAGAATATTCTGCTATTGATGTTTATGCTCTTAGTAAAATCTGGGAAGACTCAAATATCCAAAAATGTCGTGAACTATTAGCTTATAAAGTAGATATTCTTTCTATGAAGTATGCTATTGAATATCAGCAAAATGGGTTAGAAGTTAACCAAGAGAAAGTAGCTGAAGAGAAAGCAAAACTAATTGGTGCTATGGCTAAGAATAGTGCTATTTTAAATGCAGTTCCTGTTCCTACTTGGTGGAGCGAAGGTGATAAACCTAAGTGGTGGCCAAAGTCAGATTACACTTTTGAAAACTGGACTGGAGTTAATTCTAACAGCTATCAAAAAGTGCGAGCAGCTCTTAAAAGCCATGAGTCTGATAAAAATGCTCTTATTCAAATAGTTTCTGAAGGAGGAGCAAGAGGTAAACTAGCTAAAGCTATCTTCGACCAACGTAGACTTATTAAAAGAGAAAGCATGCTTAATAGCTATGACTTTCCTAAAGTTTATACTAGGTTTAATGTAGCTGGTGCTGTTACAGGTAGATTTACTGCTACTGGTAAAGACTTACCAAGAGGTATTAATAGTCAGCAAATTACTCGTAATCTTCAGTATTTATTCAATTATGACACTGAAGGCTATACAGTTATAGAGGCTGACTTTGGTACTGCTGAGCTACGTGCAGCATGTAGTATTATGAAAGAGCCTGTAATGTATGCTGAGCTGAAAGCAGGTATTGACTTGCATAAGGTTTCTGCATCTATGGCTACAGGTAAGCCTATCGAGGAAATTACCAAAGAAGATAGAACTAAGGGTAAAGCTGTTAGTTTTGGGTTTATTTTTGGCATGTCTGCTAAAACGTTCCAGGAATATGCGTTTGTTAATTATGATGTTGTATTCTCATTAGCTGAATGTGTAGCTATTAAGAAGAAATATCAAGAGCATTATCCTGCTATTGCTAAGTATCATAATGAAGCTTGGAATGGTTATAAAAAACCTAGCCATGTTGTTAGTACAGCACTAGGTCGTCGAGCTAAGCCTAAACTAGGTACTGATGCAATTAATATCCCTACTCAAGGGACTATTGGTGAAACTACTAAATTAGCTATTCACTATGCAGTACAAGAAGATGAAAGAATTTTGAAGTATATCTATAATGTGGTACATGACCAGATTAATATTAGAGTACCTACAAAAGAGGTTGACTATTGGCGAGAGCTATTAGTTCGTAACATGCAAAAAGGCTGGACAGAAATCTGCAAGTGCAAAATCATGCACTACAAAGATATCGAAATGCCTGTTGATGCAGAACACAGCCAAACGGCTTAAGGACAAAATTATGACAACAATAGAATTTTTAGAAGTAATAAATGACTTTAAAAATGAGCACCAAGACCTATCCGTAGATTTAGATACAGCTTTAGACACTGCTATTGACTTAGGTAATAATTTACAATATGAAACCTACGTTAGTATTATGGAAAGACTCTATGAAGACTTTGGAGTTGAAGATGTCGGATAACATTGATGAGATTGAAGGGATTGACGATTTAGGTGAAATGGTAGATTTAGAGTTAGGCTTTGGTGGTGAAGTACTTCCAGAGAAAAACAATAAGATTGCACTAATTGATGCAGATACTGTTGCTTTTACTTCATGCCTCTCAGCTGAGGAAGAAACTACTGAATTTAATGAAGAAACTCAAGAGCATGAAGTAGTATGGGTAATTGATATTATGTCAGCTCTTGATATTGCTGAAGAGAAGATTAAACGTATTCTTGACCGTACGGGGTGCTTATCAGCTGAACTACATTTCACTAGCGGCCGAGAGAACTTTAGGTATGCAATCTTTCCTGATTACAAAGCTAATAGAACTGGGGATAAAGCCCAAAGAACTCCAGCAGGTTTATTAGCTGTTAAGGAAGCTCTTATGGAACGCTATTCTGGTTCTATGTCAACTAAATGGGAAGCTGACGATATTGTAGTTTATAAGAAGACTCAAGAACCAGAGAAATACATCTTATGTGCTATTGATAAAGATGTTCTTAAATGTATTCCAGGTAAGCACTTTAACTACTATGAGTCTCGGCATTTCAATAAAGATATGGCATTTATGGAAGTTACTGAAGGTGAAGCAAGAATGTGGCCATATATGCAATGTATACTCGGCGATAAATCTGATAATATTCCTGGTTGTAATGGTATTGGTCCCAAGAAAGCTATTAAGTTTGTGAATGATGCAATGACTCATGAAGAGCTATGGGACGGTGTTGTTAGAGCTTGGGAAAGTAAAGGGCAAACAGAAGAGGCCGCAATCTTAACTATGCAATTAGTTAATATGCATTGCTTAGTTGATGCTGATGGATTAACTATTAAATTATGGCAACCGCTAGAAAGAGATGAAAATGAATAAAATTGAAAAAGACTATAAAACATTAGTTCAACATGTGCTAGATAATGGTGTAGATAAACTAGGTCGTAATGGCATTACTAGGTCGGTCTTTGGCCAAGCATTAAGCTTTGATTTACAGGAAGGTTTTCCATTACTCACAAGTAGGAAAATGTTTTATAAAGGTGTTATGGGTGAGTTCGCGGCTATGGTTCGTGGCCCTAAGACTTTAAAAGACTTTGAAGAATTTGGTTGTAATTATTGGAAGCAATGGGCTAAAGATGATGGTAGTATTAATGTGGATTATGGTAATGCTTGGTTAGATTTTCATGGTGTTAATCAAATCAAAAATGTTATTGATACTTTAATTCTAAACCCTAATGACCGACGTATGTTAATCATTGGATGGAATCCTACCAACTTAGCTAACTTAGACTTACCTTGTTGCCACTATTCATATCAATGGTATGTTAATGATGGCAAGCTAGAGATGTTATGGAATCAGCGAAGTGCTGACCTAATGATTGGTGTTCCTGCTGATATTATCTTAGCGGCTACATGGAATATAGCTATGGCTGCTGAAGCAGGATTAGTGCCTGGTAAAGTAACAATGGTTTTTGGAGATACCCATATCTATGAAGAGCACTTTGAGAATACGACAGAATATCTTCGACGTCCTATTAAAGCCCTCCCTACTTATAGCTATAATGATAAGATGACTGTTACAGGCTTTATTCCAGCTGATATCTCTATTAGAGATTACAAGCATGCTGATGCAATTAAGTTCGAGTTAAAATCATGACAATTGGATTAGTTTTGCTAAGTGCGGACGGGTTTTATCTAAGTGAGTTTGGTACTTTACCTAGACGCCCACTATGGGATAAAGAGTTTATTACTAAAGTTATTAAAGGTAAGAGAGTTTTATGTAGCTATACTACACTAGCTACATTGCCTAAAAGCATGCTTTCAATAGCGCAGTTTACTACAGATACTAAAGCAGAATATGATGTTAACTTCGGGATTGATACGTTTAAAGTTAAACCAGATTTACTTATAGTTTCTCGTAGTATTAAGAATTTACATCGAGGTAAACGCTTTGATTTAAGTGAATTCGACCAAGTAGTACAGACAGAAGGATTGGAGATGTATACACATGAATAAGGTACCAGAAAAAATACAAAAGCGATTACAAGAACTATTAGTATCCAGTCCTTGTAATAAGCGTAAAGTAGCAGCTATTATAGTTGATAAAGTAGGGACTATACTTAGCGAAGGGCGGAATCACTGTAAAGAAGGTAGGCCTTGCGAAGATGAGGAAGGTAATACTACTGATACCGTAGTTCATGCAGAGATTGATGCTATTCTTAGTGCTAGAGAAGCAAGTCTCTCGGGAACTACCATCTATGTTACACATCAGCCATGCAAGGGCTGCCAAGCTGAAATCGACAAGTATGGCTATGAGGTAGTTATCTCAGAACAATTCATGAAGTTCGATACGGGTAAGCTTAGATACTCTCTTATTCCTCCAGAAGCTACTAAAGCATTAGCTAGTGTATTAACATATGGAGCTAAGAAATATAAACCAAACAATTGGAGGGAAGTCAATGACACTGCCAGATATGTTGATGCCTTATATAGACATCTTGAGGCATGGAGAGCTGGTGAGCAATTTGATGAAGAATCTAAGTTGCCTCACTTAGAACACGCGTTAACTAATATCGCATTTTTAATTGCGTTAGATGTGAAAAACTGAGTCCATACTTAGCCTATATGGACTTTTAAAAACTTATTTGATGATTTATATTAATCAATGATAAAAGCCCATATCGGAGTCGTATGGAGTTATAACAAAAACTTATAAAGGGTATAGATGTTACTTATGAAAGAGCATGTAGCTGACTTAAAAGAGAAATTCGAAAAGCAGCAAGATATTGCGAACCATTTAGGAGTTGGTACTAGTATGGTAACAGCCTATAAAAACGGTAGTAATCCTAGTATTGAGATAGCTATGATTGCATTAAAAGTTGATGGGGTAGTATTACACCCATTTAGTAAAGAAAGTTTAGAATACGAAATAGGAAAAAACAATGGGGCAAGTTAAACAATATAGTTTAGAGCAGTGTCACGAGAAGACTTTAGAGTGGTCTCATGATAGAGGTATTTTAACTAACGGTAAGTCAATTACTCAAGCCTTAAAACTAGGTTCAGAGGTAGGCGAGTTGCAAGATAATGTAGCTAAAGGCTTATGTATTAAAGATGATATTGGTGACTGCTTAGTTGTATTAACCAATTTAGCTAATCTTGAGGGCCTTACATTAAGTGAATGCTGGTCACATGCTTATCATGACATTAAAGACCGTCAAGGGTTCTTAAATGCTAATGGCAATTTCATTAAGTCTACAGACCCTACCTATGCACAGCAAAAGATTGAGTTTGAGAAACAACAAAGTCCAGAGCCTCATATTGTTGAAATGAATGTTCAGCAGGCTGATTTTGACCATACTGTAGAAGTTTGTGTGCTCTTAAGCGACGGGACAGTAGAAAAGCTAAGTTTTTATCATGATAATACTCTACAACAAACTTATACTATACAGCATTTTATGGGTAAGCCTATTGCAGAGCTGCAAAGAGCTATTGATGAATGCGCTTAAACCACAGAAAGGGAAAGCTTTTGATAAGCTCCCTAAGAAAACATTAGACACATTTGATACTGATACTTTCTTAGTTGGTACTAAGTTTGACGGTAACCAAATCTTTATTGTTAAAGAAGGCAGTGAGGTTAGTTTCTATACATCTGACTGGAAACCGTTCTATATAGCTGAGGTAGCTAGTAATTTACGTCGCATGACAACAGGTAGCTATATAGCTATTGGTGAGTTTATGCATGATTGTGAAGGTAAGTTAGGTGATAGGCCAAAGTCTGCAATCTTAACTACATATCGAACCAATTTTAAGAAATCTATTGATAACAATATATTAGATGAGCGTAAAGCTAATATTAGAATCTTTGACTTCTTGGATATTATTGAAAGACAGCTAATGGTAACTACAGTTTATGAAAGTAGAATTAGCTTAGCTGCTATGTCATTAGCTAATGTACCTAATATTAAAGTAATTAGACCACAATCAATGACTGGTAAAGAAGCTATTCAGTATGCTAAAACTCTTGTTAATAATGGTTGGGAAGGCATAATGCTTCATAGACCACATGCAACTTATCAGCTAGGTAAAAGAGTTAACTATTGTGTTAAGCTTAAATATCGTAAAACTGCGGACTTAAAATGTATTGCTGTGGAGCCTGGGGAGGGTAAATATACTGGTATGATTGGTGCATTACTATTACAAGATAGCAGAGGGCGTAGAGTAAGTGTAGGTTCTGGGCTAACTGATGGAATGCGGAGTTATAGTGATGATTACTTCTTAAGTCAAGTTATTGAGATTGAGTATGAACAGATTATGGCGACATATATCCAACCAACCTTCTTATGTAAAAGAGAAGATAAAACAATCGAGGAGATTGACTAATGTTACAGCAAATAAAGAAATTCTTTAGGAAGAAACCAAATAAGGAAAGCGCAATGAATATTGCCTTTAAAGAGGCTAAAGATGAGAAAATGGTAGCAGACATGAGTAAACCAGAGCAGACCAAGATTTGTGGGAATTGCCAGCATAGCGCTATAAAAGCAAAAGGACTACGCTGCATTGGTCCTGGTCTACATCATAAGTATGTTGAGTCTGATGACACTTGTGATAGTTGGGCATAATTATGGCAACTGAAGCTCAGATTCAAAAGAAGATTAAGACTTATCTTGAAAGAGAGGAAGCTTATATTATTAAGACTATAGCAACCAGTCATGCAGGTGTTCCTGATATCATAGGTTGTTATAGAGGCCAGTTCTTTGGTATTGAGGTTAAACACCCAGACCGGAAAGATAATGTTTCTAAGCTTCAGCAATATAACATCGACAAAATAGTTGATGCTGGAGGCTTAGCTATTGTAGCTTGGGACGTCGCTCAAGTTAAGCAGTTATTAAAGGATTTAGATGAACTTGCTCACAACTGATGTAATCCACCATAGCCTTCAAACTATTAAGGAATGGGATATGGATAATGACTCCACTATCATTACTACTATAGAACCTTTCACTTTAAAAGTGAACTATAATAAAGGCCAAGAGGCAGGCGTAGCCGAGCAAATTCAGTTGGGTTTGCGCGCCTATATTCAAGAACTACAGAAACAGGTTGATGAGTTATGATAGTTCCAAAGCCACACCAAGTAGCATTTTCAGAGAAGCTTTATGCTTTGATGAAAGTGAAAGGTTATGCTTATTTAGCTGGTAAGCCTAGAAGTGGTAAGACTTTAACAGCTATCTTAACAGCTGAGAAGTCTGATAAAATTTCTTCAGTATTGGTTTTAACTAAGAAGACTGCTATCCCAGGTTGGGAAAAGTTTACTAAAGGTATGGAGTTAAAACATAGTTATTATATTACTAACTATGAACAGGCACATAAGCTCAACGCGAGTGACTATGACTTTGTAATTATTGATGAGTCACATAACCTAGGAACTCTTGGTAAGCCTTCCCAACGTATTAAAACTATTAAGAGGCTATGCTGGAATCTTCCGCATATTCATCTTAGTGGTACTGCTATTGTTGAAAGTCCTTGCGGTATTTATCACCAAATGGCTATCTCTAAATTTTCTCCATTTAAGATGAAGAACTTCTATGACTTCCATAGACTTTATGGAGATAAGTATTATATTAAAGCAGCTGGTAGAGATATTGCCCAGTATGACAGAGCAAAGCCTGAGCTATTAGCCAAGATTAATGAGTTTACCATTTATATGACACAAGAGGATGCAGGCATAGATAAAGAGATGCAAGCTGTTGATAAGCTACATTATATTAGCTTAGATGCTAAAACTAAGAGCATTTATAATGAGTTAACAAAAGATAAAATAGTTTGTTTTGACCACTATGATGACCCACTGATATGCGATACAGTCATGAAGTTACGCACTAGTTTGCATATGCTAGAGTCTGGGATTGCTAAGATTGATGATACTTATCTAGAACTAGGTAATACCGAAAAACTAAAGTATATAAAGGAGACTTTCGGAGATGAAGAAACTACTGGTATTATGTGCCACTTTATTGGTGAGCGTAAACTTTTGGAAAGGCATTTTAAGAAAGCTAAGATATATAGCTCTACTGCTCATGCGGAAGGTGTTGATTTATCTCACTTGGCTAATTTTGTTATTATGTCTAGTGGTTATTCTGGTGCTAAGTTTATTCAACGCCGCGATAGAATAATTAATACTGAGGGGAGTAATACTTTAACAGTACATCATATTCTTGTTAAAGGGGCTATTTCTGACCAAGTCTATAAGAAGGTATCAAAGAAGGAGGACTTTAATAACTCTACCTATCTCGCAACTACTCTTTAGTAGCTGCGACTCCAAAAGTTCTAGAAGTTACATTTTTAACTTCTTCTTTCCTAATCCACTCACCAGCTTGTTTAACAGCTTTAGACTCAATTAGTTCTTTTTCCCAGCTAGGCATTTCTGATAATACCTCTTGAATCTGCTTAACACTTCCAGGTTTCCCTAATATTTTAAATAATTGCTTTTCATAAGCTAAGTGTTTAGAGGTCTTACTAAGTGGAAATCTTTGCTTAATAGCTGGCCATACTTGTTGGACTAGCCAGAATTTCATCTTAGCGGTAAGAGTTGCACCAATAGGTAGCTCATGTAATGTTCTATAATCTACAGCTTTTAATAATTTATCAGTAGCAAAAGAAGACTCCATAATATCCATTAGCTCTTGAGTAGCTTTCCCTTCTTTAGATACAAAGTTCTTTCTACTAATAATATCAGATAGTTTAGCAAAGTCAGTAAAGTCTCCAATACCTTCTGAAGTACTTCTTGTAAAAGCATCACCAATAACCATCTTTTCAAAGTTAGCAGATTTCTCTGGTCCTACAATATTCTCTAAGTGCTTAAAGATATTTCCGGGATTCCCTTCACTACTTCTAATAGTACTTAGGTTTTCAAACGCTTGATATGGTGTAACACTGCCTTCACGAACTTCTTTTAGTGCTTTACCTATAGTATGATTTTCTACATTTAGCATATAGTGATATTGCTTTTTAAGCGCTTTATAATGGTCATATAACTTAGGGTCAACACTTTGCTTTAATGTACTATCTAGCTCTTTTTGTAAAGCTAGTAAAGCATTCTTTTGGGTAAAGTTTTTAGTACCGAAAATTAGTCTACCATTTACTTTCATAGCATCAATTAACTTGGCAGGTGAAACCTCCTCAGCTTTAAGAATATTTAATAACTCTGACCTATCAGTTACAAATGCCTCATCCAACGCAGGTACATGCAACTTACGTTTAGTTGTTTCTTTTACTGTTTTTTGAACTGCCCCGTCAGCTACTTGCTTAGTAGTAGTTACTACGTCACCAATCTTTTCTCGTGCTGTTGCAGATATCATACTTTCAGCACTTTCTTTATTTATCTTTGTGACAATAGTTGATGTAGCATCTAAAGCATCTTCTACAAAAAGATTTTTAATTGGAGTACTAGGAAACCTAGCTTTCATAAGAGTAAACCCACCGCGAATAGAATTCGTAGCTTTCTTATGAGCCTTAACAAATTCAAGTAAAGTATCAGCTTTATCTAACTTGCGCCCTCTAACTTGTTTTGGGATATTACCAAGTCTTCTTACCAAGTCTGAGCGTTGTAGCATCTCTGACTTAATAACTTCAGCTACTTCTGGTGATGAAGCAGCTGCATGTAGTTTAATACTTTTACCACCTTCACCTAAAGCTTCAACTATACTTTTAGCTCTATTACTCCAAGTATCTGGTACATCCATTACTTTTTGATAATCTTTAAAAATTACTTCTGCAGTATCATCAGCAATCTTATTATGACTTAATAAATAGTTATGCACCGCCTTAGCTGTAGGCGGAAGTAATGCATCTAGAGCAGCTCCAAACACAAAGACACCTGTTGTAGTTAGTAGTCCGGTAATGGCAGCCTCTGTTTTTTCTTTTTCAACTCCTCGCTGTTCACCATAAGCTAATAAACCTTCAATAGCAGGAACCATAGCTTTTGACATAGTACTAACACCTAAACTAGCTAAGGTAGGAATGAATCTTCCAGCATCTGCCCAGCTAACACCTTCTACATTGTATTTGTCTTCATACTCTTTAATCTTCTGATTAAGCCCAGTAATAGCTTGTTTAGCTATATTATCTCCTGTATCAACTCCTAACGTCTCTAAGATATCATTAGGTATCTGCGCAAAACCTACAGCAGTTGCAGCAGCACCTAAACCAGCAGCAGCAATATCATCAGCAGTCTTCTCTACTGTAGCAGCTAATTGCTTTCTTGCTTTTTCTCTAAACGGATAGGCTGCAATCTGCTGTACTTCTTCTGCAGCTTTTTCAACAAATTGTTCCATCTCTTGGATATCGCCTATAGCGAATTCTCTCATTGCTTCCTGAGGTGTTTGCGGAGCTTTAGTGGGTTCGCCAATAACCGGAGCAGCCATCGCTTCTTCGCCAAATCTTTCTATGTCATCTGGAACAGCAACAGGTGCTTTAGGCTCCCACAGCTCTTCCTTAGGTTTTTCAACAGTTGTTGGCTCAGCTAATAGCTCATCACCAAATCTACTTGCACTTTGCTCTAATAAATCTTCACCGAAACCCATTTATGCTCCCTCATTTGTATTTTGAGGTAACTTTAGTTCAGAGCTTTTAGGGCTCTGGTTACCACCTTGCTGGCCTGGTAAGGCTCCTTGACCCATTGCTTGTTGCATCTCTGGACTTAGCATTTGTGCTGTCTGTTCTAGAATTACAGCTATTTCTGGACTATGCTTAGTCTTCATAGATTTAATACTCATACTTGCAGCATTAAAGAAACCTGCTGGATTAGCTCGGCTAAGCATCTGACCAATAGTTCCAGATAGCATAGTTTCAATCATCAGCTGATTTTTCTCATCTTCATCATTATATGCTGTAGCAGTCATTGTAATATCTACATTTGTAAAAGCTATTTCAGTATCTTCTGTAGGTACTGGAGCAATTATAAAACTACCGTCTTCTGCTTGCATAGGCTCATTAGTTGCTGGGTCTAGAATTTCTTCCATGACTGGAACCATAATAGGTTCACCTGTAGTAATATTATATTCGCCAGACCATTGTAATTCTGGTCTATTTATCTCAATCCACCGCTCCCCGATAGTTTCATCAACTATTCTAATCACTTGATTAGCTGTATAGTACTGTTTAATAAGATTAACTATATCCCAGCCTAATAATCTATAGAACTGCTCAAATTTACCGGTTACATATCTAAGTGCAACAATGGTTGAATTCTGCTGTAGCTTGACTTTTCTACCACTGTCAGAGGCAAACGCCATACCTAGGAAGCTATCGTTGATGCCTAGGACTCGTTGAATACGGTCGAAGGCTTTATCGATAATAGTGTACTGGTCTAGAACTTCTCTTGTAAGGTTCTCAATTCTAACACCATTTAAAGAGTTTACTTCAATAACAGCATTAACTCTATTGAAAGCATCTGTGAACTCATCAATATCCTCCACTGCGCTAGTTTCCACAATAGCTTTCTGTGAGTTAGCCATAAGTTGAATCTTAAGCAAAGCTTGGTTAATAGCATCTTGGGTAGGTAAGACTTCACGCATCATACCATAATATTCAGCTTTATTAGATATGTGCATCTTCTGTACACGGTAAGGATTCTTAACTTCTTTATGAGTTACTTCTGTTCTCATAAGCTCTACATCGCCAGACCAAAAGATACTCCACGACTTACCTTCATCATCTTTAATAATAGTATGGACTATTAAATAGTTATCAAAGACTTTAAAGTGTCCACTAAATTGAATATTATACTTACTAGCAAATTCAGCTTCATCAATAGATAAATGATTATTATGGCTTTCTAAAAGGTCAACTTTCTCAGTATCCCCAAACAAGTCATTTATTTGGTCTTTAGTAAGCCATTTAAATCTATGGATAAATCTAGCGTCGCTATAATCAGCTTTATTACTCATAGGGTCTAGAACTACTTCTTCTGGGTGAACCTGCTCTAAGATTATCTTTCTATGAGGTCTACCAAAATAGTCCGTTGTACCTGACTCTTGGACATCTATATAGCTAACCATTAACCCAGATAATACACCATCGAGCTTAATCTCATCACCAGTATTATCAAAGTGATTAGTTCGTAGTGTTTGCGAAACCATGTCATTAAGTAAGCTAGCTGTAGTAATATCACTGTACTGAACTGGGTCCACTTTAATATTATTAATAACTGTTGAATAATAGCCTTGAACCATTCTACCAAATAGTTTAACAACATTAAAAGTCTCCGCTGGTTGTCCTCTATTTTCCAAAATAGCTTTTTGCTGAGTATTATATTGTCGATTATGGTAATAATCTAATACTTTTGCGGCCTCTTTTCTAGAGTCCTCAAAAGTTTCATACCCTAGCTTAAAGGAATCTTTTAATGTTTCTAAATCTGTTTTCATTATTTAACTCCTTTAAGACTCTGTAATTTATCTCTTTGCTCTTTCGTGATATTATGAGGTGTTACACCCATCTTTTGTAATTCACTAGCATAACTCTCAAATGTTTCTACTTTAGCTGATTCTGCCTTAGTCTCTTGAATATGTGAAGGCTCTTTCCTGGTTTGCTTAACGCCTGTTACCTTCTCATACTTCTGCTGATTACGTAAATAATTTCTACGTTGTTCAATAAAAGTTCTAGGGTATTCAGTTTTAATACCGTCTAAGGTATTCTCATAGTGACTTGTTAATCCTTCAGTAAACCCTGAAATTGAAGCCACCATTGCTTCCTTAGTTGACCAAGCACCACCTTCAATAATATTTGAATACATAGCTCGTTCTTGCTCTGTTACAGCAGCACCTGACATATCTTTAACAAATTGTGCCATAACTACTTTTAACTCGGCATTAAAGCTAAGTTCATTCTTAAACTTAGCTAAGTCATCGGCTGAAATAGTACCTGTTGCACCAGCTCCTGCAAACTTCGCTACTGCATTCTTAACACGAGTAAACGCGTTCTTATCCATTTTTAATGTACTAAGTTTATCTTGTAAGATTTTAAAGCTACTTACCATAGAACTACGTTTAGTTAAGTAGTTTGTAGTTTCAGTTGTAGGTGCTTCTTTTCCTTGTAAAGTCTTAGCACGTTGGTAACGTTGCTCAGCTTCTTTTTTATTACCAGTAAGTGTAACAGTTTCAGAAAGGCCTTCTTTAAATTCTAAGCTACCTTGTGCCATTTCTTTTTCAAATGGAGATGCTTCAATCACAGCCCCTGCTTCGTCATACTGCGGTGTAATTGGAGTACCGGTTTCGGCTTCTTGCTCTTTACTAGCTTTTATGCCCTTAGCTTGTGTAGCACGTTTTTGGTCATCTATCCATTCTAGCATACTATATTCTGCTCTCTTATCTGCCGGCACTGCAGCTTCATACTGTTCTTTAGTATAGCTAAACTTAGTTTCACCTTTACCGCCAGTTTTAACTTTGGTAATACTTGCGCGTTTTAGCTGCATATCTAATGCCTGGCTATCTAAGCTAGAAAGATATCCAGTTTTAGCAAAGACTTCATACATATCAACTAGCTCATAGCTAGGTTGTCCAGCCTCATCCATACCTTGAACTTTTACAAATCTATTAAAGCCTTCATGGTCAGGGTCTAAACCTGCTGCTTTAATTTGCTCAGGTGTCATATTTTTCATTTGACTTCTAGTATCTTGTAATTGCTTAACTACCTCTGGGTCCAGATTATGCTTTCGTAATAACGCTTGGTCTTCATCAGATGCTAAGTTAATATCGCTAACTGCAGTAATATTTGTAAATTGCGGAATTTGAGAACTAAATGATTGATTTACACTAGGATTCTTAAGTAATCTATTTAAGTGTCCAGTGTTTCCATCAATATTAAATTTCTGAAATGCCCCGTAAGTTTCTTGACGACTAAGTTTTTCATTTAACGCTTTAGTCTGCTGCATTAATACTTTATTCTCTTCAGCTATTTGCTCTGGAGACTTTTGTAAAGACTGTTGATATTGAGCTTGTTGCATTTGAGTTTCTAGCAATTGGTTCTGCTTTTGTGCTCGCTCACGAGCAATAGCTCTACTTTCACCTTGTTGAACTCCTGTCATTCCGGCTGCTATAGCTGAGCCTAATCCACCTGCATTCATTATGTTCTCCCTTGCATTGATTGAAGATAAGCATTTGTATCTAAATAGCTTTGGCTTGGAGCTTGTCGACCTGTCTGCATTCCTACATGTTGGCCATAAGCGCTAGCCACCTGACCAAGTCCAGCCCAGGCTTGTTGTTCACTACCTCTTGCATACTGTAACTGAGCAGCTGCTGCACCATATTGTTGCTGACCTACTTGTTGTTGCTGACTAAATGCGGTCTGCATCCCTTGCTGAAGTTGTCCTCTTTGTCCTAAGCCTAAGCTTAGAAATCCTTGTTGCTGCTGTGCTACTTGTTGCTCTGCTCCTGCTCTAACACTTGCTTCCTGCTGAGCTTGAGCAATAGTTAAGTCAGTAATACCTTGAGCTTCAATCCCAGAGCCAGAGATACCCCGCTGAGCTAATTGCTCTTTAAGTTGTTCTTGTAATCCTTGAAAAGATTGCGCTGTTGCTTGAACACCTATAGCCTCAAATCTTTCAGGGGTGAGATTTTGATAGTACTCACTAAGATTAGCTTCAACAGGCCCATAAATATCATCCCACTGCGCTTGCTGCTCTCTTTGCCAGGCCATTTGCTCCATAGCAATACGCTCTTGTGAGCGAAGAGCTGCCGCTTGTTGCCCGACTGCAGCTTCCTGCGCTTCTTGGGCTTGTGTTATACCATAAATTGAGGCTCCTGCCCCTACTATCGCTGCTCCGGTCATTATGTAATCCTTTTCTGGTATGTTAGTTCTGTATTAGCATATCCTAGTCTTTCTAGAAGGCTACCCCAGTTATCATAAGTTTTAAGACTATAAATAATCTTATTAATGCCATGAGTCTTAAGGTCTGCTTCAGCATACTTAAATAATTTAATACCTAAGAATTTCCCTCTATAATCTTTATCTAGATATAGAGTATCTGCTGCTGCATAGGTATCATGCTTACTATGTAGGCTAGGCATTGTAATATACCAAGCATAACCAACTAATTTTTTATCATCTCTTACAGTGTAAATATAAAGAGCTCCTATTTCTTGAAATGCATTATAAGCTTCCCAGTTAGGATTAAGGATAGATTCCTTAGAATCCGGGTAATCTTTATAAGCGATAATAAAATAGTTAAGCATCTCTTCTATAAGGCTTTGAGATAACAGCTCTTTAGTGATTACCATGAAAACCTTTTTATGTATATTATACCCAAATAATCTTAAACAGACTTTAAACTATCAATTTCAGTTTGCATTTCTTCAATTATAGCTAGTAACTGTTTAAAGAAATTGAATACAATAATCTCGTCCGATAAATCAGTAGGTATATGAATATTACTTGCCATTATCTCTCCCTTTTATTTTATACTCTAGCTCATATACTGACCCTGTACCAGTCACCTTATAGCTAATCTCATACCCTCTCTGCTTGCCTGCAGGCAGGTTAATTTCCGCTGTAGTGCGATTTACCGAAGATAAATTATGGCTTAGCACAGATACTTGGTCTATAAAGAATTCAATAGTAATATCACCACTATAAGATACATATACTGAGTTATACAATTTAACTATAGTGATAGAACCATCAACTAGTGCCCCCGATTTATACTCAAGAGCCTTAGCAGTACCATTAAATGCTTTAAATAATTCTGTGCCTAGTACTGAGTATAACCCACCTTCTGCTAATGCTAAAGACTCCCCATAGCTAGTTAATACTGAAAAGCTAATCCCTTCTGTTTTATCAACTACAAGAATTGCATTAGCCCCATAGCCATCTGTATTAGCAAAGGCTAAGTAATACTTATTTCTATAAGTAAGCCCAAAACTAGGTTGAAATGTGTCACCTACTCTAAACTCTTGCATATCTCCTAATTTAGAATAGGAGAAGTTTTCTATTCTTCCTCCATTACTAATCATCAAACCCTCATTAGAGAGCCAGATAGCGCTACCATCTAAGTACGCAATACTATAGTGAGACACACAACCAATCGTTCCGCTTATCTGCGTAATAGCAAAATTAGCTTCAGTTGTCCCTGTTACTATATAGATTCTAAATTGTGTCATAACTATAAGACCACTATAGACTGCAGCAATTCCTGTAATAGTATCATCCATCTCTAAGAAGTTATTAGCAGGCCAATATCCAAAATCTGCAATTTCACTAAAATATAGCTTAGTATCCTTAGCTGCAAATAATCTAGCATATGCTACTGCTAAGTATCTGAGATTGGTTGGTGAAACTGTATTACTATAGCTATCTAAAACTTTTCCATCTACTGGAATATCTGCAGTTAAAGGCATAATATATGAGGTAGCAGTTGTAGCTACTGACGCTATTAAGGAAAATGTACCTGTAGCATAACCTCTATGATAAATACGCAACTCTGTAGCCTCCGCTGGAGCAGAGGCTATAAAAGACCAACTTATAGTATTAGTAGTTTGATTATAGACGCTAGCATCAAAAGTTGGTATAGACTCTACACCAGTAAGGCTGTTATAATAAGTAAATGCTATTTCCGGAATATACTTTAACTTAATAGAGACATCATCTAAGCGCCCCTCTACCCCAAAGTCACTAGTAGATTGTGTATGATATCTACGCACATCTAAAGCATTAGTCGAACTTGTAGGAGTAAAAGTAACTGTTCTAATTGGGGCCTTCCCATCATGGGGTGAGTCTGGGACTATATCTGTAACGACATGCCATAAGGCGCTAGTATCTTGACTAAGGAATATATCATAACTACCAGTTGACCAAGGCTCTGATTTTGCCGCACTAACTTTAAATTCGTATGCTAGCCCAGGAACAAATGACATAGAATCACTAAGCCAATGCTGAGCACAATTAAAGTCTGGGCCGGCTGCGACTCCTCCTGTAGCCCTCATAGTTAATAAACCATTCCAAATAGAATTAAATAAAGTTGTTCCAGAGGATAAAACATTTGTCCAATAATCTGGATTATAAACTGAGCCAGAGATTGCATAAGTAGAAAAATCACCATTTTTAACAAGTTCAATTGGCTCTTGTGTTGTGGAATCCACTTCTACTAAATCTGGCGCAACTAGGCCTACACCTGCTTCACCTGTACCATCATTAACAATAATACTGGTTGGTGTTACTTCATCATATTTAGCTATATATAGCTTATTACGGTATTCAACAAAACTTGCTTCTATGTCAGAAGATTGCCAAGTATTAATAGCCTCAAAATATTTTAAATACGGAGTAACAGGCTGGCCAGTAACTAAAGTCTTATCTTTAACAGGTACTAAGCCACCAGAAGATAAATCTACGTTACTTACTACTTGGCCTTCATTTGGTTGTAATAATGATGAGTCATGTCGAAGGTTTAAGCCTCCATTAAATGTATTAATTTTCATGAGTATATCCAGTAAGTTTTATTCTTAGTTTCATCATCATCAATATGAAGCTGATTTTCACCTAGGCCATATCTAAAGAAACCTGCTTCAATCGCAGCCTCTAATATCTTCTTCTTTTGGCTTTTACCTTTATTTAAAATATCAATTGCACAAGGTAAAGTACCGCCAGTCTTTCTGCAGTCACCATGAGATGAAGTAACACTAGAGTATTCTGGGTGTCTATTACATCTTGCACCTGATACATGCATAGGAAAGCCTACAATATATCGCACAGCTAATAGTTTCTTTCTTGTTGAGGGCCTAATAGTTAAAGTACAATCTTTATTACCACACTTACATGCTAATTCATCGATACCGTTAGTTAAAAAATAATCTTTCATGGCCATACCTTAATAAGTTCTACTATTGCATAACAAATACCAGAGACTAATAATCCAAATAATGTTCTAATAGCATAAGTTCTACTAGTCTCTAAGCTAGTAACTCTAGCATTAAGATTATCCACTCTTGTTGCTACAGGTAAAACTGCATCCATATGCTTCACAAGTTTATCAACATCTTTTGAAGTATTCTTAGCAATTTCTGTTAGCGTACTTATAGACTGAGTATTTTTAATAGCTAGATTTTCTAAATCATCTGGTGACATTATTAGTTCCTTGTATTTAATTTGTTTTTGTATTAGAGCATACTTTGTTCGCTTCTTTATATAATTCAACACAGCCTAGTAATTCAGCTAATCGCTCAACTAGGTTAGCCCCCTTTTTAAGCTTACACTTAACTACAGGAGTTTCACATTTTACCGGTACTTTAACTTTGATAATTTTATCTTTATAAACTATCTTTTCAGCACACCCACTAAAGAGTAATATTGTCAAGATAGCGATTAAGGTCATTCGCATCATTACAGTTCCCTCGTGTTATATTTACATCTTTCACATACTTATTTAATACCTTCTCAGCTATCTTTGGGGTATTTTTTAGGTACTCATTCATTTTAGCTTCTATATCTACTTGTATACTAGTGATAGCGTTATTCTGCTCTTCAATAGAATTATTTAAGTTTTCTTTATCTACCTTAAGCTCTTTAATAGTATTATTAGCAACAATAATATCTTTCTCAAGGTTCACATTATCTATCTTATAATAAGCGCCTGTAGCTAACGCTAAAGCTAGGGAACCTCCTAATATTTCTGTGGTCATGCTTATCCTTCAAAGTTTTTTTCATCTGTTGATACTTTAGTACTCATATCAAAACCAAAAAATACCCCTGTTAGTACAACTATTTCACCTAGTACCATTAGTAAAAGATGAGAGTCTTTAAGACCATAGATTGAGCCTAGAATACCTGTTAATACTAGAATTACTAGTAGAGATACTAATAGCCATTTAACAATAAATCTCTGCTTCTCTTTTTGATGCTTAGTCATTAGAATAACCTCCAAGCTTTCTTGCTACAATGCCACTTTCTTCGGTCATAAACCGCCAATATTCTACAATGCAAACAGCTTACCAATGATGCTTCATTATCATCTATTCTATCGCCTAATTCACTTGATGTAGTATTGAAGCCATCGTACCCCATGAAGGTATTACCAACTTTGTTTAGTAGATGCAAATTACCTCTTATTTGTTTATTCCAAAAGAATATAATAGACATAATTAAATACACTATCCACATGATAATAAATGCAGGGTATCCCATACGATTTTTACCGTATAATAAAGGCATGATAAAAAGAGATACTGTAATCAAGAATGAGAACCCGATAGGCAAAAATAGTATTTTAGGAATTATTCTAAATCCTAAAGTCTTGTTTCTGTAGTCTGTTACGACAACTGCTATACTTAGCCCTACCCATAGGAATATGCCTATTGATAGAAGTTTATTATCTAATACGAAATCTAATATATCAAACATAAAATTTTCCTCTCTCTACTGCAAACCAAGATAAAAATGCCATAAACTCAGCTTGACTTGCAAATGGAACTTTATTACCATTTTCACAATGTAGTGTTACTGTTGGCATCCCCAACTCAAACGCTGTCTTTATCTGCTGAACTCCGTTACCATCATCTTTAGTTAATGATACCATAGTTCCGTTGTAGTCCATGCCTGTGAGCATAGCTTGTTTTCGGTCTATTTTAGCCTGTGCATCTGTTTGAGCTTGTGCATCTGCATTATTCTTAACTGTATCAGGTTGATACTTTCCATTAACATCGGGAGTAGTTTTATAGTACTTACCCTCACCTACAAGTAAATGTAGGTTTTTATGATTAGGTAAAACTGTTCCATCATCTTTAAGAGGGAGTTCTCTTTCAACAAACCCTTCTTTATAAAAAGTGAAAGTGCTTCCTTGTGCATCATTATAATAAGTCATTCTATTTTCCTTTTCTTAATTCGTGCCAAATAAGAATAGTTCCAGTACCCCTAAGTACATATTCTGAATTATTAGGTATTGTTACTGATTCTCTAAACGGAAAAGCCGTAGCTGATAGTTGTTGGTTGAAGCTTTGTCTATTGAGACCATCAACTTCTAAATATGCAGTTGTCGTGTTAGTTCCTCCTACAGAAATATATAACTCTATTGGCTTCCCTGTATCATTAATATAAACAACTTCTGCAACTCTTTCGCTTTTTACGTCTTGCCATTTCTGCTCTAAATCAAACCCTCCACGAATAGTAACATCTCCTTTAAACTCAGCATTTTCTAAAACTACCAAATCATCAACTACATTCTTAGCTAGCTCGTCTATATAATCAATATACTGCGGTGTTTCACTTGCTACCATGATTGGATTACGTATTAATGAGATGTTAGGTACTACTGTTGATAGTGTTGGTTGTTTTTTGAAAAGAGTAATGTCATCACAATAAGCGTAATGTCCTAGTGTTGCACTATTAATAGTTACTATAACTTCTGTGGCTGTGCTTGTTGCTAGGTACTCATATCTAGATGTTATTTCAACACCACCAATAAGAATAGCCATAGATGCTGTACCTGCTTCAAGCGTTGCATCAATTATGTACTTTTCGCCAATCTCTGTACTAAATGTTTTTTTAATTCCTCCAAAACCTGTCGCTCCATTAGTGATTGCTAATCTATTTGAAGCGACTTCTATCTGCTCATCTCCTTGTCTAGCGACCCAAGCAGTATAAGGAGCAACTAGAGCACCATTAGCTTGATTAAAGTCACCTATATAATTAGATGAGCCATCAACTAAAAGCTCACTGCCTGAAGTCTCACGATAAACACCATCTTGAAATACCAAACGGTTATCATCTGCAAACTGCTTATTATACATCCCATTACTAGGTTTTAGGTCTTTATATCCCCAAGTTCCACCTTCTGTATAGTAAACCCATTTCTTGCCATCTGTAGCACCTGCAAACAGAGCTAGGGGTAAGTCACCTATAAAGGCTTCAAAGTTATGGATAAAACCATTAGCTCCTTTACCTTTACAGATACCAAAGTTACCATCTAGTATATTAATTACTGAGTTGTCTGCTACTTCATCATTATCTACAGGTTTAGGGAAGTATGAACCTCCACCATCTTTATTAGTATCATATCTTACTAAGGCTGTATATTGTCCTCCAATTGCATTAAGTTGTGCATTTGTTGTATCTATTCTAAAGCCATTTGGAACTATAACGACATCATAATCACTAATTGTTTGTTCAGCAGAAGATAAGTTTAGAAATAGTGCATGAGTTTGTTTACTATGGTTAAGTGCCCATCCACCAATAGAATCTGTTCTTTTTACTATTACTTCAACTGGCTGTTGAATATCTCCGTTAATATCTCTAGTTTCAATAAAGTTAACTGCACCTTTACCTATGAATGTCTCAATACCCCATGTAGTTGATTTAGTTTTGTAAGACATTGAATACAAATGATTTATTGTGTTTGATTGGTCTGCTGTTCCTTGAGATAGTACAGTAAAAACTACGTCAGAACTACTAGCCCATTCAGCCCTAGACATAGTATCAGTCTTATTTAGCCAACCTAGAGTAGCACCATCTTCGCCCATTAAAGTATTTACCATCCAATCAGCAGTGCTAGTAAGATTTTTAACAATTGATAAATCTAAATTTTTACCCGCACTATGCGGTATACTATGCCCTGCTAATCCACTACCCTCGTAAAGCTCTATACCTTCACCAGTTACAGGATTAAAAGCCTCTAAGTAGTTTTTACCTTGATTAGTTTTACTCCATTTGATATGAGTGAATAGTTCTTGGTATAGTATGTACGTTTCATTGAGTTTATTAAAACCTTTCTCTAAAGTATCCGCACCTAGAGAAGCACCATTTGAATTAAAAGCTGTAAGAGTGGTAGCATCAAATGTTTCTGCTATTGTTGTGTCTGTCTCTATTCGATTACCTACACCCATAAGACCATTACATACATTATTATGTTCTATACCATTTCTTGCTTTAATATGAACTTCACTAATATTACCTAGACATTCACTATACCCTCTTAGTAAAGCTTCATCACCATTTGCAACAATACCAAAACCTAAGTCTTGTCCTAAGTCTGGGTGGTCACTACCAACTCTTACCGTAAATAGTTCTCCTACTTCGGGAGTAGTTCTATCATTATAGTAGCCTGTACCATTTCCATTAACTGTAAAATCAATACTCTTAATACCTGTATTCAAATAACCTTCTGAGGCAGGTACATCTACTGTTGTAGTTCCTGTTGCTGTTTCTACTGTTGCAGTTAAAGTACCTGCTGTTGCGTTCCAATAGAAATGACCTAACAAGAGAGTATCCGTTGCTTGGTCAAATACCCCACCTACCCCATTTTGATATGTAGCATTTGAACTAGATGTTTGTCCTGTATAAGTAACTCCATCATAACCTAAAGTAGTAATAGTGTTTGTGATAGTATTAGTACCACTTTGCTGTACACTTGTAGCTAATTGACTAGCTGAGTACTGATTCACTTCATCTAAAGCATCTTGTACATTAGTAGCAACTAATTCGGAATTAGTATTGTCATAAGCAACTAAGTTAGCTAAATCATGCCCAGAATGAAAGTTAACTTGTAATGTAACCTTAGAAGGGTTAGCTTTAACTACATATGCTACAGGTTGATTATAGTAACCATTAGCTATTACTGGAGTTTTGGTAAGTCCTCCAGCAGTATTTGGATACAGTATATCTTTAACTGCCCAAGCTACTCCATCATTAGCAACACCGTCATTATCTAAGTTCTTCATAATACCTGTAGAAATAGCAGTAGCTGTATTACCTGTTAATACGTCTACCTCTATAATAGCTGACGCTGGTTCTGTTAAGCTATTTCTTTTACGTACTTTCATAGTAGTATCAGAAGCTCCATCTACTGTTACTACATCTCCGCGTACTAAATCCTCTAATGCTTGTATTTCAAGATGAACTACATCAGCATGTATTGTATTAGTAATACTATCCATTGTCTTATTGGTAAATTCCATAGCAGCTGTTGCAATAGCATCTGCAGTTGTATCCACATATATACTACCATTATACTTCTTTAGCCCCTCAGCAACAGTATCAAACCAAAGATCACCTGCTTGTAAAGGAGTAGTGTCACTTCTTTGCGTAGGTTCAGTAGCACTAACCTGATAGACTAATGCAAAGTTCCGCACATCGTTAATATTAGTAGCTGTTGTATTTACATTATCAATATCTGTTGCTACTACTTCAACAGCAGGGTAGTCAGTATCTAAAGCAGTTTGTAGGTTACGAGAGGCATCAAACGGCATATTTTGGGCATTGATTTGCGTTACCGGAACAGACACGCCATTTCTAGACTGAGTTTCTACTTCAGTACCAAATGTGAGGTCTTCTAAACCAGCTTTATTTTTCTCTATTTTTACTAACTCACTCATTAAATACTCCTACATATTTAGCTGTTCTTTGACTAGTGTTACTAGAATCTCGCTTTTTAAACTTGGCTCTTTGTGCTACCATTCCTGTATAGATACTAAGCTCTTCAGCTGCAAGTTGACGACTCATTGTATCTTGATTAATTCTTAACGCGTGCGCTGCAATATAATGACTAAGAGCCTTATCCCAAATATCATCTAGCGGGCACTCATCTGTTATAATAAGGTCAACTACTTTTTTAATATAAAAGACTTCAAGATATTCGGTTAAGGTGGCCCCTGTTGGGATACCATCTTCATACACCATTGAAATAGCGTCACCGCCATAAATTCCAGTAATTGTACCATAATTACTAGTAGTTACTGCTCTAGTGGCATCAAAGTTTGGAATCGGGTATACTTTAAATGAAGTTAAATCAGATTGGTCATGGATAGCATACTGGATAGTATCTCCCGTAACAGTTTCCCATTCTCTCCTGATATTGTCCATATTTTTATGTAGAATTAATGGAATATTTTCACCATTCCACTCAACTCTAGTTACCTTAAGAGCTATAGAAGCTAGGTTATAGCTCTGTAATCCTGCCTGCAGTTCCACAAAAGTAGATTCTTCTAAAAGAATTTTTGTATCAATAAGAATCTGGTCAATACCTTCATTTAATAAGTCTAAGAGCCTTGTATCAGTCCAGCGAGTTTTAGCTTCATCTGCTAAGATACCTCTAGCTTTATCTATAATAGCTGCAGCAGTACTCATTAGAAGTCACCCTCACCATTAGCAAAAATACTAAAATTTTTCATAGCAGTCTCCTGAGATAGTTAAGAAGACACTCCGAAGAGTGCCATATAACTAGCCGATATAAAAGCCAGTTGATGTGTCAAGCTCAATATACTCAAGAATAACACGAAGACGTCCTGCTGCGTCTGGAGCTACTGCGCCAGCTACAATAGAAACTGGGCCACCTGTAGCAAACTGAGCAGGTGTAACTGAGCCGTCAATAAGACCAGCCGCTGTTACAGCTACCTCATTAGCGATTACAGTTGTACCAACTTTAACATCTACTGTACTTGTTGCAGCACCTGAAACTGTTTCGACAAGTACTTTAGCACTTAGTACAACACTATTAACTGGAATGTTAAATAAAGTATCATCCATAGTTGCGCTAGTAGCAACAGTCTCACAGACTGCTACCGCTACTTCTCTCTTTTGGTTATTTTTACCAACTAATGTTAAATCAGCCATAATTTACCTCCTTATGCCTGAACCGTTAAATCAACTGCAATTACTGACCAGTCAATGTTCGTTACTTTAGCGTCTTTATAATCGCCACCACTTTCTTCTTTCATTTTAGCTTTCTTAGCTTCTGAGTAGAAAGTTACTGCAGACTCTGTTCTTGCTTTATGGTCAAACTCTTCCATAGTATAGTCTGGCATTTTACCCATTGCAAGTTGTAATGCGCCAGCACCAAGGATTAAACCACGTGAACGCAATGTTGAAGCTTCATCAAAAGCATCTTGACCTGTCCAAGCATCATTTACTGAATCGTACTGACGTAAACCAGCAATTTCAATCTCAGTATCATTTAAGCCCCAAGCAGCTCCAGCTGCAATATTAGCTGTCTCACCAAAGAATGTATCCCACTCAACAATAATTAAATTACCAAGTTTACCAATAACACCAGAAATTGCTCTATTGTTATTACCACGAATATCACCGTTATAAATTAATGATTGATAACCAGTAGATGCTTTAAGTTTACCTGCCATAAAAGAATCAATAGCGAATAGCCACATTTTCTTACCGTCTTCAGTTTTAAATACTGGTGGTGGACGGCGTGTTGCACCTGTGTCATAACCACGACCTGTTTTAAGGGCTGTTTCAATCTCTTGTAACTCTGCAATACCAAAAGTTGTACCAAGGTCAATAATATGTGTAGGAGCTTGTCCTAAGTTACCTTGTGCAGCATCAACTAATGCTTGGTCTTTCCAGCGAATAAATAAATCAGATAAACCTGAACGAGAATTTGAGTGCTCATTAATAGTTAAATCACCGATGTTGATACCATCGAATGCATCACCATTATCTACAACTAAACGATATTTATCAACTGTGATTTTATCAGAGAATTTCTTCTTCTGTTCACCTTTACCAACCGCTTGCTCTTTACCTTTGATAGCTTTACCTGAAAGGTTACCATCATAATCAAAAACTACTGTGTGCCCTGAACCTGAACTAATATCATTTTCTTGGTATACGATAGAATCTTTTGTTGTACCTGTATAAGGGGCAAAAATTGACTCAGAAGACTTTTGTACAAGCCCTTCGACCATCCACGACTTACGTTCTAAATCGCTACCCTCTAAAACTACTGCTGTACCCATAATTTAACTCCTGTTAAAATGTTGTTTTATCATAAGAAGCTACTGCGTCTTTATCAGCTGCGCCTTTAGACACAGTACTTCCACCACCTTGGTTATTGAGGTTAGGTTGTTTCTTAACCTCTGAACCATTTGTCACCTGTTTTGGAGTTTCTAAGTAAGTTTTTACATTACCTAAAAATTCCTCAAATGATACTGTACCTTCATCTAATGCTTTAGTAAAGCGAGGTGGTACATCATTTGCTAATACGCCGTCAGTAATTAAGTCCCCGTGTTCCTGGTTGAATTCGGCCAGGATGATACGGCGACGCTCTTTCTCTGAAGCAAGGTCTGCTTTATCTTGAGTCTCGGTTAAGATAGCTGCCATAGCGTCTTGTGCCTGAGTCTCATATTGATTAAGCTTTTCTCTCCATGCATCTGGATTAGCAATTTTTAAATCTTCCAGCTCTTCCCGCTGATCTTCCGATAATTTAAAAGATTGTGATGCAAGTTCGCTCAGCTTTTCAGCTAATGCGTTCTTCTCAATTTCTAGAGCTTTTACTTTTTGTGAAGTTTTAGTAAAGCCAGCTTGAGTATCGCGACGACGCTTTTCTAAAGTAGCTGCGTACTTAAGGTCTTCTGGAGTATCCTCTGGAAGTTCCCAAGTACCATCTTCTTTTTCTGTCATTTTACCGACAACCTCGTTCACACGCTGCTCGTATGTAGGCTCACCTTTAGGCGAGGTAGCAGTTTTAACTTCTGGATTACCCATCCCATCTCCCTTATAAATAATGTATAGACTATTATACCCAAGTAAGTTTAAAAATTTATTAAACTATGATAAAATTTTTAAACTTGATACCCTGACCGTTTTCGCTTCTTTTTCTTCTTATGGGTAAATGTCTGTTTTAATGACAATACCATATAACGAAACGCATCCGCAGGGTTAGACCATTCGTCATGCTTAGGTTTCTTCTTCCAAGTACCTAGCTTCTCATCCCATTCTTTACTATAGTTAATAAACATGTTTTGCACATAAGCTAGTGATTTATCTATCCACAGCCTAGCCATCCAATCTCTCCCTAGCTCAATCCCTTCTTCTATAGAAATCTTCTTTAATACCATATTAGGATACCCATACTTTCTAAAGGTATCCGCTCTTGTTTTCCCGCTTGTTAAATCAGTAACATTCGCATCATGTGGTAAATAAATAGGAAACTTATAGTTATATCCTCTTTCTCTTTTCTTTCTATCCATCATCTTACAATAATGTTGTATCGGCTCACCTGAGTTATGGTATTCATCAATTATCCTAGCACCATCTACAAACTCCTGGAAGAAGAGAGCTACCATCGTATCATTAAACCCAAGGTCATAGGCTACATGCACTTCCAGCTGAGGGTCATATAGGTCTTTAACTAATCGTTTTTTCTTGATTATATTATCTCTATAGAGTCTACCGTAGTAACTACCATCTTTAGCAGCCATAAATGCCTCTTCAGCTGTTGATGGGTACTCTTGGGTCATATCTTCTGTTAGTTCTTCTTTCTTAGCTGCATACCACCACTTCTGCTGTTGCATTAAAACTATATCTAGCTCATTCTCTAATTCTGCGAAGTAGTTAACTAGTTCACTTGATATATCTATCTCATAGTCGAGGGTACAGTCCGGGTCTTCTAACCAACTTAAGAAGATAGCCTGGAAGTCTAGTGGGTTTAGCTCTTTCTCCTCTAGTGCCATAAGCTCTGCTTTTATCCACATCTCGTAGAATAGTCCGCTGCGCCCTTCTGCTGTTGACTCTATGGTAATCCTATTATTTTTCCCTACTGCTTGAAATGCCCCAGTCTTAAGCTCCTTCGCTTTCTCTGGATATTTCTTAGCAATCTTCCCTAGCTCTGATACATGTAGACTCTGGAGTGTATCCCCACGGAAGTTACCTATCTTCAAGATACTGTCATTACTGAACGACATACCTTTCTGGTTGTTCGAGGTCATCTCGAGCCCCATTAGCTGCTTCACGTTCGGGTCGAGCTCATTCCACATCAACTCGGCACGTTTACTTAGCTTATCCGACTCATCCTGCCCTACTGACTGTATACCAGCCTGGAACCCCGGCTTAAACAGAGCATCATCGAGGTTATAAGCTAAGTAGAGCGTGGATATACCTTGCTGCCGTGACTTCAAGATTATCTTCTTATTGTGCCTATACTTTGTAAGTACCTTCTCCTGCGCATGGTTAAGCTTCATTGTCACGAGATTACCATTCTTATCACGTATCTTGTAGAGGTTGTTCATCCTCCACAGCTTTGAGCTAAGTTTAGTTCTTATAAACTCCTCTTGCTCTGGTGTCATCTTAACAGTCATCAGTTACTCCAGCCATCAGATTCTGAACTACTACTTGTATAGCTACCTGAGGCATTTCGTTTTTCTTCGGTTCTATCGACTTCTCAACAGTATCCATTATAGCTACTATATCCTTGAACTCCTTAATCTCAGCGCCACCAACATCGTGGTTTATAAAGTGCAGGCATGTATCTACTGTCTTCTCCTTGAACTCCTTAATCTGCGTCTTGAGCATAGTGTTGTCCTCAGTATCAACCTCTGCGGGCTTCTGGGCTTGTGGTATCACCACCGGCGGTACAACCGTTGCATCTGTTGGTGCTGGAATATCCTCAGTCTTCACTGATACCTGAGGCTCGTAGATTACTAAGTCTTCCGGCTCATCTGGCATCTCTGGAGCAAGGTCCAACTCCAGCGGTGGCTCTCCTATATCTATGAGGTCATCATCTTCCTCGAAATCCTCAATCTCTGGTAAGTCTGGAACCTCTTCGAGAATCTCTTCTAACTCCTCAATATCTTCGTAGACATCCTTAGCTACCACTTCCTCTGCTACGTCTTCAATAGCGTCATAGACATCCTTAGCTATCACTTCCTCCGCAGGTTCTTCGCTTGAGCTATTAATTAGCGGAGTTTCGGTAGGTTGGTTAGATGCTTGTGTTAGTTCTTGGAACCGTCGTTGTGCTTCAGTCATGAGTAACCCTTGTTATTAGTTGTTATATGCTGTAAATTTGCTTATTATATAATGTATAGTCTTAAAGTTTTATTAAAGTACGTTGATATGGGTTGTATTCATTAGGTTGGTCCTTGTGAGTTTCTTTGGCAGTAGGTTGATAGGCGTTGGCCTTCTTGGGAGTAGCGTTGGTATGCGTTGCAGTTCAGTTGAAATGAAAGGAAGTTTGAAATTTTCGTTGCATTTCTCGGGAGTGTTGTATGTCATACGAAGGCCACCCACCAGAGCCCTACCCGCCCACGAAAAGCAACGAATATCACCATATTCTTCCACATTATCATACATTCTTTCTCATTCTCATTAATATTCGTTAGAATTCGTGGAAGTTATATCACATTCTTTCTCATTCACATTGGATTATGTTATTAATTAATAAGAACGTATTGTAACGTCGTTGTATATTGTTCCAATGATAGTGATTATAATAATTGTTCTCAAAATTCCAAAGTAATTAGTTAAGTTCTTTAATATTATATTAATATTATTTAGATATAATCGCACGCGCGTCTCATATATTAATATGTAATTCAATTATATTAATTAGTTCCAAAATTTAAATCAAATTTAAGGAAACTTTAAGCTTCGTTTAATATAAAGTATTCTATAATATAAGTATCAAAAGCTTGAAAGTCAATCTTGATTTGATTAAGAAGAAAATTCTTTTTCAATTTAAGATTACTTTAAAGTTAACTTGATATAATTTAGAATATCAAATAAAGGATTGAATTATGAAGTTAGATTATATTACAAATGTTACAGAGACTATGGTAGAAGAATTAGACCTACCTGCAGGTACCTATATTTTAGATACTGAGGCAAATATTTTATATGTCACTATTGAAATAAGTGAATTCTTAGGTTTAGTAGTAGAAGGTGACATAGAACTTAATATGAACTAGGTTTGTCTAGAGGTCTCGGCGGAGGTCTCGTGACAGTCTTAGTACTGTAAATCTAACAAATCGCACAAATAGTGCACCATGCCAAGGAGGCATAATATTATGACAAAAACACAAACATGGGCTGCTGTCCAAGAACTACCTGAGTTTGCCAAGGCGTCTAAAGCTCTTAAAGAGGCATTAGAACTAGTTTTAGCTCCTAAATCTTCATCGTCAACTAACCCGCCAAAAGTGGATAAAGATGGTAATCCTATTGAGCTATATTGTAGATTCCATGAACAGTATGAGCCGGTCGAGAACATGGTTATGAGTGGTGGGAAGTCTAAAGGTTATTGTAGAGCTAGTATCTCTAAGTGGAATAAAACTAATGCACAAATCAAGAAGCTCAATGAGCAAATTGTATGTGCGTTGGATGAGGACCAAATGGAGGATGCTCAGAAGCTTAATAAAGATGTGAAGGCTCTCAAGTCTCAGCTCAATGACCCAGAGTTCTACGATTTCAAGAAAGATTGGGCAGACTTCAACGCCACAACCACTAAAGCTGATGAAACTAAGTAGTCTTTGAGGCCTCTTCGGAGGTTTCTCTAGACTTCTTTAACTAGAGTCAAACTAACTATTGAGGAGTAGTAATGCAACCTGAAACAGTATGGCTATTTGTAGGCGGAGCTATAGCTCTAGTATTCTGGTGCAAAGAGATGCACGAACGTAAGAAGGATAAGTAATGTATCAATATAAAGAGACACACTTTCAGATAGTGGAGCAGAGGCTAGAAGCTCGGAGATTTATATTAGGTAAACTATATATGTTGACAGTGTCGCTGAAGTTCAATGATTTGTCCGACTTTCTAGCGAAGTCTAGGAACATTGCTGAGCTAGAGGATAGCGACTACAAGGACTATGCTAAGATACAGCAAGATGTAGAAGAATGCGAGGCCGTGGTTAAGAACTAATTATTGCCGAGCTGGGATTATATTGCTCGGAATTAGCTTAAAATAAACTTAAATTTTTTAATTAATATATTAGTTATTTTATTTAAGTAATCACAACAATCACAATAATCGAATAATCGCAATAATCGAACAATCACAAAACGGAGCCCAAATCTTTTAAAAAAATAATATATATATAATAAGGAAAGATTTTTCGATTATTGCGATTATTCGATTATTGGACCAGCGAAAGCAAGCCTGGATACCTCCAGGGACCCTTTTTCAAGTCAACTGAAATACGCTTATTTTTCGATTATTCGATTATTGGGCTAGGGATTTTTTCGATTATTCGATTATTGCAATCATATTCTATTAAATTTTAACGGATAACAGCAATAATCGAATAATCATAAAAAAAGTCCCGTCTAAGCAAACTTTGCACAGTCTAACTGAATATTCACCCACACTGAGCAAAAACAAGAAAATAAAAACCGATTGTATGATTATTCGATTATATCAATAATTATTTTAATAAAAATCTAATATTTATTATGATATAATTATACATATATCAAGGATACCAACGAAAGTCAGAGCAATCTAAAAGAAGCTAAGTATTAAATAGCTTATAAAGACAACTACAGTAAGGAGTAGATTATGTTTAATTTCTTAGGATTTAATAAGTCACAAAAACAAGTAGAGAATATCAGCAAAGCTCAAGCAGGAGATACTGGCCTTATATATCACGATATAAATGAATATTTAAGAGCTTTAGGGATTGTAACAACCGCATTAAATAAGCAAAAGCTTATACATCAATCAGAGATAGCTAAGCTTGAAGCGGAGATAGTAGACCTAAAACGCCAACTATTAGCTAAGCCAAGAATAGTTTATAAGCAAAGGTAAAGGACTTCATATGAATTACATATATAAGAAAAAATGGAATGACCAAACAACATGTTATGACCACATCTACGAAACACAAGGGAATACACCGAAAGTCTATGATATATCTCATGCAGTGAGGTTCTTTACAATGCTTCACCTTACAGAGGATGAGGACTTTATCGGAACCATCTCACCTATTGATGATTACATCATAGACACCATAGTTATTGCAGGTACTGACCTATTAGATTATATTGAGGAGAGAGCATCATGAAATACAAATTAGACACTGAAAATACAATAATAGTAGCAGGTCATAAGCTATATCGCATTATAGCTCTTAAAGACTTTAGCCATATTAAAGCAGGAGATAACGATGGTTACATAGCTTCAGAAGCTAATCTTAGCCAAGAAGGAAATGCTTGGGTCTCTGGAAATGCTTGGGTCTATGGAAATGCTAGAGTCTCTGGAAATGCTTGGGTCTATGGAAATGCTAGAGTCTCTGGAGATGCTAGAGTCTCTGGAAATGCTAGAGTCTCTGGAAATGCTTGGGTCTCTGGAGATGCTGAGGTCTATGGAGATGCTGAGGTCTATGGAAATGCTTGGGTCTATGGAGATGCTAGAGTCTCTGGAAATGCTAGAGTCTATGGAGATGCTAGAGTCTATGGAGATGCTTGGGTCTCTGGAGATGCTAGAGTCTCCGGAGATGCTGAGGTCTATGGAAATGCTAGAGTCTCCGGAGATGCTGAGGTCTATGGAAATGCTAGAGTCTATGGAAATGCTGACATTATGTGGATTACAAAAATAGGTTCTGACAAGGGTGCATTAACTATATTTAAAACAACTACTAACTTTAAGCTAACAAGAGGATGTTTTATAGGAACTTTCGAAGAGTTTAAGGCTAAAGTAGCATTAAAGCCAGATACAGACCCATCTAAAGTAGAGTATGAATTACTTTATCCGTTTATTGAATACAAATTTGAAGGAAATTAAATGTTATATAAATATATTAAAGCAGTAGATACAGGAGCTATCTCACCAACACCAAAAGAGCACAAGGCAATGCTAACCCTCTTCGGGCCAGAGATAGGTAAACTAGTTGCATCCCCACTACTCAAGGGTGTTGCACTAGCAGACCTACTTTGTGTTAGTCCTACGTTCTTGAGCAACAACCGCAGGCACTATAGACTTATGACAGCTATGGACACCAACCCAGAAGTAGCTCAGCTCTATCAAGAAGCTCGTAACTATATTTACGACCGCAATCGTGATTTATTAGATTACCTAGTTTGTTCAGAAGCTAAGCTAGTAGACACCAGAGATAGTTTTAAAAAACTTACAGTTATCTCAGGAGTTCATCTCTATCTACCAAAGAAGTTACAAAATGCCTCAGATTAACTTAGCTACTGGCACTGAAACTATATCAGCGATGTTAAAGGCTAAACCGTTAAAAACTAAAACTATCAAGGAAGGGGAGAAGAATGAACCTAAGCGTAATAACGATTAAAGACCGGCAATGTGTTAGGAATCCAGAGACACTCAAGAAGTTTCTTAAGGACCCGCAGGGAAAGTTAACACCATTTAAACTAGGTAAGTGGGTTACTAAAGATATTGCTCTAAATACAATCATGAACGACTCCACTAACACATACCTAGCTCATACAGGTAAGAGTGGTATTATTGCATTAGACTTCGATAATGAGCTATTCTCTGAGGCAATGTCAATAGACTCCCTGTGTCCTGAGGAAGAACAATGTAAGTATATAGCTATGTCGATAGGGAAGCCGGGTGGGCATATGCTATATAGTTTACCAGCAGGGAATAAGCTCACAGAATATATCGCTGCTCCGAACGGTAAGAAGCTAGCGGAGCTAGATACACTCATGGGTGAAACAGTAGTTCTCCTCACAACAGAGGGTAACACAACTAAAACTATGCTTACAGATGTTAAGGATATGACAGAGCTAACTCCGATGCCATTGATGATGCAGCTCTTTATCATAAACTATTACATGTCACATAGTGTTAAGGAAGTGTCAAAAATTGATAGCTCACCAACATTACTCCTCAATAGCAAGATAGGTTATATAGTAGAGAGTGCATTGACTTCAGTGGCAGGCACTAACAATGGTAAAGTTACAGACCCATTTGAGAAGTTGCTAACCATAGTTACTACAAAAGCCTATAAAGCAGTGCTAAGCAATAACATGGTTGAGACGTTTCCCTGGCATCCTAATAACCTTCCAGCTGGGGAGAGCGCTCAGGCATACCTTGTGAGTATTGCAACTATCTTAGGGCGTGACATTTCAGTAGATGAAGACCAGTTCACCAAAGCTATACATTATATAAATAGTTTATTTAGTGAGCCTAAGAACAGGAAGGAAGTGCAAGCAATCATTGACTATATCATAAGTGGGCAAAGCTCTATCGAGGGTGTTCAAGTATGGCAATATAACAAGGACTGGAATATCTCTTCCTTCATCTTCCAGAGCTATAAGCATGAAACTATCGAAGTCTTCCAGTATGCTGCCAATGGCCAAAACAACTACTTATTACACAACCATATCTCTGGCAGTATCAAGATGTATAAGAATGCTGCAAGTGTAGTAGATTATATCAAGTCCTCAGCGGCAGTACGTATAGATAAAAACAAGCTCATTACTAAGATTAAAGATGTTAACCTTGTTGATAGGCCAGATGCACCCTTCGGCTATATAGATAGCTATAAAGGAGCTAGAGGTGAGTCAGCGTTCAATATCTATGAGTGGACGCCAGAGCAGACCATCTTCTACCAGCCTCATGATTATGCCTCGGAGTACAAGTATCCTGAGACTACGTTAGCAGCATTAGAGTCATCAATCGGTGATAAGCTATATACTCACTTCCTACCTTTTTTAAGGCGTAAGCTAATGACTAGAGACCATTCGCCGCTCTTTTTTGTACTATTTGGTGTGCCGCATAGTTTTAAGAGTGCTGTTGTTAATGGTGTGCTAGCTCCACTGACCCATAAACGGCATAGCAAGCTGAGTCTTGAGGTATTAACTGATAAATACAACGACTGGCAGCTGAATACTGATATCGTGCTAATGGATGAGATACATCATATGGTTACATCAGACCGCATTAAGATGATAAAAGCCATAAATGAAGTTACAGGTAATCAGACTATTAATGGTGTGAGAGCTATGCACTCATCATTAGATAATTCGATTAATCCACAAGAGATTACGTTCTTCTTAACTACTAACGAAGCTACTCAGCTAACAACAGAAGCTGCTGATAGACGTATGGTAGTTTTCAGAAGTCTTACACCTGTATCAAAAGCATTAGGGTTGTCAAATACCGAGATTCAAAAGCGTATTAAGGCTGAGACGAAAGACTTTGCATATTACCTATCAACTGAAACTCAATCGCTCAAAGGTGATAACTATGTAACTAATCATGAGTGGAAAGATGAGACATATGCACTATTCCAAGAGAATGCTCTAAGTAGTGAAGACAAATTAGTTAAAACAATAGACTCTAATAACTTCGGAGACTTTGTAAATATCTTAATAGATAGCGGGTTCACAGAGGAAGCTATTAGAGAATGTATCTACAAACCACCGCGAAAAGAAACATTTACTATTAGGATTATGAATAGCCGACCTGACTCTGCCTCAATCCCTGGGCTATTTGACGATAACCATATAGACCTCAAGGTTATTAAGAAGAAGCTACAGCTTATTAAGCATGTTAAGTATGCTTTAGTAGATTATGATAGTGGAGTACGTACAGGAAGCCGCAAGACTGAATGGATACTTAAGGAGTTGCCAGAGGGCTGGGAAGCTAAAATAGGCCAAATAGCTGTTGAGCCTATTGAAATAGATTAGATAGTGAGGTGTAAAATGTTTGGTAGATTTTATGTTGATATGTGGGTGATTGATAGAGTAGAGAGATGGTACGGCTATGAAATTGTAAATAAAGTCATGACAACAGTTCAACCTTTTGGGGTAAACTTACTAGGACATGGCTTTGAGCCTAACTATAAAATTGATAGTGAGGTGTGAGATGGTAGAAACAATTTACAGAGCCGAGACAGAAGAACAAGACTACCATCATGAAGATGATGTATTAAAAAACATTAATGGAATATGGTATGCAATAGGGCAGTATTCAGCATACAATGGATATGCGACTATTTTCAATGAGTTCGGGGGAGAGGGTATTAAGGTAAACAAATCAACCTTAGCTATCTACTTCACAAACTCAAATATGAACGACTCAGAGGGTATGCCTATCTTTGCATCTCTTAGTGAAGATGGTAATGGTGGTGATGAGATTAAGCATAAGGGTGAGTTTTTAGAATCAAAAGAAGATTTAATAGCAATACTGAAACATGCTAGTGCAGTAATGTTTAGTCCGATAACAGGTGCTTCATTTAAACTTATTGAATGGGCTGGTTTTAGTGTTAAAGTCACAGGCATATATACTACAGGAGAAGAATAGATGAAACAAATACAACTACCACAACAAACCATAGAAGCATTGCTTAAAGGTGCAAGTATGTTTTTATTTCCTATTGATGAAGACATAGAAATCACAGACATATTGAATGATGGATTAGATTTATATTATTCTATTAACCATACTCCAACAATAACTAGTCCTAGCGTATTTATTGAAAACTTCCTACCTCTACAAGTAGATGATGAGTTTTGGGTAGCAGAGGAGTGGCTTTCGATAAAAGAGCGCATCTACACGAAATCAGAGGCAAAATTAATTCCTAAAGAGTATCTTGACGTTCATTACAATAGGCTAAACTGGATACCTGCCTCAGAAATGACCGAAGTACAAAGCAGACTCAAAGGTAAAGTTGTAGGTATACAACTAAAGAGAGTAGATGAGATAACCAAAGAAGACTGTAAAAAGTTAGGTCAATATGCAGAGTTTACAACATGGAGCAGTAACGGGGGAGAATACCCACCTCCACCTGCACAAGATTATGCTTATACATTCGATGGAAAAGTTGGAAGCTCTGATTATAAAAACAACCTAAAGCAATGGCTAAATCAACAATACGGAGAGGGCTTTTACGAAAATAACCCTTATATACCTTTATACGCAGTAGAGATGAAAGGATAAGAGATGAAATACACTGTATTTAATGTAGAACAAAACGAAGCGGATTACAAAGTAGAACTAAATAGACTAAACAGAAGTGAAAGGGAAGTAGGCTTAGCTATATGGGGAACAATAAAAGAACATCAACAGATTGCCAATGAAAGACACAACGAAGCTATGCTTAAAAAAGATATTGAGATAGCAGAACTTCAAGGTGCTTTGAAAGCTTTAAAAGCGTATACACCATTAAATTAAAGGAGCATTAAAGATGAATAGAGATGATTACATATTAAGACCAAGTGGCTGCTACGACTATAAGGCTTTAACGAGAGCTAATCAACAGGTCAATAAGATATTTGATGACTTAGAGCCTATTTTGGAAGAATTACAAAGCTATAAGAGTAATGTAGTGGCAGAATTTAGTGGTAGAAGTGGTGAATGTTATGAAAAAGCAAGTGAGATATTATTTGATGTTATTTGCTACAAAGAACCAACTAATAAATTCAAAGTCACAATCCAAGAAGTAAAAAGCTAATGTATCCATCAATAGCTCTACTCAACCAAGCCTATGAATTCAAAACATTAGGCTATGAAGTAAAAGGCGAAACAATTATCCTAGATACCGACCAAGGTGAAAAGCCTATCAATATCTTTGAGATGAGCTTCAACCTTAGAGAATGGAGCGTAAGAACAGGATACAATATCTTTATAGGTAAAAATGTGTAAGCATTTATCATAAAGCCTGTAAGGTAATGGAAGTTTGTTCTTTAGATGAGTTTTCACCGTTCAATACTTTCGATGCGTGTGAATTTATTATGCAAGAAAAGGAGAAGTGATGACTCGCTTAGATAAAGTAATTATAGTGTTATTTATTATAACCATATCTCTATTGTGTGTAAGTTTATATCACCATACTAGACCTCATCCAATATCTTATAATATTGCCACAAATGTCTAAGCATAAAGTGAAAGTGTTTGATATACCTAAAGATATTAATAACTCTAGGTGGCTTACAGTTGAGGCTTTTTGCTTAGAGAATAGCTTAAATGCAGATAATGTTTATATGTATAAGACATCTAATCCAGAATTTCCTATCTTTCGCAAAGATGGTAAAGATGTTTGGGTTGATGCTAATAATATAACAATCGGAATGAAGGACTTTAATGCTAAGAGGCAATATTACTTTCTTAAAATGTATGAGGAGATTTATTATGGGTTAACTAGATACTTAAACGATTATCAAATAGCTAAATTTATGGCTAAGACGCATAACACAACAGTGCAGCCTTGGGTTAACTTCTTGCTAAAGCATGAGCCAAGTATGCTATCTGAAAAATCTTTGCTATTCATTAAGACTGGCAAACATATTTTAGATACTAAAGCATTATATAGAAACTTTAAACCAAAATGGGAGATAGAGAAATGAATACAAATTGCAGTACTTGTAATACACCATTACTAGGGCCAGCTGCTTGTGCAGCCAAATATGCTGAAGGTGCTTATTGTAG
>Ga0316207_10000805_pt1 | contig 44421 bp, 77 predicted proteins | sample 6weekpyrite_MG_FD_204943 | JGI IMG/M metagenome (GOLD analysis project Ga0316207, IMG submission 204943) | Microbial mat bacterial communities from mineral coupon in-situ incubated in ocean water Damariscotta River, Maine, United States -... | ecosystem: Environmental > Aquatic > Marine >... | reverse complement strand
TCCCATCCGCAAATGCAGGCTTCCGGCCAGCAATCGCAGCGGATGTAGCCACGTCCATTGCAGATCGTGCATGGCTTCGGCTTTTTGTCTGGCGTCTCGGTCATTGGCCGTCTCCTTTCCGCAGGGCGCGGATTGCCGGTTGTGCTTCGCTGATGCGATCACATCCGTTGACGGCGTTCACCGCAGCCTCAATCGCTGCGTTCCATGCCTTGTCGCGCTCGGCCTCGGCTTTCTCTGCGCGGTCTAGAAGGGCGCGGAGGACGAGGCCAGTTTCTTCAAGCATGTCTGAGTTGGACCGAATAACCCTGTTCTCTCTGTCGCTCCCTATGCTGGTCCACCCGTCCATTTCCTTTGACAGGGCGGCGCTAAGGTTTGAGAGCATCTGAACACGCTCCCGGCTCGTGTCTATCTCGGTCATTGGTCGCCTCCTTTCAGGGCTTCGCGGGCGGCTTTCACGGAGTCATGCAAGACCTTACGCTCGCCCTCGTGGGGGACGGCGACGGCGCAAACTCCTATTTCATAGTAGTCTATGGCTTCGCGCAGCCGTTCGTTCTCAGCCCGCAACGATCCAATAGCCTCTGCATCGGCGTGTTTCTCGGTGCGTAGGATGGCTATCTCGTCCAGCGCGGCGGTAAGGGCGGCGGCGGCTTCGTCCATGAGGTCAGCTTCTAGTCGTGCGACTTCCACTAGGCACAGCCTTACAACCAGCGCGCGGGCTTCTTCGGGGGTGGGGGTCATTGGGGTTGCTCCTTCAAAATTTCGTCCGTCACTGTCACCCTCGACCAGTCGTATGGTCGCAAAACAGGATTGCGACCGGCGAGCAAGCGGCCCTTAACGCCAACCGGCAAAAGTTCGGGGTATCCTTCACGCTTGATGCGCACCACATAACGCTTTTGCGACGTGACCCCGGTATATCGCGGGTTGTATAGGATGATCGTCTGCATGGGGGTAATACCGTGGGACGCCAGTTCGGCTGTCGTCACGGCTGCGTGCGCGGCGTAGCATTTCTTCTTGGCCTCCCATAGCTTAGGCGAGTGCTTCCGCGTGACGGCCTCATGGGCGGCGCGCTGCGCTTCGTATGTGCGCGCCAGGCGTGTCTGCGCATCCCGGTGTCGCTTAACTGCCGCCTCAATGCGGCGCTTGTCTGCCTTGGTCGCCATCAAACAAGTCCTTTCTCTGTCAGTGTTGCCTCGTCGCTCGTGAGCGTCACAAACTGCCCGCGCACGGGCGTCTGCGGATAAATCTCGCAGCGGCTTTTCGGCATCCATATGTCGTCGCCGTCCTCGGTCTCGCGGACGCAAACCGCGGCTTCGGTCTGGTGCTGGAATTGCACCTCTATGTCATAGATGTTGGATTTCATCACATGTCCCTCGGTTCTATTTGTTTTGTCTGGATCGCTTCGTCAAACTCATCACGGCAGGCATCAGAGCAAATCGCAAAGACTGAAAACGGATCGTTGTCCCATTCCTTAATTGAGCCATACCACTGCCATTCACGCGACCACGGAACCAGGCGCACGTCACAAGATGGTGCATCGCAGGTCCATAGTCTGCGCCCATTTGTCGAGCGTGCCGATATGTGCGGATTTTCAATGTCACGGCAGAGGCCCATCACGCAATCTCCCCGCAGGTGTCGCAGGCGATCCAGCAGTCATCTGTTTCATTCCCGGCAATGAACATCGCGCCCTTGCACTGCCACGGCTTCGGGCAGTCCTCATCCGGCTCTTGCCAGCGTCCGCAGGCATCGCCCGGTTCGGTCCCGACCTCGGGCCTGTCGTAATGCGCATCCGCCGCAATGGCGTTTCCGTCGATGGGGTGGCGGGTCATTGGGGTGCGTCCTTCCAGATCAGGTCGCCCTCGCGGTATGCGTTCCACAGGGCGGCAATGGCGCGGGCATCCTCTCCGGCTGTCGAACTGTCGAGGATTGCGGCATACCCATCCGAATTGATGTTGTAGTCCTTACCGTCTTCGGAATCGTTCCCGAATGAGCAGACCAGCGCGTCTATTGTGTTCGCGACAACAAGCTCGTTCATGTGGTCGCGCGGCGGAACATGATTGCGCCGATCAGCCTTCGCGTTGAACCGATCGCGCGCTTCCTGACCGCTTCCGTATGCGCCGGAATTGGCAATAGATTTCAGATCATCCGCCTTCATCTTCTCTCTCCTTTTCTCTTCTTTAGCCCGCGCCTCGATGACGGTTCGCAGGGCCTCGCAGGGGCATGGCTGGTAGGTCATCAGGCGAACAGCCAGATCACCGCAACGCCGAGAAACAGGCCCGAAGCGAAGCCCCCGGCAATCAGCGCAGCGGCGGGAAGCCATGTGTATTCGTCGCGGTAATGGTCGTGGTATTCCTCGCGCAATGCGTCGGGTGTAGGGCGGTCAGTCATCGGGTCAGCCTCCAAAAGCAGCGGCGAGAAAAAGCAGGATCGGGACCATTGCGAACAGGCACAGCGCCCCGAGAATGTCGTCTGCGGTCGTCTGGCGCAGGATGCGGAAAAGGTCGGTCATGCGGCGGTCTCCATCATTGCGGCGCGGCACCATTGGCGCGCGGCGGCGTTCATCATTCCAGGAAATGACCGGCTGCGCAGTCGCGTGCGATCCAGCCCCGGTGGCATCCGGTGAACGCGGTTCCATCGCTTCCATTCGTCAGATCCCCGCTCGGGTTCGGGTAGCACGTCCGTTGCGGCCAGTTTCGGCAGCCCGCGCAGATACCAGCCGGTGTTCTTGTAAGCAGGTTCGCCAAACCAGAACGGCTGCACCATCTGCGGTGCGGGCAGGTCTGCGGGCATCCGGTGGCGCGCCAGATCGTTCATCTCGGGGTTTTCGACCGCGACGCGCTCAATCGGCGCACTCCAACAGGTAGTGAACACGTCAACGCCAAGCTCAAATTCGGCTTTCATGCAATCCCATGTGCGACCCCTTGGCAGCTTCTTCGGAGGCGTGAACGATCCTGGCGGGTTGTCGCCACGCGGCCCACTCATCCAGCGCCGCCCGGAACGGCAAAGGCGAGTGCAGGGCGGGTGCGCGATTAGCAAGTCCCATTCCCCATTCAGGATACCGTCACGCACGTCGCAGATGAGGTGCCTGTCCGATCCATCCTCGGCAGGCTCTAAATCGCAGGACCACACGTCATGGCCCAAGGCGGCGAACGCCTGGCGGGCAATGCCGCTGGTCTCGCAGGCGATCAGAACACGCAACGTCATGCTGCATTCTCCAACTGGTCCGGGGCGGCGGTGACGCAGGGAACGCGGCGCACGTAATCGACGTTCTCGTAAGTGCCATCGCTGACCTGTTCGGCAAGCTGGCGTTCTGCTGCGGCGATTGTGTCTGTGCCGAGAAGCTGGCAGGCGAGGCCCGAGGCTACCCATCCGCCGGGAAAGCGCACAGCGACGATTTCAACGGTGTGCGTTGTTTCTGCGCCGCGCGACCAGCCGTAGGAATACGGCTCGCGCTCGCTGGTCTCTGACGTGACCTCTGCGATGACTTGCGCGTCCTCAATATCCCATTCGTCGGAGTAGAGTCCGACCAGATAGACGTTGCCGGATACGCGGGTCATTTCGATGCCCTCCAATCGGCTTCCCAATTCTCGGGAATCGGGGTTGTGTGGCTTGGAAGCGCGCCGCCCAATTCGTCTGGGCACGACAGGATGATATCGGCGTCGTCGCGATCGAACGTGCGGGCCACGAAGGCGCGCCCCTCTGCGTCTATGATGATGCGGCGGGTCATGAGCGCACCAGATGCCCACGTCCCGCGTCGTTCATGGCGCGGCGGTAGCTTTCCTCGCGGGCAGCGATGGTCTCGGCGTCGGGCGCTTCCGGCTCGCAGTCGGAATCCTCCCAAGCCTCTGCAATCGCGGCGGCGCGGTGGTAGTCCATGAAGACGGTCAATCTGTTGCCACTGTCGTCCGTCAGCGTGAGGCTGGACGCTCTACCGAGTTCAACGGCTTCAATGGACGTGACGCGGTGAAGGTTCGTGGTGGTGCTCATGTCAGGCTCCTTTCGGTTCGGGGCCATGGCCCCGCGTGGGTTAGGCGGGGGTCACACAACTTCGCTGCGGTGAAATTCTGCAAGGCGGGCAGGCCCCACCCTTTTCGCCAGCGCAGCGATTTCATCGAAGAACTCGGCGGGCATCCCGTTGAGGGTGGACCCGACCATATAGGCCAGCGTTTCCATGTGCAGCGCGTCGAGGTCGGGCGCGCGGTCTTTCAGCATCTTCTGATATGCGGTCATCGTCGTCTCCCAAACTGGTGTGTCTGTTTGTGCTATTCGGTGGATATTTTGTCAGAGAACTGAGACATATCCAAAACCAGCATATCGCCATCGCTGGTAAGAACTGCGTCGGTCGTGCCAATGGGAATGTCGGCGGAATATTTTGTGGGAATGCTGATGCGGCGCGTGGCTGCACGTCCAGAGAGACTGCTGACTGCGTATTTGCCAGTCTCACCGAACGAGAACGCAAGGCTTCCGTTTCCGTCGCTGTAGATGTCGGCGCGCGACCCGGTTGCCATGTGGTGCGGCAGAATCAGCACTGCGACGTTCGGCCTGCTGCGCAATTTGGAAGTGGCCGGTGTGGCGCGCTTGCGGATTCCCCTTTTGTTTTCAACCTTGGTCCATTTTGCCATGTGCTTTCTCCTCTTAACGCTGGCCGTGTGGCCGGTGTGTCTGTTTGCTTGATTATCAATGTAGCGCACCACGCCACCATACGCAAGGGGAAAGCGCTACATTGAAAATCTTTTCCGACGCGCCGGTGGTTTTTACGCACAGAAATCGCGCTTGCAAACGGTGGCGCTTGCGGCTACATTGCGGGCATGGAACCTGCATCGACATTAATCAAGCTGCTAGGAGGGCCAAAGGAAGTTTCGGCTTTCATTGGCATTCATCGCACCCGTGTTTCAAAGTGGCAAGCCCCGACCGACAAGGGCGGCACTGGCGGGACAATACCCCAGCGCCATTGGGACGGGTTGTTCCAATTGGCTGATCAAAAGGGCATCGCGCTTACGACCGATGATCTTTATCGGCCCCAGGTAAAGTCATGACCCGAGCAACAGAACCCCGCGCGGCGCGGGGTAACGCCGTGGTCCTCCCTGTTGCGAACTACCCGAGCGTCTCGGCGCTCGGGGCTTTTCGCGCGTTCCGGCCTTCCGTTTGGGAAGTCCCGAGCGCGCGTGGTTTGGACGCCTGCCCGCTCGGATCACCTAACAACTAGAGGATAGCAAAAATGTCAGACGGTAACAGCCATTTTCTCATGGCCATCGGGCGGATCGACGGCGGCTTGCCTGTCGAAACCGCAGACCAGCAACTGCGCGATGTTATCGCGGCGGTCCAGCGCACCGGCAAGAAGGGCAGCGTCACGGTCACGCTCGATATTGCCCCGAACGGCGAAATGGGCTTCGCGGCATCGGCAAAGGTCTCCGCAAAGGCTCCGATGATCGACTTCGGGCAGTCGTTCTTCTTCATGGGTCGGCATGGCGATCTGACCCGGCAAAGCCCCGAAATGCAACAGCTCAACCTGATGAAGAGGGAAGATCAAGATGCCTGATATGACCGAATTTGAGGCCGCGCAAAAGGCAGCGGCCCAGGCCGCAGCACAAGCGAATTTCGACCCAACAGGAACCGGCCAATTCGCGGTGGTCCCTGATGGGTATTCCATCGCGGCCCTTGGGGAGTGGCAAGAACGACCAGACCGCCACATTGCGGATCATCGGTTCGTCGCGGTGAGTTCGCTGGCCAATTACCTCAATGTGTTCGCCAGTGATAACACGATGGTTTGCGCCGACTACGAGGGCGCGATTATTGCGGCAGTCATCGACGGCGATGCGCCGGACACGCCGTCTCACAAGTCGCACAAGGCCCGCTTTGCGGCCCAGATCGCAGACCAGACTGCGGCATGGCTCGGCATTTGCGGGCGGCGCATGTCGCAGGTGGAGTTTGGGCTGTTCCTTGAGGATCGCGCCGTCGATGTTGTGAAGCCGGATGCGGCTGACGTGATGGACATGGTGATGAAGTTCGACGCCACGAAAAAGGTGACGTTCAAGAGCAGCAATCGCCTGCACGATGGCGCGCGCCAGTTTCAGTATGTCGAGGACAACGACCAGCGCGGCGGCGTCACGTTGCCGGATCATTTCATCATCCAAGCGCCGATCTATCGCGGGATGGAGCCGCAACAGATCAAGTTCATGGTCAGGTATCGGATTGATGACGGGGCGCTGCGTTTCCAAGTCGATATGCACGACAAGGACCGCGTGATGCGGGAGGCGTTCGACCGCTGCGTCGATAGCCTGAAAACCGATCTGAAATCGGACCTGACAATCTACGTCACCGGCTGATCAACAAAAATCAGGGCTGGCGCGGCTACCGACCGACACCAGCCATAACCACGGTCAATGGAGGACCGCAGACATGACAAACGTAGCAAAAATCGACCACGACGCGCAAGGGGTCAGCCCCGTGCCAGGAGCCAAGATATTATCCGCCATCGCCTCGGCAATGGGGCAAGTCCAGAAGGTGGCGAAAGGGGACCGCAACAAGCACGATGGTTACAACTTCGCCAGCATTGACGACTTTCTGGCCCTCGTAAATCCGATCTGCGCTGAGAATGGCCTTGTCGTTCATATGCAGGAAGCGGAGCGCGAAGATTTCACCCGGAAGGGGAAATTTGGTGACAACGCATGGATGCGCCAATCATTCGACATCACTCTCATGCACACATCCGGCGAGTCTTTGCCGCCGGTCACGCGGACAGTCGAGGTCTTGCGCAACGGCGCTCAAGCATATGGATCGGCGCAATCATACGCTCTCAAGCAATTCTGGCGTTGCATCCTACTTATCCCGACCGGTGACAAGGACGATGCCGACCACGCACCGACAGACGCGGGAACCGTTCACAGGGATGCACCGCGCGTCCATCCCACTGCGCCGCCGGTTGAGGCTATCGAGACCGCCAAGGACAGTTTGTCCAATGCGGACAGCCTCGACCAGCTCCGCGCCATCTGGTCGGACCTTCCCAAGCCCGTGCAGGCGGTCGCTGACGTGATCAAGGCGAAGGATGACCGCAAGGCCGCGTTGGAGAAGCCCGCCCACCCGGACAACTCAGATCTTGCCGACGAAATTCCCTACTGATGGAGACAGCTATGAATGCACCCGCACAAATCGGCCACAACGCGCCGCCCGACCCGATTGATGAAGCCCTTGCCCCGTATGGGGATGCCATCGAGGAAGCCGAAAACTGGCTGGACGGAACGCCGGTTGAAGATGAAGCGCAGATGAAGGCCGTTGATGCCATCATCAAGGAAATGCGCTCGGCAAAATCCGATCTGGCGAAGGCGAAGAAATCCGCCACGGCCCCGCTTCACGATGCCTGGAAATCGGAAATCGCGCGCTGGAAGCCGACCGAGGACGACATTGAACGCCGCCTCAAGGGGCTTGCCGCCGTTGTCGATCCGTTCAAGCGGCAACTTGCGGAAAAGAAGGAAGCCGCCAAGCGCGCCGCCTATGAGGAAGCCCGCCGTAAGGAGCGTGAAGCCGAAGAGGCGGCGCGGAATGCCGACGCATCAAACTACGAGGCACAGGTCGAGGCCGACCGGAAGGCGCATGAAGCTATGGAGGCGAAGAAAGCCGCCAGCGCCGCAAACAAGGACACCGTGAAGGGCCTTCGCACAGTCACGCGATACGAGATCGAAGATCACCGCGCCGCGCTTCATTGGATTGCTGCCAATGACCGGGACGCCATGACGGCATTCATAGACGAATACGTCAGGCGCAACCACAAGGCCGCCAGCATCAATGGTGTAAAGGTCTGGCAGGACAAGGAGGCCTATTGATGGACTGGCCCGCCGAAAAAAACCGGATCGCGGCGCGCATGAAGCGTTGCAAGACGATCCAGCAGCTGCATGGCGTATGGATAGCGGAGTTGCCCGCCATCCGCGCTTTGGGCGACGGTGACAAGCCTCTCTGGCATCAGGTTGTGAACTTGAAGGAATACCTGAAGGCAAAGCTGATTGATGATCCTGCCATGCAGGCCCCGCAGATGGATGATGTCACATGACAGGTCAAACCATAATTCTACGCGGGCCTGCGCAACGGCAACTGGCAGCACGTATTATAGAGTGTGCGCCGGTTGATGCCGTGGTGACAGTTCGGGAGAAGGAGCGTGACCGGACCAGAGCGCAGAACCGCCTTGTTCACCGTTGGTTTGCAGACATTGAACGCCAGATGGTTGGGCAGTATGCGGCTGAAATAAAGGCTGAGTGCAACCTGACATATGGGCGGTCAATTCTGGCGCGGGATGACCCCGAGTGGGAAGGCGCATTTGGATACATATTCGACGCCTTGAACCGGCCCGCCAAATTAAAGGCGATCAGGATTCTAGATGTGCCGTTCACCCGCAGAATGAAGGTTAAGCAGTTGACCGAATACATGGACCAGATGCGGCGGGATTACGAGGAAATCGGGGTCTATCTGACAGATCCAGAACTGCGCAAATACGAGGGCGCGCAATGAACCTGTCAGGCAAGCCACCCATGGGCCTCAAGGAAGCGCCACAGGCCCGCGACAAGGCCCGTCTTGCGGCGGTTGCGGCGATGCCCTGCGTGATCTGCCACGAATGGTGGTTGCCCCAATACAGCCCGACGCAGGTGCATCACTGCATCCACGGGCGGCATTCCATGGCCCGCGCCCCCGACAGCATGACCCTGCCTCTGTGTGAAGGTCATCATCTTGGCATGATTGACACAAGCAAGATCGCGCTTCACGCGGAGCCGAAACTCTGGCGCGAGAAATACGGCAAAGACACCGATTGGTTATCTTGGGTGGCGGAGCGATTGCAAAATGAGATGGAGGACAGGGTATGATACCATACACACAAGCGTCAAAGGTTCCAGCCAACTCACAGGAATGGCGAGACCTTGTGAACATGCGATTGGCGGAAGGATACGGCGTCGAGGATATAGCGATATGGCTTCAATGCAACGTAAGCCGCGTTAGATCTCACGTCCACGAACTGCGGAAAAGCGGAACACTGGACAAGTGGTGGGGCCGCGCATGAAGTCTGCAAAGGTTGATGCCGCAGAGTCTGTAACAAACGCCACTGTTGGCCTCGTAGTCAGTTGGGCGGCGACCTACTGGATTTTGCCGTTGTGGGGCCTCACGCCTTCTGCCAGCGCATCTGCGGGCATCACGGCGATGTTCTTTGGCATGTCATTCGCTCGCGCGTACGTTCTGCGCCGCATGTTTCGGAGGTTTGGCAATGACTGATCCTTGGAAGCGCAAAGAGGTTATCGGCGATTGCACCTTGTATCTTGGTGACTGCCTTGAGGTTATGGCCACGCTTGCGAGTGACAGCGTGGATATGATTTGGACCGATCCGCCATACGGTCACAGCAACCACGATGGCGACCTGAACGCAAACCTAAACGGCAAACGGGGGCTGGAAAGCAAACCCATTGCCAATGATGATCCTGACGGGTTTCGGCGTGTGCTGGATGGCATGTTGCTTGAGGCGGTTCGGGTAATGCCGCAGGACTTCTGCTGCTGCTGCTGCTGCTGCGGCGGCGGCGGACCGCGCCCGACTTTTGCTTATGTTGCGGACCGCATGGATAGCGCGGGGCTGTCGTTCTTTCATTCGGTGATTTGGGACAAGCGAAACCCCGGTCTTGGTTGGCGCTACAGGCGGCAGCACGAAATGGTCATGATTGCCCATCGCGCGGGCGGAAAACTCCTATGGGCTAAAGAGGATATCGCAGCGCGGAACATTTATAGCGAAATGCCGCCACGCGACAGGCAACATCCTAATGAAAAGCCGGTCAATATGGTTCGGCACTTCCTGGATCTTCATAGCAAGGACGGAAACACGGTGCTTGATCCCTTCATGGGCAGCGGCACGACCTTAGTTGCCTGCGCCAAGTTAGGCCGCAAGGGCATCGGCATTGAACTGGACCCAGATTATTTCGACATAGCTTGCCGCCGTGTCGAGGAAGCCTATCGCCAGCCTGACCTGTTTATTGCCCCGCCTGTCGCACCGACCCAAACTGGCTTTGACTTGGATGGTGGTGAATGAGGCGCGCATCCAAGGTTGACGAGAACCAGAAGGCGGTTGTTTCCGCCCTTCGCAGCAGCGGCGCAACCGTCACGCTTCTACATGCGGTCGGTGGCGGCTGTCCTGACCTCCTGGCGGGGTATCGGGGGGGCAACTACCTGATCGAGGTCAAGGACGGATCCAAGCCCCCCTCAGCGCGCAAGCTGACCGAGCCGCAGGTGGAGTTTCACCGCGACTGGCGCGGGCAGGTCTGCGTTGTGACAAACCCGATTGAGGCGCTGGCGGCGCTCGGGATCGGATTGCGCGGGGTGATTAGGTGAGTGACATAATTCACATAGACAGCCAACGGCCTCATGTATCTGGGCCAGTCATATGCCTACGGTGTGGGAACGAGTGGATATCGGTGCGACCTATAGGTGACTTCGTTCTTGAATGCCCTAGTTGCGGAGCAATGCGTGGCTACAGTTTTTCTAACATTTTAGGCGCTGTTGATATGGAATTGGGCGAAGAGTGCTGCGGACAGATGGACGAAAGTGGGATATGCGCAGCCCCGGCATGTATTAGGGGATCCGCGCAAAATCTGTTACGCTGTGCCGTTCGGATAGCCAACATTGAACTTGGTGGCGCTGATATCAAGGGCAAGGTTGACCCGGAATGAAAAGCCTCATTGCAATATCCGCGCGGTGTGCTAGAAATGATCAGGCCCCAAGCCACGGTAATGACTTGAGGCCCTAACCTTAACTGACCTAGACAGAGGTGCAGCATGGCATTTGACGACACAATAACCCCCACAACATTTTACCGCAAGCGAAACTGTGTTGCGCGCGCCAATGTCTGACACATGGCAGCGCAAAGAGGTTATCGGCGATTGCACCTTGTATCTAGGCGACTGCCTAGAGGTCATGCCCGGGCTGCACTTTGATGCCATTTGCGCTGATCCGCCCTATGGAATCAATTTCTCTCGCGGGGCCGGTGGGGGAGGTTTTGGTCGAAATAAAAGATTTCAGTCCGCTCCCGACGCTTTGCCGGTGATTGAGGGGGATAGCGAGCCATTTGACCCGCGACCGTTTTTGTCTTTGGGGCTTCCGACAATTCTTTGGGGCGCGAACCATTACGCTGACAAGTTGCCTCCTAGCGCGCGCTGGCTGATTTGGGACAAGCGGCGCGGAACTGCGGTAAACGATTTTGCCGATTGCGAAATGGCATGGACAAACATTAAGGGACCGGCCCGCGTCTTGCCGCACCTTTGGAACGGGGGGCTTCGAGACAGTGAGCGCGGAGTGCCGCGCGTCCACAAGACGCAAAAGGCAATAGCTGTCATGGAATGGTGTCTAGGCTTTCTGCCTGACGCCGAAACCATCCTAGACCCCTTTGCCGGATCGGGAACCACTGGCGTGGCCTGTGCCAAGTTGGGGCGGCGGTTCATCGGTATCGAGAAAGACCCCGACTACTTTGAAATCATGTGCAAGCGGATTGAGGAAGCCTATTGGCAGCCTGACCTGTTCATCGAACCTCCATCACCAGCCCCCACACAAGAGGGGTTTGACATATGAGCGCAACCCCATTCATGCCGCTTTGGGTGTCAGATTTTGTCGGGGATACGATGGACCTAGATGCCAAAGAAATCGGCGCTTATATGCTCATTCTCATGGCCATGTGGACGCGCGGTGGAGAACTGCCAGACGACACAAAAAAGCTGCAACGGGTGGCCCGCGTGGGGCGCGATTGGCCTAGGGTTTGGGCTTCGATTAAGCACTATTTTGTCGCCGAAAACGGGGTTATCACAAACGCCAGATTGACCAAAGAGTTGCACAGGGTTGACACGAAACGTCGAGTTAACGCGCACTCAGGAATGCTCGGCGGACGCGCTAAGGCATTGAAAACTAACAAACCGGACCTAGCGAACGCTACCGTTTCGCTAAAGCAACTAGAACCAGAACCAGAAGATACCTCTCCTAACGGAGAGGACGGACAAGCCGTCGATTTTACGAAGGAAGTTTTTGATCGAGGCGTGGCCTTTCTCAGCAAATACGGGACGGCGGAAAAGCAGGCTCGGTCGCTGATCGGGAAGTGGCGCAAGGACGCCGGGGATACAGAGACTTTCAACGCATTGCGTGATGCCAACCGGGAAGGCGTATCTGAGCCTGTGGCGTGGATCACAGCGCGGCTTAGGCCGAGAGAAAACAACTTCGACGAAATATTTGCACAAGCGACCGGAGGCGCAAGATGACACGCACAGATTGGCTCACAGATAGCTTCAAGCGATACTTGGACCGGCGAACCATGCCGCAAGGATTGAGGGACAAACCAAAATCACAAGTCGAGGAAATCCAAGCCTTGATTGCCAGACTTTTGAAGGACGCGCCGGGGCAGGGATACCAAGACTGGTGGGATGATTTTTCAGATACACTAGCTGCGAATGCTCAAACGCGGGCGTGGCCGACAGAGTTCGAGATTGCACGCGCCGCGAAGGATATTCGTTCGGCCCATGCGCTGACCAAGCCGAAGTTCGCAACCGCTGACACCGCCGACGATGGGCAGAACCGTATTGACATGGTTTCCGCCAGGATCAAAGTGGGGCAAGCCATCGGTGAAAGCTATCTCTACGGGCGTGATTGCGTTGAGTTGCTTGATATGGGGTTCGTGACAGAAGAGGATTTGAAGCCCTATCGGTCCAGCCTCTTTTTCACCTTTCGGGACGTTTACGGCGAAGACGAGGCGAAGGCCCGTGAGGCGAAGTTGTGGGAAAAGCACCGGCAGGCATTGGCGGCGAATAGGGCAAGAGCATGACCGCCAAGGACATTATCGCCCAAACGGCAGACCGATACGGTATCAAGCCGTCAAAGATACTAGGTCGCAACAACGCGCGTGTGGCATCCATACCACGTCAGGCCGCAATGGCCGCAGTTCAGAGCGAACTTGGCTATTCGCTTCCGCGCATAGGACGGATCTTCAAGCGGCATCACACCACGGTTTTATTTGGCATACGCGCTCATGAGGCGCGGCAACAGGAGGAAAGAGGGTAATGGATTTGGAGCAACACATACTACGGCAAATGGCTTTCAGTCACGCAACCTTCGGGCCGGGTGTCCGAACTGGCGGGTTGATCGACCACATACGAAAGGAGCTTGACGAGGTCCGGGATAGTGGCGGTTCGAGCGACGAGTGGGCCGATGTCGTCATATTGGCGTTGGACGGTATGACGAGGCAACTAATGTTCTGCAATGGTGAACGGAACAGTAACCCCCGCGAGGTCGCGCAGATCGTCTGCAGAATGATTGAAGGGAAGCAAAGCCGAAACGAGGCCCGCACTTGGCCGGATTGGAGAACAGCGGACCAGAATAGGGCAATTGAGCATGTCCGAGAGGGGGATAACTAATGGCAGGCTCGGTCAACAAGGTCATTCTGGTCGGAAATCTGGGCCGCGACCCGGAAACCCGCACATTCCAGAACGGCGGCAAGGTCTGCAATCTTCGCATCGCCACGTCCGAAACATGGAAAGATCGCGAGAGCGGCGAACGCAAGGAGCGCACCGAGTGGCATTCGGTCGCGATCTTCCAGGAGGGCCTCGTGCGGGTGGCCGAGCAGTATCTCCGTAAGGGGTCAAAGGTCTACATCGAGGGCCAGTTGCAGACCCGCAAATGGCAAGATCAGAGCGGCGCGGATCGCTATTCGACAGAAGTTGTCCTGCAAGGCTACGGCGGAACGCTGGTGATGCTGGACGGGCCGAAGGACGGCGGCGGCAAGCGCGACGACGCAGGCGGCTACGGCGACAATTCTCAGCAATCCAGCGGCGGCTATGGCGGCGGCATGGATGATCCAGAGATTCCCTTTTAATGGAGGATAAAGGTATGCGCGACAAAGAAACCATAGCCGATCTCTGCAAGCCTCTCAGCGCCAAGGTCATGCCGCTCCGGTCACTGTTCGGGTCAGACCACGCGCCCACAACGCAAGAGCACGCACTAGCGATGCAGCGTTCATCACTTTCAAACCGCATTGGCGCGAAAAGCCAAGCCGCCATGCGAAGGCTGGAAAGGACTAAGTCATGACGCTTGCAGATATTCTAGCGATTGTGTCATTTTTCGTTATAATGCCCATGCCGTCTATTATTTTAGGGTGCGCCGTGGGGTATTTATTCGCAAAAACAAATATGATGACGGCGTTGTCAGTATTTGCTCTTGGCAATCCATTGATGCTGTGGATCACGTTGAAAATTCCAGACCTCCTTGTTTCATTGGCTTCAAAATTTTACGAAGGTTAGTTTTATGAGAACGGTTCAACAGTTGCGCAAGCATAACGAAACGCAGGCAGAAACAATCAAGCGCCTGAATATCGACAATCTGCGCTTGGCACGCGAGAATACCATATTGAGGCAGATGCTTGACTTGACGCACGAAACAGACACCAAACAAGTTCCGAAGGCGGTGGCTGCCGCAGAGCAATACTTCCACGAATAACAAAAAGAGGGCATGCATGGGCCGAGCTGCACTTTATGGAGGGCGAAGATGAACGAGACCGACAAATGGAGAGGGACCAAGAGCCAGCGCGAGGCCCTGCGTCAGAAATTCGGCGGACGTTGCGGGTATTGCGGCGAGCAGATGGATACGATGCACGCGGACCACATGGAGCCGGTAATCAGGATTACGACAGACCCTTGGGGGAAACCGCTTCCAAAGGAGGATCGGAGGTTGATCAACCCTGAGAGAAACGTGGTCGGCAACATGATGCCCGCCTGCCCCGCCTGCAACATTAGCAAGGGCGGATACAAGATTGAGGAATGGCGGCAGCTTATTGCCAGGTCGGCAGAGATCGTCGCCAGAGAAAAGTCTATTTTCAGAGCAGGCGTCCGAATGGGCGTAATCCGTATCATGGATTGTCCGGTAGTGTTTTATTTCGAACGGCAATTCACAGAATAAATCGAGGGACGGGCATGGACGAGAAAATAATTCCATTCGGGGGCATAACGCGATTAGATGTGCCCGTTGATAAAGTTCTTGACGCAGCAAAGGACTGGTGCGCGGAAAGCGTCGTGGTGATTGGATGGGATCGGAATGGAGAATTTGGTTTCGCATCATCCGCCGCTGATGGCGGCGAGGTTATTTGGTTGTTGGAGAAGGCAAAATTGGAATTATTTGATGTCGAGGTTGAGTCATGACCAAGGCATATACGAGAGGCGCAAAACGCCGGGCAAAGAAAATGCTGGCGGGGTTACCTGACATTGAGCCGATCAAGAAGCGCCAACCGAACGGACAGCACCGGAAAAGAGCGGAATCGCCGTCAGACCCCCGAAAAACCGCGTTACAGGCCCGCGCGGCGCATTTCAGTGGCAAGAACACTAAGGAAGCCATGGCAGCCGTAAGCGGGCAGCATATCAGTTCGCAGCTTGGAATGGTTATCCAAGCCGAAAGCGGCGACAAGCATGTTTCAAAGGTCTGGCCGACATTCCAGGCATGGTGCATGGCGGAAACATCTTATCGCCGTAGGTATCTTGGTCAGGGCGAGTTTGCAAAATGCGCTTCAATCCAAATGGAACCTGACAGGTTCGAGGCTGACAATGGCCACACGGTAGACCTGCGCGACGAGGAACAAAAAGACAAAGACGCAATCAACGCATGGATGTGCTGGCAGGGCCATCTGGGCCACTTATCGGCAACCCAAAGATCCGCGCTTCATGACGCGAGATTGGAACGCGCGCAACTCTGGCGAGATCGCAAGCCAACTCAGCGCGGCCTGTATGCTTTGGAAGCACTCAACGCACTTCATGCGGTAGTTGCGGCAAAGGGATAGTTGACTGATTGGCACATATATGCAAGATTGCCATAATCGCAAAGCGAGATGCGCCTTATTGAAAGGCTCTGGCGTTTTGCCACATAGGGTTGCTCCTTTCATTGCCGCGTGGGCATTTGGTTGGAGGTTTAAAAAGTACGGTTCGCTGGTGGCGATCCGTACTTTCGCTAAATATGACCGGCGGCACTGGCATCAGTGCAAACCCGCTGGTTTTCCGGGGTCGCGGAAGATAATGCCCTTCCCCAAATCTGGAAAGGGGCCGGTTGACGAGCCGGTTCCCGCCAGAGGCTAGGTTATAAATTCGGTTCGGTGTAGCTCAGTGGCAGAGCGGTTGGCTGTTAACCAGCGTGTCATAGGTTCGATCCCTATCACCGAAGCCAAACAACGCGGGTCGGGGCCGAAATAGGCCGTCAAGCTTGGCAGCTCTGGACGCAGGGCGATACTGGGGCTAACACCGGAATGGAAGCGGCGGTGACTTGACGCACAGCCCTAGCCGCTGCTTACCGCGTTCAAAATATCATGGGGCCAAACTCCCAACGGTCAACACCCGCAGTTCAACACCACCATGCGCGCAAGCGTCAAGGTCGCGGTCCCACGTTCATTGAGGCGGCTAATGGTGGATGGGTGTTTCAGAAAGAGGGTTCAACATGGCTGACCGTGGAGATGGCGCAACCAGCGACCTAACGCGGAAGCAAGAGGCGTTCGTCGTCGCATACCTTGAAACAGGGAACGCCGCAGAGGCATACCGGCGGGCCTATGACGTTGACGAGAGCGCGCGAGACAGTTGGCTTTACGTCGAAGCCTGCCAGATGCTTGATAACCCTAAGATCGCCCGTAGGCTTGCCGAAGTGCAGGAACAGGCGGTCCAATTAGCAATCTACACTCGCCAATCCGCGATGGAAGAACTGGAAGCCGCGCGATCACTGGCAATGGGCGAGGCGCAAGCCGCCGCAGCCGTTTCGGCGATCAACGCAAAGATCAAGCTATTCGGAATGGATCGGCCAAAGCGGCTGGAAATCAGCGGGCCGGGGGGCAAGCCAATCGAATCCGAAGAGGTAACCGCCCGTGACCGCATCACTCGCCGCCTCGCTAGCCTCGCAGCCGCCGGAAGTGCAAAAGGAGATACTGACGGGTCTGAGTGAAGCGGACCTTGCGCAACTCGAATACGATTGGCGATTTTGGGCGAGACAAGAGCAGATTGCACCGGGTGGAGATTGGCTCACATGGGTTATCAACGCAGGCCGTGGCTTCGGCAAGACGCGGGCCGGGTCGGAATGGGTCAGGGAGCAGGTTGACGCGGGGCGACAGCGGATTGCCCTTATTGGCGAGACCTACAAAGACTTGGTTGAAGTCATGTGTTTCGGCGATAGCGGCCTGGCATCGGTATTCCCAGATCACCAGAAGCCGAAGATCGTTGCAAACCCGAACGTGCAGATCACGTTCCACACTGGCGCGATTGCCTTGGGCTACAATGCAACGCAGCCTGCGCAGCTTCGTGGGCCGCAGTTTGACGCAGCCTGGTGCGATGAATTGGCAAAATGGCGCTATGCGCGCGAAACATGGGATATGCTGCAATTCGGCTTGCGTTTGGGTGAAAGACCGCAGGCGCTCGTAACCACGACCCCGAGGCCCATTCCGGTCCTGAAAGAAATCATCTCCGACACGACAACAATCGTTACTCGGGGGTCAACCTTCGACAACGCTGGCAATCTTGCGACTTCCTTTCTCAAGAAAATCAAGACGCGATATGAGGGAACGCGCCTCGGTCGGCAAGAGCTGAACGCAGAGATACTGGACGATCTACCCGGTGCGCTTTGGACCCGCGCGATGATGGACGAACACCGGCGCAGCGATGATGATGACGCGCCAGCGAACAAGAGGCCACCAGACATGCGCCGTGTCGTCGTCGCGGTTGACCCGTCAGGCACGAGCGGCGCGTCCGACGATGGGGACAGTATCGGTATCGTGGTCGCAGGGCTTGGCGTAGATGGTCGCGGCTACGTTCGGGCAGATCGAACATGCAAGTTGTCACCAGACGGGTGGGGCAAGAGGGCCGTCGCGGCCTATCACGAATTTGAGGCGGACAGGATCATCGCAGAGCGCAACTTCGGCGGCGCGATGGTAGAACACGTCATTCGGACTGTAGATAAGTCTGCTAGCTACAAAGAGGTCACAGCAAGCCGGGGTAAAGTCGCGCGGGCGGAGCCTGTTGCCGCGCTCTACGAGCAGGGCCGCGTGTCACACGTTGGCGGCTTGGCTGACCTTGAGGACCAGATGTGCTTAATTGGGCCTGATGGTTATATCGGCGAAGGCTCGCCAGATCGCGTGGACGCGCTGGTTTGGGCGCTAACGGAATTGATGCTTGGCGACCAAGTTGCGGCCCAAATGTTCTTGAGGAAAAAGCGCGCATGACCGATACGAAAAACAGCGCGAAGGTTGTTGCCGCAATGGCCGCAATGGCAAACGCGACCACGCGCCGCATCTCTGGCCTATTTCCCGGTTATTTTCCAGATGCGAAGCACAACCACTACGCCGATTTCGGATGGCCTGAAACGCTTTCGTTCCAGAACTATTACGACATGTGGTCCCGCAACGGATACGCAAAAGCGGCGATCACAAAGACCGTTTCAATGTGCTGGCAAGACCGCCCGTTCCTTTTGGAGCGCGAAGAGAAGCATAGCGAAACGGCACTAGAAAGGGAAATTCGTCAGCGGTTTAATGATCTACGTATCTGGCAATGCCTTGCGACCGCAGATCGGCGCGGAATGGTCGGGCGGTATTCCGGCGTGATCCTGCGATTGGCAGATGGTGAAATGTTCCGCGAGCCGGTTGTTTCGGTTCCCGGCGGGCTTGACGGGCTGGTTGAGGTCATTCCCGCTTGGGAAGGCCAACTCACGGTTTCGGAGTGGGACGCGAACGAGGTTTCGGAAACCTACGGTCAGCCGACCATGTTCAGTTTTAACGAAGCGGCAGTCGGTAGCGGCGAACAAGGCAAGTCGCGGTCATTCGAGGTTCATCCAGACCGCGTGATTGTGTGGTCGGAAGACGGCACCGTGCATGGTCGATCTGCGCTTGAGGCGGGATATAATGACCTGCTGACGCTGGAAAAGATAAACGGCTCCGGCGGTGAGGGTTTCTGGAAGAACGCCAAATCAGCACCTGTCCTTCAGATCGACAAAGAAGCACAACTGGATCAGATGGCGCAGGCCATGGGCGTCGCCAAGGAAGATCTTGTCGAGGCGATGAATGACCAGGTTGAGGATTGGCAGAAGGGCTTTGACAAACTCCTGATGCTACAAGGCATCGAGGCCAAAACGCTTGGTATCACATTGCCAAGCCCGCAACATTTCAGATCTGGGCCGATGGACAGCTTTGCGGCGTCAATGAACATCCCGGTCAAGATCCTCATTGGAATGCAGACCGGCGAACGCGCCAGCACAGAGGACGCGAGCGAATGGGCAAAGACCTGCATGGGTCGCCGGTCGGACGAGATCGTCCCGTCCATCATGCAGATCGTCAACCGGCTTGAGCAGTTCGGCATTCTGCCCGAGCGCGATTGGTTCCTGTCATGGACCGACCTGACCGAAGCCAACATGTCGCAGCGGATAGACCGCGCGCAGAAGATGGCAGACGTTAATAGCAAAATGGCAGCTGGCGGTGAGCTTGTGTTCTTGCCCGAAGAAATCCGCGACGTGATCGGTCTGGAGCCGGTGATCGGCGGAGACACTATGGAGGATGAGGAATGACCGAACGCATTCGCGTCAACGTCCGCACGTTGGCCAATACCAAGGCCGTGCGCCGCGAAAAGCGCAATGGCCGCGACGTGGTAATCGTGCCGAGCGCGACCCTGCCCGATAACGTGGTGATGAATGACATCATGTATCCGGCGGACGAGATCGAGCGCTCCTTTGCCACTCTGAACCGGACACCGGCCCCTGCTGGCCATCCGACGATCAACGGCAAGTTCGTCAGCGCGTCGGACCCGGAAGGCATCAATATCGGATGGGTCGGAGCGTGGAACGAAAATGTGCGCCGCGAGAATGGCCGCGTCCTTCTGGATAAGGTGATCGACGTTGAACGCGCGAACCAGTCCGCCAAGGGCAAGGCGATCCTCAACGCTATCGAAAAGGGCGATCCGGTCCATACATCGACGGGGCTGTTTCTCGATCTGGAGGCCGCCAACGGCGACGTGGGCTACAAGCATATCGCCCGCAACATGTTCTTTGACCATGACGCGATCCTCGTTGACGAGGAGGGTGCAGCCACGCCGGAACAGGGCGTCGGCATGATGGTCAACTCGAAGGGCGCGGAACAAGAAATCCGCGTCGTCAATTCCGCGCTCGAAGACGCCGAGCGCGACCTGGAATGGGCTGCCGACATGGCCGCCCGTGCCGTTGAGCGGATGGAACGTCTTCCACTGCTCGAACGGATCAAGTCCGCGATCATGGAGGCCGTAACCGGGTCGCATGGGCGGGATACCTCTGCAAATCAAGGAGAAGCAGATATGGCTGATGACAAGCAGCTTGAAGAGCTTTCCGCGAAGGTCAACGCCCTCACGGACAGCATGGAGAAGATCGGCGATACCATCGCCAGCGCCGTCACCGACGCGGTGAAGCCGATCAAGGATCACGTCGATACCATCGCCGCGAACCAGAAAGCCGAAGAGGACGCCAAGCGCGCCGAAGCGGTCAACGCCCTAACCAAGACTGGCCATTGGGAAGAGGCCGATCTCGAAGGCATGAGCATGGCCGCGCTGAACAAGCTGGTCGAGAAGTCGAAGCCCAAGGGAGCCGCTGCGCTGAACAGCGCGTTCGGCGGTGACGGCGGCGAAGATGACGAGTGGAAGGGCTACAGCCTGAACACCCTCATCGACGGCGAGAAGAAGGAGGCGCACTGATGGCCGGAAATGTGATCTATCGCGGTCCCGTGGCGAATGAGCCGCAGACCGTGAACCAGTTGGTGGCGGGCGCGTATAGCCCCGGCATCCTCTGCACCTCGGACGGCGCGACCCTGACCGTGGCGACGGCATCCGATATGGGCGAGCGTGTCTATGTCCTGTCCAATCGCCGCTTCTATGACCAGGACGTGACGACCGCCTATGCATCCGGAGACACCGGCGTGGCCTATGAGCCGCGTCCGGGCGAGGTCTACCAGGTGCGTTTGGCAAACGCGACCTATGCCAAAGGCGACAAGCTCACGCTTGACGCTTCGGGCTATCTGGCCAAGGCCGTCGACTCGCCCGCCGGTGATGTCGTCTACGCCTATTTCGACGATACCGCCGGGGCAGTGACCGCCGGTTCCCTCAAAGACGTGGTTTGGGCGAACGCCTTCACCATGCCCACGGCATAAGGAGGCCCTGATGCTTCGTTTTACTGAGCAACAGCAAGCCGTTGTGCTTGCAAACCGCACGGCGTTCAATGCACGCCAAGCGGCCATGGCCACCGATTTTGGCCTTTCTGGGAACAACGCTGGCCTTGTCGGCAATGCATCCCCGCTGCCCCGCGACGTTTGGGGTGTCTGGGATCGTGAGGCGGTGGAAATCCAGCGCGAGGTGCTTTCGGTTTTCAATGACCTGGCTTCGTCTGTGGCAATGCCCATGCCCATCGGCAAGCTGGTTCACCACTTCCGCCAGGTGTCCGACAGCGGCACCGTGAACGTGTCTCTGGACGGTCGCTCGAAAGCGCGCACTGACCAGCCCACGATCACTTACCAAGGCACTCCGGTGCCGATCATCGACAGCGCGTTCAGCTACGGCTGGCGTCAGATCGAGGCGGCCCGGTCGGAAGGCTTTTCGCTGGATGACGATGGCCGGTCGAACGCGATGTTCAAGGTCGCCGAGCAACTGGAAACCCAGACGCTTGACGGTGACGCGGATATCGTGGTCGGGGGGGCGCAACTCTACGGCCTGCGCAACCATCCGAAACGGGAAACCCGTTCGATCACCTCGGGCGTCACACTGAACGGCGCGACCGGGGCCGAATGGCTGACCGAAGTGAAGGCGACGCTGAAGCTGCTGCATGACAACAACTTCCGCGTCCCGGTGACGCTCTATGTGAACTGGGATGACTGGTTCTATGCGGGCAACACTGACTTCTCGTCCAGTTACCCCAACAAGACCATCGCGCAGCGTGTGATGGAAATGGAGGGCGTGGGGCAGGTAGTTCCGGCGTCGAAGGTGACGGCAAACGAGATCATCGCCGTGGTGAAAAACCGCCGCGCGGTGCAGCTTCTCAGCGCCATGCCGATGACCACGCGAGCGCAGTTCCGTGCGAACCCGGAGGACGATTACAATTTCGTCACGATGGCCGCCGCTGCGCTTGAGATCAAATACGACGCCAACGACGCCTGCGGCATCGCACACGCATCGTGATCTGATGGAGTGGCCGGGAACCGAACCAACCCGGCCCCTTTACTGAGATCATGGAAGGGAACCGTCATGAAATACGAAATCGTTGAAAAGGGCGCGAACGGTATGGACGTTGGCGATACCATCGAGATCAAGGGCGAATTGCCCGGCTATCTGGTTGGCAAGGTTCGCGCCGTCGGCGGCCCACGCATGGCCGTAACCAATCCGGCTAAAAAGCCTGTCCGTCAGGTCAAGAAGGGCTAACCCATGCCCCTGACAATCACTCCCGGCGGCGCGTCCGACGATGCGCTTGTTTCTCTGGTCGATTTCAAAGCCTACGCAGATGCGCGCGGCTGGGATTACTCGGCCATGGATGATGCTGCCGAAATTGAACCTGCAATTCGGCGCGGAACGGTCTGGGTCGAAGGCGTCGGCGGGCCAACTGAGCGGCTTCCGAAGCGCTGGCCAGGTGTGAGGGCGTCGGCGTCACAGCGGCGCGAGTGGCCACGTTCCGGCGCGGTGTTCACAGACGGCACGGCAATCAGCGCCAGCACGATACCGACGCAGGTTGCGGACGCTGTTTCTGAGGCGGCATGGTTTGACCTGAACAATGCGGGCATTCTTTTCGCCACGGTCACGCCGACTGACGTGGTGAAATCCGAGAGTGTTGGTGGTGCTGGCGTTAAGGTGGAATACCGCGACGGCGGCGACGTGCAGGCCGCGCGGGTCATGCTTACATCGGTGCGAGACCTACTTGCGTCCATCCTCGTTCCCGACCTGAAAGGCCCGTCGCTTTGGATGGGCTCTGTCGGCAAGGTCATCTGATGATCACCGCCATTACTCCAACCGGCGCGCGCCCGGATGCGTTTGCGGCCTGCGTCGAGCATATGCGAGCGCAGACCATTCCATCCCGATGGGTGATCGTTGACGATGGCCCGGAGCCCATGCCAACGCCGCAGATCGACAAATGGGAGATCGTGCATCTGCGGCCTGAGCCGCTTTGGGAGCCGGGGCAGAACACACAGGCGCGTAACCTTCTGCACGGACTGCCCTATTGCAGCGAGCGTGTGGTGGTAATCGAAGACGATGACCTCTACGCGCCAGATTGGCTTGCGACTTGCGAAGGCTGGCTAGACGATGCTGATCTGGTCGGTGAAAGCATGTCTCTGTATCGCCATATCGAGACCGGGCGCGAGACGGAGTGCAACAATGAGGGGCACGCCAGCTTGTGCAGCACGGCCATGAAGGGCGAGGGGGTGGCGGCGATGGTCAATGCGTGCCGCTCTGGTGAGAAGTTCATTGATATTCGCCTCTGGGCCACAAAGGGCATCGCAAAGGCGCTACACAAGCCCGAGCCTCGACGGGTGACGGGCATCAAAGGTTATCCGGGCAGACCCGGCATTGGAATGGGACATCGACTGAAATGAAGCAAACGAGAAACGGCATCCCCATCGGCACGGTTCGCGGCAATGTTCGAGCATGGATTGAACGCCACGCACACCGGCTTGGCGACAACGTGCTTGAGGTCGGATCACGGTCGCACCGTCCGAATGCATGGTGGATCGTCAATCGCGATCTGGCGCAGGGCAAGTGGACCGGCATGGATTTTCAGGACGGTCACAACGTCGATGTAGTGGCCGATCTGCACACCATGCCCGAGGACTGGACTGGCCGATTTTCCGGCATTCTTTGCTCCGAGGTTATGGAGCATGTCAAGCGACCGGCCATTGCCCTCGCTGAGATGAGGCGGATTCTGCGCCCCGGTGGCGTGGCGATATTTACGACGCTGACCGCGTTTCCCATTCATGGGTATCCCGATGATTACCGGCGCTGGACCGAAAACGGGCTTCGTGTCGATCTTGAGGATGCTGGTTTCAAGAATGTCGAAACTGGCGGGGCTGGCAAGGTCACGTTTACGCATAGCGACCACGGCGGGCAAGATGTGACACAACACTGCCCGGTGCATGTGTTCGCGGTTGGTTGCGCGTGACAACAGCTCTGGTGCTGGGCGGCGGCGCGTCTCTGCACGATGATATCGCGGCCTATACCGGGCCGATTGACGGCGTGATTACGGTGAACGACGCGCTGACAGAGTGGAGCGGAGGCGTGGACGCGGCAGTATCGCTGCATCCGCAATATTTTGAACAGAAGGGCTGGCTTGCCAACCGCGCGACCAAGGGGCTGGCCCCGCCCAAGAGGATCTTCGGGCATACCGAGGGCGAGCGGATTATCGGAATGCGCGGGATTGATGTTCCGGGCCTGGAGTTCACGGATTACCGATTTCCGGGACAGGAAAAGAGCGGATCATCGGGCCTATTTGCCGCCAAGGTGGCGTTGATTGACTTGGGGTTTGACAAGGTGGTGTTTTGCGGCGTGCCGATGACGCCGACGCCGCATTTCTGGGATGACCGGAAAGAGCCGTGGAAAACGGCAGATGGGTTTCGGGGCGGCTGGTTGGCCGTGTCGGATGAATACAGGGCGCGAATGGCGTCCATGAGCGGGTGGACCCGCATCCTACTTGGAGGGCCGACATGATCGAAATCCACAATCAGACGGAACATGACATTACTCTGACCAGCGGTCATGTCATCCCGGCAAAAGGGCTGTTGCCAGTATCTGCGCAAACCATGACCGCAACCGAAAACGACGCCTTTGGCGCACGAATGCTGGCCTCGGGCAAGATTGCGGCGCGCCGCCCCGTCGAGGCCCCGGAACCGCTGACCCGCGCCACTATCGCCAAGGCGACACGGGGCGAGTTGCTGGACATTCTGGAAGCGCAGGGCATCGATCGGAAGGATGTGGCAAAGCGCAAGGTTGAGGACAGCGACGATGGCGAAGGCCTGCGGACACTTACCGCGCGGGCGATCTTCGCAGATATCTGATGGCTGTTTTTAACTACGCCAGATCGCAGGCCACGGCGGAACGGTTGATCTTGCGATTTGGTCAGGCTGCCACGCTCAAGAAGATCGTGAATAGCGGCACCGAATATGCGCCGATGCAGACGCCAACGGACACGCAGATAACAGTAGTTGACCTGAACCATCGGGAGCGCGATGCTTCCGGCGCTCTTGTCGCGCAGACACGGCGGACACTGCTAGTCAGCACTAGCGCCAGCGTAACGCCGGAGAAAGCAGATACGGTTCTGATCGGCGGGACTTGGCACGAAATCAGCGAGGTTCGCTCATTGGCACCTGGCGGCACCTTGATCCTCTGGGAAGTGGATTTGTCAGAATGATAGAGCGCAACTGGATTGAAATAGCAGTTCTGGGAGACCAGAGCAGGACACAAATCGACACCAATGTGATAAGCGGTGAGCCACCTAACGACTTTGCGCGGCACACGCCACCGGGCGATAGATCTGGCGACCTTTGGATGCCTGGGTTTAGCCCATACAGAATGCGGAATGATCAGATCGTCGCTTCGTATTCCTGAGCATCGTAGCATCATCGACGATTACCCAAATGAAAGCCGCGCGGCTGTTGAGACCGCATTCTGGCGCGGATATTTGGAAACGATGATCCTGTTCGGATGGATGATGGAGGCGCAGAATGGCAAGACGGCTGACGCTTCTGCAACTCTTGGACCAACTCTCCCCAACGGTGCGGGACGCCTTCATCGAAAGCATCCTGAACGTCCGGGGTGACACGCAACTGGCGGCTCTTGAGTCCGCTATTCGGAATGGGGACGTTGACGGTGCTTTGCGCGTTCTCGCCCTGGGGCCGGAATATTTCGCCCCACTTGATCGGGCAATGCGCAGCGCATATGAGGCCGGGGGTGATCTGGCGATGGCTTCTCTCATGGCCGACGCATCACGGCAAGGTGCGCAGGTCACCGGGCGTTTTTCGGAGCGTAACTTGCGGGCGGAACGGTATCTTGAACAGCGCGCCGCCGCGCTAGTGGTCGAGATCACCGAAAGCATCAGGGACGCGGCGCGAGACACGATCACGGCGGCAGCGCGAGCGCAGACTTCGCCGCGCACAACCGCGTTGGATTTGATTGGACGCATCAACCGCGCTACAGGACGCCGCGAGGGTGGCATCATTGGCCTGACACAACAGCAGGCAGGCTGGGCGCGCGCAGCTTTTGCGGAATTGACCAGCGGAGACCCCACGCTGATGCGGTCTTATCTTAGCCGTTCCGGCACGACGCGAGACCGGCGATTTGACAGGATGGTGGCGACAGCGATCCGCGAGGGGCGGGCAGTTCCCCGCGCTGACGCGACAAGGATCACGCGGGCATACCGCAACGGCCTGCTGCGATCGCGCGGGGAAACCATCGCCAGAACGGAACTTCTGGGAAGCCTTCATGCGGCGCAAGATGAAGGCATCCAGCAGATGATCGACCGGGGCGACATCGGGGCCAATGCGGTCAAGCGGGATTGGGATAGCGCAGAGGACAGCGCCACGCGCGACAGCCACAGAGCGATGGACGGTCAGCAACGCGGGGCAAATGAGCCGTTCACAACAGGGGCAGGGTTCCAGATGCTTTATCCGGGCGATAGCAGCCTCGGCGCACCGGGCAGCGAGATCATAAATTGCAGATGTGTGGTGCGTCTTGACGTGGATTTTCTGAGCGCCTTGGAATGACCCGGCGCACATTCATGGCCGATATAGACCGATGGGTAAGGCTTTCGGAGCGGCGGCTGGACGCGGTTACGAAGCAGGCGACAAATAACCTGTTACGTGGCATTCGCATCGCGCCGGGCATTAATCGAAGCGGAACACGACAGCGCGGTACGATACCGCGTGATCTGGGGGTGCTGGCAGCGTCCCTGCAATCGACGCTCTACGGAAGCACAGCGATCAGTCAAGCTGGGCAGGACAGTTATGCGCTCGTTGTCGGTTTCATGGGTGCCGGGGACCGCGCGGTGTTCTCATGGGGTGGCGCGGCTGCACCATATGTCAAAGAAGTTCATTACGGTGCGAACGGCGTGCCGGGGACATTCTGGATTGACGATAGGGCCGCCGATTGGCCTGCCATTGTGCGCGCGGCAACCGCAGAGGCGAAATTGAGGGTGCGGCCATGAACACGAAAGACATTCGCAACGCCATGAAGGCACAGCTACTAGGCGGGGCAGTCGCGGATACGGCATGGCCCAACGTGAAGGACAGCGGCACCACGCCGCGCCTTGAGGTCGAGTTTACAGGCGTCAGACAAGAGGGCGGGACGCTCAAGGGCAACGAGGTTCACTACGAGGAAGGCACGATGATGGTCATTGTCGCGGCGGCCAAAGGCGGCGGCACCGACGCGGGCCTTGATCTGGCGGGCGCGGTGGCGGCGCGCTTCCCTGAAGGGTCGCGACTGACGATCACGGGCGGAACGGTCACAATCATGGCGCGGCCAGACATTCGCGGCGGCTTTCCAGACGACACGAATTACCGCATTCCGGTTGCTATCCGGTATCGCGCAAGAAACACCTGAATAGGAGGCTTCCGGGCGGCCTCCTTCCGCTTTGCGGGATAGGCCCGGATAATCCCACAAAATAGGAGGCTCTGTTATGAGCTATATTGGCGGAACACTTTCCGTTGTCTCTGGCGCTACCAGCCCGGAAGATGCATCGACCTACGGCGCAAAGTCGTTCACAGAGATCGGCAATGTCATCTCGGCGGGCGAAATCGGAGATACCCATGAAGATCTGGCCGCAACCCTTCTGAAAACGGGCCGCACCAAGCACTCAAACGGTGCCAAGGACGGCGGCGAGGTCAACGTCATGATCGATGGTGAGGACTTCACCGACGCGGGCATGGTCATCATCGAGGCCGCCAACGGTGGAAGCGTCGAGCATTCGTTCGAGTTGGCTGGCCCGACGCAGACTTGGTATTTCTACGGCCTCGTCCGCAATCTGCGGACGCTGGAACAGGACGCCAATACCAAGGCTGGCATCCAGTTCACCATCGCGGTGAACAGCGCAACCGTGCGGACGGCAACAGTCTAAGCACGGCGGGCGGGGCCGGAGTGGTTCACCATTGCCCCGCCCATTCTGAACCATTGAACCAATCAGGAAAATAAACATGGACTTTTCAAAATTCGACACGCGCGGTCGGTCTGAAACTGGCGCGCGCATGATCCTGTGCGACCCTGACACGGGCGAGCCGCTTGGCGAAGGCGACGACGCCCCGGTTGTCATTGTGCGCGGTGTGGCGGCCCGGACGGCGCAAAGCCGATTGGCCGAAATGACCCGCAAGGCCAAAAAGACGAAGGGCGACGATGCGGCGGCAATGGAGCGTCTACACAAGACGCTGATTGACACCGCTATGGCCTATGTCGCGGGGATGGAGAATGTCGAAATTGGTGGCGAGCCGGTAACGGATGTAGACGGATACCGTCGGCTTCTGGATCTGACATTTCCGGCGATGGACAGCAAGCGTGACGATGACGGCGAACCAATCCTGCGCGATGGCAAGGATAGCAACGGGAACGCGATCCAAATCCCAGACTTTGAGTTGGTCAACACGCCATTTGCAAAACAGATCATTGAGTTTGCCGGTGACATGGGAAACTTCTCGGCCAGCGCGTCCAAGACCTGACACGCTGTGCACGGCAATTCGGGTGGCTTCATTCGACACCGGAACACAAAACAGGCAAAGGTAAGACGCCAAAGTCATGGCCGCACAATCGGCAGAAACAGATCGAGATTGAGGGTAAGACCCCGAACATACCAGATCCAGAGGCCGGGGCTTATCTGATCACGGCGTTCTTTGAGGCCGGGGCCTTTGTTGAGAGCGGCATGGGCCGGTTGCCGCTTGATTGGCCGAACCTCAAAGCGTTTGCAGATGCGACCGACGCGATATCGGAGCCTTGGGAATTCCATGCGCTGATACAAATGAGCCGGTCATATCTGTCAGAAATTGAGGCTGCGAAGAACCCGCTTCGTCGTGAGCCTTTCTCTGTTCAAAACACAGACGCGCACCTCTAACGGGGTGCCGTCACCTCCAAAATACATCCTTCACCGCTCATATCTTCGAGGTCCAAAATGGACATTGCAGCATCTCTTGGACTGGAAGTGGATAGCCGTCCGGTCAACCGGGCTGGTGACTCGCTCAATCGGTTCAGGACGCGCGCGCAGGGCGCGGAGCGGGCGGCCACAGGCTTTGAGCGAGCAGGGCGCGGAATGGCGGCCTCTGCGGCGCGCATTGCCGGGTCGATTGCCGGTATGGTGGTTTCTGCCGTTGGCTTTGGCGCGGCAGTCAGAGTGATTGCAGATTTTGAGCGTTCAATGGCCCAAGTCGGCGCGATCACGCGGGCCACTGATGCAGAGATGGTGCGCCTGCGGGCAACCGCTGCTGCACTCGGCACCACGACAGAGTTCACGGCGGCGCAAGCGGCTGGTGGCTTGCGATTTCTCGGCATGGCCGGGTTCACAGCGGCAGAAGGCATCGCCGCAATCCCGGCAGTTCTTGACCTTGCAACGGCGGCCAGTATGGATCTTGCGCAGGCCGCAGATACCGCATCAAACATTATGAGCGCATTTGGCATCGCGGCGGCTGACTCTGCCGATGTTGCAGACGTTCTGGCGGCTGCGTCCAGTCGCGCGAACACAGATGTTTCCCAGCTCGGCAGCGCAATGTCGTTTGTCGGGCCGGTGGCGTCTGCGCTGGCCATTGATCTTGGCGACGCGGCGGCGGCTGTCGGCGTTTTGTCTGATGCCGGTATTCAGGGTAGCGCGGCGGGCACCGGCCTGCGGCGCGTCTTGTCATCCCTCGCAAATCCGACCGAAGAAGCGGTGGTGACATTGCAGCGTCTTGGCGTTGCAATCGGTGATGTGAACCCGCAGGCAAATGACCTTACGGACATTGTGGAAACCCTCGCGGCTTCCGGCCTTAGTGCGGCTGATGCCTTGACCATCTTCGGTGATCGGGGCGGTCCGGCTATTCTGGCCTTGGTTTCTCAAAATGACAGGTTGCGCGAACTAACCGCAGAGCTTGGCAATGTCGAAGGCGAGGCACGTCGCATGGCAGAAACCATGCGCGACAACCTCGGCGGCGATTTGGATAGTCTCTGGTCATCGGTGCAGGGGCTTGTCATTGCTCTTGGAGATGCTGGCTTAACTGCTGCTCTGCGCGCGCTGATTGGCCTGACTACTGAGATAGTGCGGGGCGTCTCTTCGCTGATCAATGGTTTTTCATCGTTGATGCGGCTGACTGGCAGGCTTACTCTTGATTTGTTCGGGATTGCTGAGGGCAATCAAGCAGTCACTGACACTTCGATAGCTGCGGCTGCCGGGATAAACCAAGAAATCGCAATGTCAGACGCTCTTACCGGTAGCCTGACAGAAGGCCGTGAAATGTCTATTGACGTTGCTGGTGTTAAGCTGGCACAGGCGCGCGCGCACTTGGCATCTGCGGACGCGCAGCGCCAGGAACTCGAGCAGGCAATCCGCGCCAGTGCTGGCTATCAGGAACTTGTTGAGCGCCAAATGGCTATCCAAGCGGCTTTGGCAGAAACCCGCGCGAACCTGAACACTTATGAAGGCGATGTGCAGCTTGAAGAGCTATTACTTAGCCGAATGCAGGACCAGCTTGCAGCGCTTCGCTCAGCCGTCGCAGCCCAGCAGGATTTACTTGCAGTTGCCGGGGAAACCGATGCCGAGTATACCGCCGCAATCGCAGCCATAGAATTGATCGAAACCGCCCTTGCCAACGCAACCGGCGAGACGATTATCCTGGGCGAAGCGGCGGGCGACGCCGCTGACGAAGGTGAACGGCTGAGTTATGCTGTTTCTGGAATTGACTTTGGATCTGCAATCACAGGTGCCCAAGAACTTGCGGCAAGCCTCGGGATTTCATTGAATCGGGCGATGGCGATGATGGGTCTTATTGGCGCAGAAGCACAAGCCGCGAATATGCCGATAATCTACGATCCGCGCGATCCGCGATATGACGCTGCCGCAGCAGAGCGCGGTTCTGCCTTGGAGCGCACGCGCCAGATCATGGCGGAAATCCGTGCCGAAACTGAAGCGTATAGCTACACGTCAGAACGTCTTGCAGATAGCTTGAATGAAGTTGAGGGTGCCACGATAGGAGTGAGCGGCGCGACGGAAGAGGCTGCCAAGAAGATTGAAGAGGCAACAACCTTCGCCGATGGCTTCGCGGACGCATTGGAAAAGGGCGTTCGATCCGCCGCAGATATGGGCCGCGAACTTGGCGGCGCGCTTCTGCGCGGAATTGACAGCGTGTCAAATGCTTTCGGGGATTTTGTGGCGCGCGGGTTCAGAGATTTTCGCGGGTTTGCGCAGGCCGTTTTGGACACGTTCCGCAACCTTCTTTCACAAATGATTGCAATGGCCGTGCGCAACCGGATCATGATCGGTCTTGGTATTTCTGGCGGTGGCGTGGCCGCTGTAGGAAAATCAATTGCCGGGGTTGGCGGCGGTGGCGGCGGACTGCTTGGCGGACTGTTCGGCGGCGGGGGTGGCATATTAGGTTCATTCGGCAACGCTGGCGGCATCTTTGGAATGGGCGGGCTGGGCGGTGGCGCTGGCCTTCTTGGCGGTCTTGGTAACGCGCTGAGCGGTGGGCTTGGCAACATATTCAGCATTGGCGCAAATGCAGCAGCGGCGGGCGGCGGCATTCTTGCTTCAATTGGCGCGGCATTGCCCGTTTTGGGCATCGCAGCGGCGGCGTTCTCGCTCCTGCGAACCCGGACCAAGCAGACGAATAACGGCTTGGCGATTACCATTGACCAGATGGGCGTTCTTGCGCGCGAATTCACCGAGATCAAAAAGGTGCGCGCTTTTGGTGGCCGGTCCTACCGCACGACCTACAAGGATGCGGACGCTGAGACCCAAGCGTTTGTCGAACAAACCGTGCAGAGCCTGCAAGACGGAGTTCGGGCCGGTGCTGAGGCACTTGGTTTCGCAACAGACATATTCGACAACTTCGCCGCCGATCTGAAAGTTAGCTTCTACGGCATGGACGAAAGTGAGGCAGCGGCAGCGCTGGAAGCGGCACTTCGCGGTGTCGGAGACGATATGGCGGCGCTGGTTGATGGATTGGAAGCGTTTTCGCGCGAAGGTGAGGGCGCATACGATACGCTTACTCGCCTTGCGAATAGCCTTGTCGGTGTCAATTACTGGATGGGCAATCTGGGGCTGGCGCTATACGATATCGGACTGGCCGGGGGCGATGCGGCGTCGGCGTTCGTCGATCTGTTCGGGTCGCTCGATCAGTTCAATGCGGCGGCGTCCATCTACTATCAGAACTTCTTTTCAGACAGCGAGCGACTGGCCCGCGCGACGGAATTGCTTTCGGCAGAGTTTGCGCAGCTTGGCGCAGGCGTCATGCCCCGAACGCGCCGCCAGTTCCGCGACATGGTGGAGGCGGCGGATGCCGCAGGTGACAGCGATCTTGTTGCCGCGCTTCTGCAACTGGCCCCGGCGTTCGCTGAAATCACAGAACAGGCAATCAATCTGGATGATGCGCTCAATAGCAGGTCTATGTTCAGAACGCTTGCCGATCAGGTTTTTGCCAATTCGTCCGCTGGGTACACGACCAGTGCGGCGAAGGCGATTGAAAACGCCAATATCGAAGAGCGGAGCCTGTTGCGGGAAATTCTGACTGCGATCCGGTCTGGTGATCTGAACAATGCGCGCATTCAGTCTAAGATTCTTGCAATTCAGGAACGCGCCGACCTGGAGCCTGCCGCATGAAGATCATCACGCCGATTGCCATGACCGACGCGAAACTGACATCCAGTGACATCGCAGAAACCGATTATGCCGCCTATGACATCAGCACGACATATAGCCGGGGCGATTATTGCATCAGCACGACAACGCATACAGTCTATAGGAGCCTGACAGACACCAATCTCGGCAATGATCCTGACGTTGAAACGGCGGCCCTTGCGGATCCGCTTATTGACGATCCAAATCCCGTGAATTGGCAAATCATCAGCGCTACAAACCGGTGGAAGATGTTCGACCATAAACCGAGCGTCCAGAGTGAGCGTGCAGAAAGCATTACCGTCGAAATCACACCGGGCGAGTTCATCGGCGGTATGGCTGGGTTCAATATCTCTGGCTCTTCTGTCACGGTCACCGGAACTGTTCCCGGATCACCAGACGAGGTTATCTATTCTGCGACCGTCGATCTTTATGACGACGATTACGTGGGCAGTTGGTATGACTATTATTTTCAACCGCTAACCCCGCTCACCGAGTTTGTCCTTACCGATTTGCCCGCCTATGGAACTGCGGTGTGGGAGGTGGCTATCACAAACACTGGCGGAACCGCCAAGATTGGCCAACTTGTCCTTGGGCGAACTACTGACATTGGCGATGTGGTTGTTCCGGGCACCGGGTGGGCCGGGCTGGATTTCAGCTATGTTCAGAACGATGAATTCGGCAATCTCACGCGCGTAGTGCGCGAGGCAACGCGCGTTTTCGATTACGAGATCATCACCCCCACGACAGGCATCCTGACCACGTTCGAAAAACTGCGCGCGCTACGTGGCGGCGCTCCGGCGGTTTGGGTTGGCGATGACCGGTCTTATATGGCGACCACGGCATACGGCTTCGCCCGCGATTACCGGATGGTTTATCAAAGCGGGCCGGAATGCATTTTCTCTCTCCAAGTTCAAGGAATGGTTTGATCATGGCAAAACCAACGAAGCCAACTGTCCCGGATCCCGCCCTGCGCAGTCAGCCCGACACGTTCAATGATCGGGTGGAAGCCAACGTGGCTTTCTGGGAAACACTGGTTGATTACATGTCTGATACGTCCGACTTCAACGAAGCCCTGTCCAATGCCCTTGTCGCGGCCAACCTTCCCGATCTGACCGGTAATGGTGATGCGCTCGTGAAGATTAATTCTGCGGCAAGCGGCGTCGAGCTTCTGGGCACAAGCGCAAATGTGCGCGCGGTCCTGTCGGCGGCGGATTATGCCGCGATCCGAACGCTTATGTCGCTCAAGGGACTGGCCTTGCAGGAGGAGGCCGACAGGGTATCGACGCAAGGCGTCTGGAATGCAGGAACGGCAACGGGCGAGAAGTTCATCACACCAGCCAAGCTCAAGGCCGCAGTTGCCAGCTACACCGCCGCCAACGTGGACGATGTGACGGCCTCGGCCTCGGCGTCCGTTTCCCATACATGGACCGGGTCGCCTCGCAAGGTTGTCCTTGAGATGGACGGGCTTATCCCCGCGACGGACTCGGTCAACCTGCACATGGAATTCTCTACCGACGGCGGTTCAACATGGGAGACCGGCGCGTCTGCCTATAAATGGGCGCTGGACGGCGTGACCCTCAACGTGGCGCGCAACAATGGATCGAATGGGGATACCAAGGCCCTCCTCAATCACACCGTCGATCCAATCGGGTCGGATGCAAATGAGGGCGGCGTGTCTGGTAGGGTGGCCATATACCACCCCGGAGCGGCGCGATCCACGCGATTCACGGGCGAGGTCGCATACATCAAGGACAGCGGAAATCTGAGTGTTTTCACCGTAGGCGGCGAGCTTTCGGCCTCGTCTGCGGTCAACGCTGTGCGCCTGCTTTTCTCCAGCGGAAATATCGAAAGCGGCATTTCAACCGCGATCAAGTTCTACTGACCATCACCTGAAAAACGGAGGGTCTACATGGCCACTCTTTGCAATATCACCGGCACATTTCGTGATCGTGAGGGAAACCCTGTGGCCCTGCAAGACATCACGTTCCGTTTCATCGGTTCGGTTGTTGGGGCTGGCGATGCGCTTGTCCCTGAAACCGTTACAGTTCAGACTGGGGTAAGCGGGCAGGTAGATTTCGACATCTATCCCGGAAACTATACAGGATATGTGACTGTTCCGCGCGGAAACCGGACTGAGGATCTGAATTTCCACATGGGCGTTCCCCAAGCCGCAACTGCCGATATAGCTGATATTATTGACCAGTCGCCCGTTCTCACGCCGTCCTTGGTTGATGAAGCGCGAGACGCCCGCGATGCAGCAGCAGCATCTGCCGCGCAGGCCGCTCTGTTCGACGGTCCGCGTTTCGACAATATCACCGATCTTGGGGCGGATACCTTCCTGACCTATACCGCCGGTCAAGACGGGACGGTTACAGCCGGAACGATCATTCGGGTTTCCGGGCAATTTGTTGAGGTTGCGGCTTCCGGCGCGGTGGATCAGCACGGCACCACTGCGGGCGGTGTCAGGTGGTATGAAGCCGGCCCGGATTTCTCCACTCGTGCCCGCATGGTCGCGGCCAAGGCGCGGATGGATGCGGCTGGGGATGCTGTCGCTGACGGTACAGTCTGGTCTTGGGGCGACAGCGCGTACGGAGCCTTGCAGGTTGTGGCGAGCTCAGGGGCCACAGATTTAGCCGATATTCCGGGGTTCCTGCCGGTTGCTCCCTTCACGCTTGAGCACTCCGGGGCGGTCGGAGATGGGTTGACAGATGATGAATCAGCATGGACCGAGATCTTCACATATGTGAGCAGCATTGGTGGCGGCGTGGTTTTTGGGGGGGCGAACCGGACCTATGCGCTGACAGCGATTTCTCTGCCGTCGAAGTGTTTCATGCGCGGCGCGGGCACTACCAGCACGACGCTCAAGGTGCATCCCGCGACTGGTGTGAATGATACTTGGTTGAAGAATAGCACAGTTGACGCTGCTTCGTCGGCACGTCTCGATAGCGATCTTGGTATTTTGGACTGCACAATAGACGGTACTGGTTGGGTCACAACCCGCTGGCTCTCTCAAGCGGATGGAACGGCCGTTACCGACCCGCAAGCCGACTATGTGATGGGTAGCGGTGCGTTGGCGTCCGGTATCTCCGGCGTGAATCTCACCGCTGTTCTAACAGGCGATGCGGTCACGTCCGTTACGATAAATTCTGGCGGCAGCGGGTGGAATGGTCACGCGACTGAACCGTACCTGCCCTCTACCGTAGCGCTGCGCTTTACCGGCGGTGGCGGGTCTGGGGCTGCTGGTTACGCCACAATCTCCGGCGGCACCTTGACTAGTGTCACCATCACAACTGGCGGGTCGGGCTATTCAACAGCACCCGCCGTTGTGACGCTAGGCGGATATGCAGATATAAATCTGCTAGTTAATCCCGGAACAGACCGCCGAAATCCGAACCTGAATGCTGTCGGCGAATGCGTCAGTTTTAATAAGGTCACGCGCCCACGTATCAAGCGCGTCCGGTTCCTTAATGTGAAGCGTATAGCTCTCCTAGACAAAGGCTGTAAGGATGCCGTCTTCCGAGACAATACGTTCGATGGCTGCGGAAAAAAAGATGGTCCATTCTACGCTATCTTTGCACAGAGTTACGGCGTACCGGGCGGCGGAGATGCTTGGTATCAAGATACTGAAAACTGTCTTATCGAGGGTAATACTTTTATTAATTGTGAACGTTCCGCAATCGGATGGTCCCCGACCAAAGGGGGTACCATTAGGGGTAACCACGCGGAAGGGTGCGGAGAGTCAACAATTTTCATGTCATCCAATCTGCACTATTCCGGCGGTAGAACCTTGATTGTGGATAACACTCTCAAGGCAAATGTTTTGACGGACATCGCCGGGGCTTTGATCGAGGGTGGGAACGCGCATGATGTTGAAGTGCGGGGGAACCGTCTTGAAGGCTCTGCGGAACAGTCTATCGGCGTTGTTGCGGGGCAGCGGGTGGACATTCACAGCAACAGATTTGTGAACAATGGAACAGCGCTGACCACCACGGTCGATCAGCGCGTGCCATACGGACCATTCTCGGAGCGGTATTCTTTCAATGTAGGGGGACGACCAACGGCAGGTGAGGCGATTCATATACCGAAAATTGGTCTTATCCCGGTCGGGGCTACCGGCTCAGACTACTGCAAGGGCCTGTATTTCCGGTCAAACACGTTCGTTGAAAACAGGTCTGAATATCCAGACAATCTGTTCTATCAAACCAAAACGACGACCAGCAACATCGGCGAAGATTGCTTTATTGAGGACAATGATCTTCTTGGCGTCCCGGCGGGTATGTCGCTTCTGGACACTAGTATTAGTGGCGTGTGGAACGCCAATATTCCGCTCTACGTGCGCCGCAACGCGGGACACGCCAGCGCAACTCCTGTGGTGGTATCTCACCAGTTCGCGGCGACGGGCAGTGTGGACATTCTGCCGGGTTTTCGCCCGTCATATGTTATTGCCAGGGCCGATGTGAATAACGGCGCGCGGCTTCGGGCAAGCGATGGGTTCGTGTCGTGGCAGGCGGATGCCTCAAATAATAGCTATGTGCATCGTTATGGGTCAGACGGGACAAGCGTCCAGGGTGTAATAGACGATACAGAGATTGTCCGTATTGCTGACCCGGCATCGGGGTCGGATACATGCCGTGTTCTTTTCACAAAGTGGACCGAAACTGGACTTCAAGTGAATTGCATAACATATTCAGAGCTGACCAACGTTCGTTTTGAGTGCTACCCATGACTAATGATCAATCCCCCTCCCCACGGAAATGGCGTCGGCGCATCATGCCTGAGCATATCATTCAAGCCGAGCTTACCGGCATTCGGGCGGGGAATATAAAATGATACCCCTTAGAAAAACAGCCGAAATCATCATGGCGCTATATGTCCTCGGGTTTAGCGGGTTTGTTGCGGTAATTAAAGGAACTGGTTTTCATGAGTATTCTTGAGCGCATAGATCAGGCATCCGGCGGGTTAATGATTGCGGCGCTCACGACCGGACTCGGCGGCGTTGCGTGGCTAATCCGCCGAGTGTTCACAAACCAAAAACAAATAGAAATGATGCAGCTTGAAATCCGGCACCGGGACAAGGAGCGGGCAGAAGATCGCGCGATGATTGAGGAAATCAGAACAGACCAAAAGGCATTTCGTGAAGAGCAAATCGAAATGAAAACCGAAATTCTCAGTCTGTTTCGGAACCATAATAGCAGGGAGAATTGACCATGAAGCTTGTCAAGAACTGGAAAGCTATTGCGCTGAAATCGCATTCGATGCGCGCCACGTGGTTGGGGCTTGCCGTTTTGATGTTGCCTGAGATCTGGTTTCGGATTGCCGGGTTTGATCTCGTCAGCCCATATTTGACAGGCACCGTTGGGCTTGTGCTGCTGGTCTATGGCGCGATGGGCCGTCTGGTCGATCAGGGTATAGGTGACGCATGAGATGGCTTCTTGGCCTCGCGGTTATCTTCGCGGGCGCGATGTCCGTTGCGCCGCAGGCCACGCCAGCAACGGATGCGCCGACATGGGACCAGACTGTTGAGGTTCTGGTACCGCTCGTCACGCGATGGGAGGGCACCGGCCCAACCGTGCCGTGTGAAGAAAGCGCAGAAGGCATTTGCGCGCGGGCCTATCTCGACACCATCGCGGAGCCGGATGTTTGGACCGTCTGCTATGGCGATACCGATGGAGTAACCCCAAACGAATTGCGACCTATTGAGGATTGCAGGGTGCAGCTTGGCGATAACCTGCAACGGTATCGCGATGGCCTGCATGGCTATTTCACAGAAGAAACCATTGCCGATAGGCTAACACCAGAGCGCGACGCTGCATACACATCACTGGCCTACAATGTTGGGATCGCGGGGGCGGGCCGGTCAACCGCAACGCGCCGCCTCAATGCGGGTGACGTTCGCGGCGGCTGCAACGCCATAGGGTGGTGGAACCGGGCAGGGGGCCGCGTCATACGTGGTCTCGTAAACCGCCGCGCCGATGAAGTGGCGCTTTGCCTTGAGGGTCTGGCATGATGCGGATTTTTGCGTATCTGGCTCCGGCTGTTGCGCTATGGGGGACGTGGGCAGCGGTACATTTCGGCACGAGTTTTGCCGCTCTCGACTACCTGACATTTGCAATCGCCAATTTCTTTACCGGCGTCTTTGCGATCCTCGCGCTGATTGACTGGTATCAGAAGCAATGACCCGCGCAATTCCGCTCGTCCTTTTTCTGTTCTTGGCGTCATGCGGTGCAAACCCGTTGAGCCTGCTAACCGGTGGCGGTCCAAACGTGGCCGCAAACGTGCAGGCGGGCCGCACAAACGCCCAGACAGTCGGACAAACTGGAATTACTGACCAGAGGGTAAGCGCAGAGCAAACCGGCGCTGTGGAGCAGTCTACAGGCTCTACAGCGGTGCGCACAGAGCGCGTTGACCGGGTTGAGGTTCAGGTGCGCAACGATACCCCGGCTTGGGTGATTATATTGCTTGTGGTCGGGTGGCTTTTGCCGTCGCCCGGTGAAATCGCAAGATGGGTGCGCGGCCTGTTTTCCCGGCGACACATAACGGAGTGAGTTCATGCGGGCGTTTGTTTCTGACCTGTCCCGCATAATTCATGACGCCATATTCCCCGGCCCTTCGCAAAGCCTATGCGCCCGCGCGTGGCAAAACCGGCAAGCGTCCATTTTCTGGGCGGCTTGGGTATGCGCTTTCGGCAAGCGCCATTGCGAGCGTTCCCACAGATACCACAGGAAAAAACATGCAGCCAATTCACTACGCGGTGACCGGTGACGGTCTTAAGATTTACGCCGGTAGCGGATTGGTGATGAAGGCAACAAAGGATTACCAGCTAATCCAGGTTGCCAAGGATTGCCTGACCGGAAAGCTCCTAATCCCCCTTTCCCCCGAACCCATCGAAATCACAGACCATCCTTGGCTTCTGCGGCTTGCCAGTGATGTTGCACGATATGCCGCGCAAATGGTGGAGGCGACAAATGAAGCGCCTGTTAGCAGTAATTTTGACGTTCATGATAACCGCGACCAGCGCAAGCGCGTTGGTGGCATACGATGAAGCCAGCCGAAGCCTGACGGTATCAGGCGCGACGACAATTTTCCTTCTTGCCCAAATTCGCGCGGCGTTCGCGGCAAACGAGGTTGACACCGTGTTCATGATGGGGCCGGGCGGATCAATGACGGCAGGCTTTGAGATCGGGCGGCTTATTCGGCAGGAAGGCGCGCGGGTTATCGTTCCAGGCGGGGCAAGGTGCGCATCGGCCTGTGCATTCGCGGCGGTTGCATCTGAAAATCTTGAAATAGACGGCGAATTGCTTCTTCATCGCCCCTACATCCAAGCGGTGCCATCCGATGAAACAGTCGAGAACATCGCGGCGGCATATGGCAGTGCGTATCTCATGATGGCCGAATACTTGGGCGAAATGGGGTTTGGCATTGGCCTGTCGCGCAGGCTTGTAGAGGAAACCGGAAGGTGCGTTCTTCTTGTCGCCAATGCGGAGCGCGACCTTGACGATATGTTTATTTCAGATCGCTGCGAGAGTGCCAGGTAAATGGCCGGGCTTACGGCGGCGGAAAAGGCCGAAGCACTTGAGGCGCTAAGGATCGCTGGCAACAACGCCACAGAGGCCGCGCGGTCGCTAGGTATGGCAAGGTCAACCTTCCGCAACAGATTAGCCAGCGCGCAGATTGATCCCGCGATAGAGGAAAGCATGGAAGCTGTCGGCACGAATATGGTGCCGCAACTTGCTTGGGCCAAGACCAAGAGCAAGGACGGCACAAGCTATTCCGTCCTTCTCAAGCCAGCGCCTGATGGCGACATGGCGGACCGCCTGAGAGATGTATTCGACGGCATCACCGCTGCGCCAGTTGTTCAGGCCCCGCGATACAGCGCGCCAGATCTGCTGGCCCTCTATCCCATCGCTGACGCTCATATCGGGATGCAGGCGTGGGGCAGGGAAACGGGCGAAGATTACGACACCGAAACGGCTTGCGCCCGCATCCGCGAATGGATGGGCCGGTGCGTTGCTTCCGCACCTGCCGCTGAAACTGCGATTATTCTGGACACCGGTGATCTTCTCCACGCGGACGATCAGACAAACCAGACGCCGCGCAGCAAACATGCGCTGGACGTTGACACTCGGCACTTCAAGACGCTGGATGTGACGATTGCCGCTATGGCGGCTGCAATCGAATTGGCGCTGGCAAAGCACAAGCGCGTTATTGTTCGCATCCTTCCAGGCAATCACGACATGCACAGCTATATGGCTGTCCTATTCGCGCTGGCCGAGAGATACCGAGACAACCCTCGCATCGAGGTGCAGAAGGACCCAGGAGAGTTCTTTGCGTATGAATTTGGCAAGGTATTGATCGCAGCGCACCACGGCGACAAGGCGAAGGCCGAGCGCATGGTGTTATTCTTGGCTGACCAATATCCAGAGATATGGGGCAGAACAAGGCACCGGTTTCTCTGGACGGGCCACTTGCACCACCACAAAAGCGCAGACATAGGCGGTGTCCAATGGGAGCAGCTGCGCGCGATAACGGCAAAGGATGCCTATGCGGTGAGCCATGCTTATTCGGCGCGGGCGCAATTGCAGGTTATCACCTATCACCGTGAGCGTGGCGAGATTGGCAGATCAAAGGTCGCGGCCTAGTCAAGCCATTTTACTTGATTTCCCCAAATGCAAGCCTATTGGCTTGATCCCGTCAGCTTAGGCTGGCGGGCTTTTTTGTTGTTTGTCTATCAATCTTCGTATCGCGGGCTGAACCTCACTGATGCGGTCGCACCCACTGGCGGCGGTCTCGGCGTCAACCAAACCCTTGATGTAGTCTGATTTCCGGCCATATAGTAGTTCATCATACTGCGCCCATGCACGACATGTCGTGCATTCTGGGTGGAATGACATGCAGCGAGACCCGAACCAATCGGTGATTGCCTCTGCCACGAGATCAGCTTCATTGTCGGCCATCACACGCCCTCCGGTCGCTCAATGAGGCTGTCACGCCAGTCACATGTTCCGGGCCTGTAGCTGGACAGGAAGCCGTCAATACGGAAGCAATCTCCACCGGGGACTACCCATTGTTTGTCATAGATGTTTGGCCTCTCGGCATGCGCATATGCCCAATCGTCACCATCAACCGCAATGAACCGCCACTTTTCGTCTAGCGCGGACCAATCGACGCTTGGCTTCGTAGTAGGAGCTGCGCGGTAGGTGCGCCAAGGAGTCCAGATTGGGGTGCGGTCAACCGCCCACCCAAGCGGTCCATACAGATCAATCGGCCCGTTATGCGCTATCAGCGCCGTCCGCGTTTTCTTTTTCAGCATGCCGAGCGGCTTTTTGATCTTGGTCAGGTCGGTCATTGTTCTTCCTCACATGTGTTATAGCCGAACGCGCCAAGCTGCGCGCCGGTCCGATTAGTAAACCAACCGGTAATCCGGCCTTCTTCTATGCCGTCAAGAAACCAGCGCGATAGCGCCGGGTTATAAGCCTCTGCGGCATTGGCATTTACGATCAACGATCTTTCGCCGGTGATGGGGATAGGAACTGTTGTAAATACGCTAACCACCAAAACCGCTCGATGGAACGCGAAAATGGCGTCGGCCTCAACGCAAGATCCTGATATGTTTTCAACCGCGTAAAGGAAAAATGTTCCGGCGCTTACAAAGCGTCCAGACAGGCGCACAGGACGTCCTTCTCTATAAGCGCGAATTATTACCTGATTAACAGACTCGCGGCCCCATCCGACAGTTCCGCCGCCACTACCGTTGATAATTATAGGTGGCGCTGATTGATCTATAACGCCGCTAACCTGTTGCGGGCGCGATCCTTCTGGCGCGACAGCGCAGGCCGAGACAAGCGCGACAAATGCGAGGGCGATGATGGCTTTATAGGACATAGGATACTCCAACAATAAGGGCGATGCCGACCATCCACCCCAGCATGGCGTAGAGGGCAAATCGCAGAAGGCCAGTGCCGGGCGGTGGTTCGCCGGGAAGGTGGTCGGGTTCGTGGTGGTGCTGGGTCATGGCGTCAGTCCTCTTTACAGGTGCAATGATGTGTCATTGGGCGCAGTTGATCCACCCAAGGTTCGCAACGTCTCCATGCGATCTCTGTAGCCTCTGCATCCCATGCTCGGATGGCCCTGCGAAGCCGATCAAAGTCGCGTAGCATTGTTTGCGCTCGGGCTTGATTGACGAAGGGTTCGGCCATATCAGTCCTCCTTTATGGCCGGGAAGGCGGCATTCAGGCGCTTAACCGTCGCCCGGTAGTCACGGCGCGATTTTTCAGAGCGCTTTATCCATTGGTCAGCCTGCCCGCGTTCGGCGGCATCGCCCGCGCCCTTCACGGCGTTCCGAACGACGCCTTGAATTGAGCGCCTTGCGCTATTCCACGCGACCACCTCTGCCGCGCGTGGATACATAAATTCGATGTGGTCGCTGACCAGCGCTGCCACCTCTTTGGATATCCGGTCGGTCAGGTCATCTGTCAGCGCGGGGATGGGCAGGTCTGTCAGCGCGTCCTTGCGGTCAGTCATGGCCCCGTTCCTTTCCATGTGCGATGCCCCATAGAACCCAGTTGTCATAGCCGGTTGGGATTAACCCGGCAGACAGCCAGAAATCATTATATAGTCGAACTCGGCTGGCGTGATACGCAGCCCGGACATGCCTGATGGCAGGAAGGCGTTTCCACCATACTGCCCGAGGCATGACCCATCCGAAGTCCGCGCCGTCTTTGAGCCACTTTTCCAGATCACTCATGGCGATCACCGGCGGGCTGGTCGAGAAGGGCGAGGATGCCTCTGAGGATGTTGGCGGTATCGGCGCAATCCATGCAGCCAGAATCTGCGTCATATTCCCTGGCAATCTCTGCCGCCTCCCTAATCCCCTTGGCCCGCGCCTCGGCCAGCATGGCGGGGATGAGGTTAGTGCGGGTGTTCCATGCTGAAATAAGATCATTCGCTACAGCATCCATCAGCGCGAAAATAACACGCGAAGAACACAAGCACTTTTTACAACAGATGACATAGGCTTGCGGCCCTGCTTCTTTTGCTTCAACCATTTCGCCTTCCCCACCGCAAAAAGGGCATGGCAACAATTCCGGTGCATCAGTCATTGGTTGATCCTTTCTTTAGGGCGCGAATTTCTCGCTGAATAGAGCCAAGGCTATACATCGTAGTAGGTACATCATATTCGTCTTCCGCGAAATGCTGCACCGCAGCTTCAATCGCGGCGTTCCATGCGGCGTCCCGCTCGGCCTCAACCTTCTCTGCGCGGGCGAGAAGAGCGGGAAGAATGGCAATCGCTTCGGCATGTGCGATGGTGTCAATTTCTTGTAGGTTCTCCCATGCGGAATTGTGCCTGAGAAGGCTGACGAGGCTTTCTACAGCCTCCCGGCTTGTGTCTATCTCGGTCATTGGTCGGCGTCCTCAAAATCATCCCAATAATCACAGCCACCATCAAAGCCGGTCCCGCAGCAATAGTCGCACGGCTCGTCATCCCATCCGCAAATGCAGGCTTCCGGCCAGCAATCGCAGCGGATGTAGCCACGTCCATTGCAGATCGTGCATGGCTTCGGCTTTTTGTCTGGCGTCTCGGTCATTGGCCGT
>Ga0316207_10000804_pt1 | contig 44492 bp, 43 predicted proteins | sample 6weekpyrite_MG_FD_204943 | JGI IMG/M metagenome (GOLD analysis project Ga0316207, IMG submission 204943) | Microbial mat bacterial communities from mineral coupon in-situ incubated in ocean water Damariscotta River, Maine, United States -... | ecosystem: Environmental > Aquatic > Marine >... | reverse complement strand
ATGTTCGATCTAAACGAACGGGTGGCGATGGTGGAAAGCGAATGCGCGCTGCTGTCCGAAAAGACCGGCGTTCAGATCGTCGCGCACCCGTTCGACAACCTGCTGATCGACTGTGCGCATGATGTGGGGGCCCAGATGATCGTCCGGGGCCTGCGCGCCGTGGCCGATTTTGAATATGAATATCAGATGGTCGGCATGAACCGCGCTTTGGACAGTTCGATCGAGACGGTGTTTCTGATGGCCGAGGCGCGGCACCAGGCGATCGCCTCGAAACTGGTCAAGGAAATCGCCCGGCTGGGCGGTGATGTGTCGAAATTCGTCTCGCCTGCCGTCAAGGGCGCGCTGTATGAAAAGCTGGGGCGGTAGCACCGGACGTTGCCGCAATCGTTGGTTGATGGGCTGACCCCAAGTTTGCTTGTTGCGCCACGTCGACTGAAAACCGGTGCCCGCGTTTCAGGTCGTGCCTTGCCGCTTTATGCGCGCCGCGCGGCCACCCCGGCGCTTGACGATCTGGCCGGTGCGGGCGGGCAGGTCCGCCATGATGGCCCGGCGCTCCTGCGGTGCCATCTTCGACCAGCGGCTGATTTCGTCGATCGAGCGCAAACAGCCCGTGCACAGCCGGGCCTCGGGATGGATGACGCAGATCCGCACGCAGGGGCTTTGGATCTCGTCGCGGGCCCAGATGTCGTCTTTCACGATTGCTGCCTCAGATGTCTCAGCCGGTCCAACACACCTTGCAGGATATACCCGGCGGCGACATGATCTATGACCTCGCTGCGACGTTTTCGCGACGTATCCGCCTCCAGCAGGGCGCGTTCGGCGGCGACGGTGGACAGGCGCTCGTCCCAGAACCCGATCGGCAGGTCGCAAAGACGGCTGAGGTTGCGCGCGAAGGCGCGGGTCGACTGACAGCGCGGCCCCTCGGTGCCGTCCATGTTGTAGGGCAGACCCAGGATCAGCCCGCCGATGGCTCGGGCCTGCACGATCTGCAACAGCCGATCGGCGTCGGCGCTGAATTTCTTGCGCCGGATCGTCTCCAGCGGCGTTGCCACGGACTGGAAACTGTCCGACACCGCGACGCCGATGGTCGCACTGCCCAGATCCAGCCCGGCGATGGCGCGCATCGGCGGCAGGGCGGCTGCGAAATCGGCGATATCCTCGAAGATCACCCTGTCCCCCCGGCGGCTATCGTCCAAAACTGCATGTGTCCTCCGGCTTTCCTCCCCCCATGTATAACTGGTGCGGCCTGCGCAAAACCCCCAAAGCGGGGCGCAATGCACTGTAGGAAGTCGCGGTCAATGTCGCTAAGCCCGGAAATAGTGCCGCAGATTGCCTTGGCAGCCACGCGATCCCGCTTCATTAAGGCAGCCAGGACGCACCTGCTTTGCCGCCTCGGGGACCTGACCGCATGAAACGCTATTCCGCCTTTGCCATTGCCCGCGAAGCCCTGCGCAACCACACCGGCTGGCAGCGCGCCTGGGCCTCGCCAGAGCCGCGCGCGAAATATGACGTGATTATCATCGGCGCCGGCGGGCACGGGCTGGCCACCGCCTATTATCTGGGCAAGAACTTTGGCATCACCAATGTGGCGGTGCTGGAAAAGGGCTGGCTGGGCGGCGGCAACACCGGGCGCAACACCACGATCATCCGGTCCAATTATTTGCAGGACCCCTCGGCGGCGATCTATGAAAAGGCGCGTTCGCTGTATGAAACGCTGTCCCAGGATCTGAATTACAACATCATGTTCAGCCCGCGCGGCGTGATGATGCTGGCGCAAACCCAGGCCGAGGTGCGCGGCTACGAACGCACCGCCCATGCCAACGCCCTGCAAGGCGTGAAGACCGAATTCGTCGCGCCCGACCGGGTCAAGCTACTGTGCCCGATCATCAATATCGACGGGCCGCGCTACCCGGTGCTGGGCGCGCTGTGGCAGGCGCGCGGCGGCACCGCGCGGCATGACGCGGTCGCCTGGGGTTATGCGCGGGCCTGCTCGCAGATGGGGATGCACATCATACAGCGCTGCGAAGTCACCGGCGTGCGGCGCGAGGGAGGCCGCGTCACCGGCGTCAGCACCACCCGCGGTGACATCGGTTGTGACAAGCTGGGCATCGTGGTGGCGGGGCATTCCGGCCATGTGGCCGAGATGGCGGGCTTTCGGCTGCCGCTGGAAAGCGTGGCGTTGCAGGCGCTTGTGTCAGAACCGATCAAGCCCTGCATGGATGTGGTGGTGATGGCCAACACCGTGCACGGTTACATGAGCCAGTCCGACAAGGGCGAGATGGTGATCGGCGGCGGCACCGACGGCTTCAACAACTACACCCAGCGCGGCAGTTTTCACCACATCGAGGAAACCGTGCGGGCGCTGGTCGAAACCTTCCCGATGATCTCGCGGCTGAAAATGCTGCGGCAATGGGGCGGCATCGTCGATATGACCGGCGACCGCTCGCCGATCCTGTCCAAGACACCTTTGGAGGGCTGCTACATCAACTGCGGCTGGGGCACCGGCGGCTTCAAATCTATCCCCGGCTCGGGCTGGGGCATGGCGGAACTGATGGCCAAGGGGGCGTCACCGCTAACGGCGGCCTTCGGGCTGGAGCGGTTCCGCGAGGGCCGCTTCATTGATGAAAGCGTGGCGGCGGGGGTGGCTCACTGATGGCAAAAAAGCTCACTAGCAAAGCGGAAACCGACAAAGAATTCAATCGGATAGAAAGTGAAGCGAGGCATCACGCCAAGCATCTAAACCCGATGCTCCGAAACATATACAACTACGTCATCGCTTGTACCGATTTCAAACGAGACAAAGTCGAACTCTATGAGCGAAATGGGAATCTTGCGCGAACGACTTGGGTTACGTATCGCGGCAAACGGTATGTGTTCACATATAACTATAAAGCCAGATGTGTTGATCTGCGCGAAGGTTCACTTAAAGGCCAAACGAAGCGTCAATTCGATGGCAGCGAAGCCCCCGGCCTTGTTGTGTCGAAACTAAAACCTTTCTTCTGGTAAGGGGGCAAAGAAATGCTAATCCTCAACTGCCCCTGTTGCGGCATCGACGCCGATGAAACCGAACTGCACCCCGGTGGCCAGGCGCATGTCAAACGCTTCGGCCCCGGTGCCTCGGACGCAGACTTCGAGGGCTACCTCTTCGCCCGCGAAAATCCCAAAGGCGTGCATTTTGAACGCTGGCGCCATGCATCCGGCTGCGGCAAGTGGTTTCACGCCGCGCGCTGCACCGTGACGCTGGAGGTGTTCGGCACTTACCCCGCGCAAACCCAGGAGCCGCCAAAGGCCATCACCGACCGGATCAGCGAAAAACGCCCCGGCTGGTCATGGGGGAGCTTCTCTTGATCCTTCATCTTGTCAAAAATACGCAAATTCCAACCGTTGCCAGCAGCACGAAGGTCAGATCATGAGCACCCGACTCGCAACCGGCGGCCGCCTGCTGAACCGTACCAAATCCGTCGAATTCAGCTTCAACGGCAAGCGGCTGAGCGGCTTTGAGGGCGACACGCTGGCCTCGGCCCTGCTGGCCAATGGCCAGATGCTGATGGGCCGCAGCTTCAAATATCACCGCCCGCGCGGGGTGATCGCCAGCGGTGCGGAGGAGCCGAACGCATTGGTCAATCTGGGCCGGGACGGCCGGTTTGAGCCGAACCAGCGCGCCACCACGACCGAACTTTTCGAGGGGCTTTATGCCACTAGCCAGAACCACTGGCCCAGCCTGGAATTCGACGTCGGCGTGCTGAACAACTACGTCAGCCGCTTCCTGCCCGCCGGATTCTACTACAAGACCTTCATGGCGCCGCGCGCCGCCTGGAAGCATGTGTTCGAGCCGATCATCCGCCAGTCCGCCGGTCTGGGCCGGGTGCCCAAGGATCGCGATGCCGACGCTTATGAACATTTCCATGCCCATGTCGATGTGCTGATCGTCGGCGGCGGCATCGCCGGGCTTGCCGCCGCGCGGCAGGCGGGGGCTGCGGGCGCAAAGGTTTTGCTGGTGGAACAGACCGCCCATTGGGGCGGGCGCGCGCCGGTCGACGGCGCGGTGATCGACGGCATCGATGCCGATGCCTGGATCGTGCAGGTGCTGGCTGAACTGGACGGCATGGACAACGTGCATGTCCGCACCCGCACCATGGGCGCGGGGGTTTATGATCACGGCTACGCGCTGGCCTACGAACGGCTGACCGATCATGACCCCGCCGACGATCTGCCGCGTCACCGGCTGTGGCGGATCAGGGCCAGACAGATCGTCACCGCCACCGGCGCCATCGAGCGCCCGCTGAGTTTCGCGGGCAACGATGTGCCCGGCGTCATGCTGGCAAGTGCTGTGCGCGACTATGTGGCGAACTGGGGCGTGTCGGCGGGCGACCGCACCGTGATCGTCACCAACAACGACGACGCCTACCGCACAGCCATTGCGATGAAACAGGCGGGGCTGGACGTGCCCGCGATCATCGACGCGCGCGTTGAGGTGACGGGTGCGCTGCCGCAGGAGGCCCGCGCTCTGGGCATCCGGGTCATGGCCGGGCGCGCCATCGCCAAGGTCAGGGGCCGCGCGCGTGTCGAGGGCGTGGCGATCTGCGCGCAGGCGGGCGAGGGCGCCGTGCTGGACGAGATCGCCTGCGACGCCGTCGCCATGTCGGGCGGCTGGTCGCCGGTCGTGCATCTGTACTCGCACTGCGGCGGCAAGCTGATCTGGGACAACACCCACGCGCATTTCCGCCCTGACCCCGGCCGCGCCCCCACCGGGGCCGATGGGATGCCGTTCGTGTCGGTCGCGGGCATCGCCAATGGCGCGATGAGCACCGCCGAGGTGCTGGCCGATGCCGACGCGGCGGGCCGTGCCGCCGCGCAGGCCACGGGCCACGGCAAACGCCGCAGGGCCGCGCCCAAGGCTGCGGCCACGGACGAGGAACCGATGTTGCCGGTCTGGCTGATGCCGCAGGGCGCGGATATCAAGCTGCGCCAGAAAATGTGGCTGGATTATCAGAACGATGTAAAGGTTTCCGACGTGCAACTGGCGGCGCGCGAGGGCTATGAAAGCGTCGAACACACCAAACGCTACACCACGCTAGGCATGGCCACTGATCAGGGTAAACTCAGCAATATCAACGGGCTGGCGGTGCTCTCTCAGGCGCTGAATGCCGAGATTCCGCAGGTGGGCACCACCACCTTCCGCCCGCCTTACACGCCGATCAGCATGGGCGCGATTGCGGGCGAGGCGCGGGGCGAGATCTTTCAGCCCCTGCGCCGCACCCCGATGCATGACTGGCACGACGCCAACGGCGCCTATTGGGAGCCGGTCGGCCACTGGCGCCGGCCCTATTGCTATCAGCGCGATGGCGAAAGCATCGAAGACGCCGTGCAGCGCGAGGTCAGGAACACCCGCGCCTCGGTCGGCCTGCTGGATGCCTCCACCCTTGGCAAGATCATCGTCAGGGGGCCGGACGCGGGCAGGTTCCTGGACATGCTCTACACCAACATGATCAGCACGCTGAAACCGGGGCGCTGCCGCTATGGGCTGATGTGTTCCGAGAACGGCTTTTTGTCGGATGACGGCGTTGTCGCCCGGCTCGATGACGACACTTTCCTGTGCCACACCACTTCCGGCGGGGCGGACCGCATCCATGCCCATATGGAGGAATGGCTGCAAACCGAGTGGTGGGATTGGCAGGTCTATACCGCCAATGTCACCGAGCAATATGCGCAGGTGGCGGTGGTCGGCCCGCAGGCGCGCGAACTGCTGGATCTGATCGGCGGCATGGATCTGAGCGCCGGGGCGCTGCCGTTCATGGGTTGGGCGGATGGCGAGATCGGTGGCTTCAAGGTCCGGGTCTATCGCATCAGTTTTTCAGGCGAATTGTCGTTCGAGATCGCCGTCGACGCCGGGCAGGGCCGGGCGTTCTGGGATGCGCTGCTGGAAGCAGGGGCAGAGTTCGGCGCGATGCCCTATGGCACCGAGGCGCTGCATATCATGCGCGCCGAAAAGGGGTTCATCATGATCGGCGATGAATCCGACGGCACGGTGATTCCACAGGATCTGGGCCTGCACTGGGCAATCTCGAAGAAAAAATCCGACTATCTGGGCAAACGCGCGCAGGAACGCAGCCATATGGCTGATCCGGATCGCTGGCAGCTGGTCGGGCTGGAAACGCTGGATGGCTCGGTTCTGCCGGATGGCGCCTATGCCACCGGTGCGGGGGTAAATGCCAACGGGCAGCGGGCGACGCAGGGGCGGGTCACATCGACCTATCACTCGCCGACGCTGAACAGGGGCATCGCCATGGGGCTGGTGCTGCACGGGCCGAACCGGATGGGCGAGGTGCTGGAGTTTCCGCGCGTCACCGGCGAGGTGGTCAAGGCGAAAATCGTCGATCCGGTGTTTTATGACAAGGACGGGGAGAAGCAGAATGTCTGAGGCGGTGTCCGCCCTGCAAGGGGCCGCGTTCACAGGTTTTTGCACCGTTCAGGACGCAGGCCCGGTCGGCATGATCACCCTGCGCGGCGATCTGGCCAATGCCAAGTTCAGGAAAGCCGTCACTGGCGCCAGCGGCACGGCATCGCCGGGGCAGGGGGCGATTGTCAGCGAGGGGATGAGCAGCCTGTGCTGGATGTCGCCCGATGAATTGCTGCTGCTGTGCCCTTACGCCGATGTGGCGGCAACGATGGCAAAATTGACCAAGGCGCTGGCGGGCACGCATCATCTGGCGGTCAATGTCTCGGATGCGCGGGCGTTGATTTCCGTGGCTGGACTGGATGCGCGCGAGGTGATCGCCAAGCTCAGCCCGGCCGATGTTTCGCCCGCCGCTTTCGCGCCGGGTCAGTTGCGCCGCACACGGCTGGCGCAGGTTCCGGCTGGGTTCTGGATGCCCGATGAGACCACGTTCAACGTGATCTGCTTCCGCTCGGTCGCGCAATATGCGTTCGATCTGCTGAGGGTGGCGGCGGCACCGGGCAGCGAGCCCGGATATTTCTGAACCGCGCCCGGAATCGCGGTGCTGACGCTTTGGGCTTGACCTGAGGGGCGGCAGCGCCCCATCTAGCGACAGATTTAATCCACCACCAAATGGGGGCCCGACATGGCTTTTGAACTTCCCGATCTTCCTTATGCCCACGATGCGCTGGCCGCCGACGGCATGTCCAAAGAAACGCTGGAATACCACCACGACCTGCATCACAACGCCTATGTGACCAACGGCAACGCGGCGATCGCGGGCACCGAATGGGACGGCAAATCGCTGGAAGAGATCATCACCGGCACTTATCAGGCCGGTGCCGTGGCGCAGAACGGCATCTTCAACAACATCAGCCAGCTGTGGAATCACAACCAGTTCTGGGACATGATGCGCCCGGGCGCCTCGGCGATGCCATCGGAGCTGGAGGCCGCGATCACTGAGAGCTTCGGTTCTGTCGCCGAGTTCAAGACCCAGTTTGCCGCCGCCGGTGCCGGGCAGTTCGGATCCGGCTGGTGCTGGCTGGTCAGACAAGCCGATGGCGGTCTGGCCGTGACCAAGACCGAAAACGGCGTCAACCCGCTGTGTTTCGGGCAGGTGGCACTTTTGGGCTGCGATGTGTGGGAGCATTCCTATTACATCGATTTCCGCAACAAGCGGCCGGCATACCTGAGCAATTTTCTGGACAACCTGGTGAACTGGGAAAACGTCGCCTCGCGTCTGGGCTGAGGCGGATCGCCGGGCCGCACAGGCTTGATCTGAATGAGACCGCCCCTGGTCGGGGCGGTCGCTTTATACATGGCTCTGCGGGGGCAGGGCGATGAGCCCGCCCCTGCGCGGTGTCCTTGCGATGATCGGTGCCAACGCGATCTGGGGGCTGTCGCCCTTGTATTACAAGCTGCTGGCGCATGTGCCGCCGCTTGAGGTGCTCAGCCACCGGACCCTTTGGTCGCTGGTATTCTTTGGCATCGTGCTGGCCTTTCAGGGCCGGCTTGGCGCGCTGGCCGGGGCGTTGGCGACGCCGCGGCGGCTGGCGGTGGTGGCGCTGGCGTCATTGATGATTTCCGCCAACTGGTTCCTGTTCATCTATTCGATCCAGATCGGGCGCACGGTCGAGACCAGCCTGGGCTATTACATCTTTCCTCTGGTGGCGGTGCTGCTGGGGGTGTTTGCCTTTGCCGAGCCGCTGTCGCGGGGCAAATGGCTGGCGGTCGGGATCGCCGCCGGCGCGGTGATCATTCTGACGCTGGGGCTGGGGGTGGCGCCCTGGATATCGCTGGCGCTGGCGTTCAGTTTCGCGATTTACGGCGTGATCAAGAAACAGGTGGTGGCCGGGCCGGTGGTCAGCGTGACCGCCGAGGTGCTGATCCTGGCGCCGCTGGCGCTGATCTGGCTGTGGGGCGTGCATGTGCAGGGCTGGACCGGGCTGGTCGGGCGCAATCTGGGTGTGTTCGGCAGCGAATGGCGCGACAGCCTGCTGCTGATCGTGTCAGGCCCGCTGACAGCGACGCCGATGATCCTGTTTTCCTATGCCGCGCGGCGGGTGGCGCTGTCCACCATCGGGGTGATCCAGTTCATGAACCCGACGCTGCAATTCAGCATCGCGGTGCTGGTCTTTGCAGAAACCGTCACCCGCTGGCACGCCATCGCCTTTCCGCTGATCTGGCTGGCGCTGGCGATCTATTCCTTCGAGGCGCTGCGTCAGGAAAGGTCAAGCCGCAGGGCGGCGGTCAGATCGGCGACCGAGGGCACCACGCTGATATAGCCGCGCAGGCTGGCATCGGCAAAGCCTTCGGCAATGACGTGATCCACCATCTGGATCAACTTGTCCCAGTAATTATCTATGTTCAAAAGATAAATTGGTTTGGCGTGCAGTTCCAGCTGGCGCCATGTCAGCACCTCGAAGAATTCATCCAGCGATCCGGCGCCACCGGGCAGCACCACGATGGCGTCGGAATTCATGAACATGACCTTTTTGCGCTCGTGCATGTTTTCGGTGACGATGAACTGGCCCAGGTCGCGGCGGGCGACCTCGCGGCTGAGCAGATGCACCGGGATCACGCCAAAGGTGGCGCCGCCCGCTGCCTGCGCGGCTGATGCGACCGCGCCCATCAGGCCGACGTCCCCGGCGCCATAGACCAGGCGCCAGCCCTCGGCGGCCATCGTTTCGCCAAGCGCGTGCGCCGCCGCCTGATAAGCGGCGCGCGTGCCGTTGCGTGAGCCACAAAAGACACAGACCGATCCTGCTGACACTGCCATAACCGCCCTTCACATCAATGGGTTTTGACCCGTGATAGCGGTGTTGCTATGCTGGCTCAACCGCCCGTAGGGGATTGCGGGGGTGCAAGGGATAAATATGTCAATCTGGTCAGGTCTGGGCCTTAGCGGCGGCGCTGCAAAAGCTGCGACAGCGACGCTGGTGACTGCGGTGGCGGTTGCTGCCGGGGTGTTGGGGTATCAGTGGGTCCGTCCCGCGCCGCCGCCCGATCCGGTTGCGATCCTGCCCGCGACCGAGCCGCTGCCGCAATCGGAACCGGTCGCCGTTGCGATACCCGACCCCGCCGTCCCCGAGACAACTGCGCCCGCACCTGCCGAGGCACCCGCCCCGCCAGGTTTCGATCTGGTTCGGGTCGATGCCGAGGGCAACGCCCTGATCGCCGGACGCGCCGCCCCCGGGGCCAATGTAAAGGTGCTGCTGGACGGTGCCGAAGTCAGTGCCGCGCTGGCGGACTCGGGCGGCAATTTCGTGGCGATGTTTTCCGTGCCGCCCTCGGACGGGGCGCGCATCGTGTCGCTGCTAATGGAGCTCGAAGGTGAGGCGGCGGTCCTGTCGGGGGCAACCGTGGTGCTTGCGCCCACTCCGCCGATACCCGAGGCAGAGCCCCAGCCCGAAGCCGTCGCCGCGTTGCAGACCACGCCGACGCCGGCCCCGCAGGCCGATACACAGGCGCCAGGACCCGAAACCAGCCTTGAGGCACCAGCAGAGCCTGTGGCAAGCGAACCACCGGCCCCCGAACTGGCCCAGGCCCCCGAGCCCGGCGATGGCGGCGAAGCGATCGCAGAGATCGCACAAGCGGCAGATGCGACGCCGGAACCGGCACAGGCCGCAAAACCTGCGACACTGCCGGACACGCCGCAAACCGCAGAAATCGCGACCGCCGCCGTGCCCGAAACGGCGGCAAAGACAGTGGCCGGGACGATGGCCGACACTCCGGCCGCGACGGCTGGGGCAGAGGAAACGGCAGAGGCGGCAACCGCCGGGGATGGCCCGCTGGCGACACCGGCGCAGACCTCGGCAGCACCCCAGGATCCGCCGGCTGCGGACGGCTCCCGGCCGCCGGAAACGGATGTCGCCGCGCTGGATGCGCCGTCCGATCCTTCACCGATTTCACCGATTTCACCGGCCGAAACAGCCGCTTCGCCGGGCATCGCGGCGCCTGAGACGTCCGCAGACAGCGCCGCGCCAACCGCGCCCAGGGTTTTGCTGGCCGATGAAACCGGGATCCGGGTGTTGCAGGATGGCGGTGTGGCGCCGCAGTCCGTGCAATCGGTGGTGATCGACACGATCAGCTATGATCCGACCGGCGAAGTGTCGCTTGGCGGGCGGGCGCCGGGCATCGGCTTTGTAAGGGTTTACCTGAACAACAAGCCGATCCGCACCACGCGCATTGCGCCCGATGGCCAGTGGCGCACGCCGCTGCCGCAGATCGACACCGGGGTCTATACCCTGCGCGTCGACGAGATGGACGACGCGGGCCGGGTGACATCGCGCGTCGAAACCCCGTTCAGGCGTGAAGAACCAGAGGTGCTGGCGGCGCTGAAACCGGAAACCGCAACGGACGCGCCAGGCGCGCCCGACACGGAGGGCAGCGATTCCGTGCCGCCGCAGATCGGCGTGGTCACGGTTCAGCCGGGCAATACGCTGTGGGGCATCGCCAAGCGCAACTATGGCGCGGGGCTGCTGTATGTGCGGGTGTTTGATGCCAATCGCGACCGGATCCGCGACCCCGACCTGATCTATCCCGGGCAGGTGTTTAGCGTTCCCAGCCCATAGGCCACTGGAAATTCCTGGGTTGGGGGGCTAGGTGTTGTCTTCGGCCCGGTGCGGCCGGGTGATGAAAGGCACGGCATGGCGGATACCGGCGATGTGACCCCAGGTGCGGACCTGGCTGCGGACAGCAGCACGCGCGCCAGCGGCTGGCGCACGATCCGCCGGGTCACGCCCTATCTGTGGCCCGCCGCGCACCCCTGGGTGAAACGCCGAGTGGTGCTGGCGATGCTGATGCTGCTGGCGTCCAAGCTGATCGCGGTCGGCACGCCGTTCTTTTACAAGGCGGCTGTCGATGTGCTGGCCGGCGACGGTGGTAGTGCCGCGATGCTGCTGGCGGTCGGCGCGGTCGGGCTGACCGTGGCTTATGGCATTGCGCGTCTGATGAATGTCGGGTTTCAGCAGTTGCGCGATGTGGTGTTTGCGCGTGTCGGCCAGCGGGCGCTGCGGCAACTGGCGCTGGAGACGTTTCAGCACATCCACCGCTTGTCGATGCGCTATCACATCACCCGCAAGACCGGCGGGCTGAGCCGGATCATCGAGCGCGGCGTGAAGGGCGTCGAATTCCTGCTGCGTTTCATGCTGTTTTCCATCGGGCCGCTGTTTCTGGAACTGCTGATGATCGGCGTGGTTCTGGCGGTGGTCTTCGACATCTGGTATCTGGCGGTCGTCGTCGTGACGATCGGCCTCTATATCTGGTTTACCTTCCGGGTCACGGAATGGCGGGTCAGGATTCGCCGCGAGATGAACGATCAGGACACCGATGCCAACCAGAAGGCCATCGACAGCCTGCTGAATTTCGAAACCGTCAAATATTTCGGCGCCGAGCGGCGCGAAGCCGAGCGCTATGACGGCGCCATGGAGCGTTACGTGGCGGCGGCGCTCAAAACCTCGTATTCATTGGCGTTTCTGAACTTTGGCCAGTCGGTGCTGATCACCGGCGGGCTGGTGGCGGTGATGGTGATGGCGGCGATGGGGGTGCAGGCTGGCACGCTGACGGTGGGCGATTTCGTCATGGTCAACGCTTACATGATCCAGATCACCCTGCCGCTGAATTTCCTGGGCACGGTGTACCGCGAGATCCGGCAGTCGCTGGTCGACATGGGCGAGATGTTCACGCTGTTGGAGCAACCCGAAGAGGTGCGCGATGCTGAAAATGCCAGCGATCTCAAGGTGGACGGCGGCGAAGTTCATTTCGACAGCGTGGTTTTTGGCTATGAATCCGTGCGCCCGATCCTGAAGGGCGTGTCGCTGAAGGTCGGCGCCGGGCAGAAGGTGGCGATCGTCGGGCCGTCGGGCGCGGGCAAATCGACGATCGGGCGGCTGTTGTTCCGGTTTTACGATGTGGTCGAGGGCGCGCTGCGGATCGACGGGCAGGACGTGCGTGAAGTCACCCAGGCCAGCCTGCACGACCGCATCGGCGTGGTGCCGCAGGACACTGTTCTGTTTAACGACTCGATCTATTACAACATCGCCTACGGTCGCCCCGATGCCAGCCACCAAGAGGTTGAAGAGGCGGCGCGTGCTGCGAAGATTCACACGTTTATTCAGGCACTTCCGGATGGGTATGCCACCACGGTGGGCGAGCGCGGGTTAAAGCTGTCGGGCGGCGAGAAACAGCGCGTCGGCATAGCCCGCACCCTGCTGAAGAACCCGCCGATCCTGTTGCTGGACGAGGCGACCTCGGCGCTGGATTCAGAGACCGAGCGCGACATCCAGGACGAGCTGCGCGCCATGGGCGAGGGCCGTACGGTGATCACGATTGCGCACCGCTTGTCCACGATCGTGGATGCCGACCGGATCGTGGTGCTGGAAGACGGGATGATCGCCGAGGAGGGCACCCATGAGGCGCTGCTGGCGCGCGGCGGGCGCTATGCGGCGATGTGGATGCGTCAGGCCACCGAGCAGGAAGCGGCGGCCTAAAGGACTGTTGGACGGCGCCCGTTGCAGGTTCGGATGCCTCCGGCGGGAATATTTACGGACCAAAGATGCAGGTATCAGGCATCGAGTTCGATCCAGACCGGGACGTGATCGGAGGGTTTTTCGCGGTCGCGGATGGCGCTGTCGATCTGGGCATCGAGCAGCAGGTCGGCGGCTTGCGGGGTCAGCAGGAAATGGTCGATCCTGATGCCGTCGTTGCGTTGCCAGGCACCGGCCTGATAGTCCCAAAAGCTATAGTTTCCAGCACCTTGGTTGCGGGCGCGGAAGGCTTCGGTATAGCCCAGGTTGAGGACGCGGCGAAAGGCGTCGCGGGTTTCGGGGCGGTACAGCGCATCCTCGGTCCAGGCCTCGGGGCGGGCGGCGTCGACGGCTTGTGGTATGACGTTGTAGTCGCCCGCTATCAGAGCCGGTTCTTCCTGCAATAACAAGTCTTTGGCGCGGTTTCTTAAACGCTCCATCCAGGCAAGTTTATAGTCGTATTTAGGCCCCGGCGCCGGGTTACCATTGGGCAGGTACAGCCCGCACAGCCGCACCGCGCGCTGGTTCACCACGGTGGCCTCGATCCAGCGGGCCTGCTCGTCAGAGGCGTCGCCGGGCAGGCCGCGACAGACATCCTCCAGCGGATATTTCGACAGAATCGCGACGCCGTTGAAGCCCTTTTGACCATGTGTTTCAACGGCATAGCCCATGTCCTGAAAGTGTTCGCGGGGGAAATTCTCGTCCACCGACTTGATTTCCTGCAACAGGGCAACATCGGGGCGGGCCTCGGTCAGCCAGTCGCTGAGGGCGGTGATCCGCGCCTTGATACCGTTGATATTGAACGTGGCGATTTTCATGGACCGGCCCCTTCGCTTTGCCCTCCTTTTAGCGGCTCTCAGAGCGTACACAACCTGTGCACAACGCATACACTGGCCGTACACCGGGCGTGCATACGGCTAAGGGCGTACATTCGGACCCCGGCCTAGCGTGAGGATTCCGCAATCGCAGTGCCCGCGGCCCAGCCCGAGGACCAGGCCCATTGGAAGTTATAGCCGCCCAGCCAGCCGGTGACATCCACCGCCTCGCCGATGAAATACAGGCCCGGTACGGTTTTTGACATCATGGTGCGGGCGTTCAGCCCGTCGGTGGCGACGCCGCCCAGCGTGACTTCGGCGGTGCGGTAGCCTTCGGTGCCGGTGGGATACAGGGTCCAGCCGGTCAGATCGCGCGCGATACCGGCCAGCCCCGCATCGGAACAATCGCCGATGTTGCAGCGCAGGGCGTGGGTGTCGGCCCAATAGGCCGCAAGGCGGTTTGGCAAAAGCTCTGCCAGCACGGTGGCGATGTTGCGCTTGCCATGGCTTTGGCGGGCGGTGCGCAAGTGATGCGCCGGGTCTTGCGCGGGGCAGAGGTTGACGGTGATCGGCCGGGTTTCGCGCCAGTAGCTGGAGATTTGCAGAATGGCGGGGCCCGACAACCCGCGGTGGGTGATCAGCAGGGCCTCGTCAAAGCTGGTGGCGCCGCAGCTGACGCGCGCATCCAGCGCGACGCCGGCCAGCGGTTTCAGCTGTTCCAGCGTCGGGCCGCCGAAGGTCAGCGGCACCAGAGCCGCGCGGGTGTCGGTGACACGGTGGCCAAAGCGGCGGGCGATGTCATAGCCAAACCCGGTGGCGCCCATCTTGGGAATCGATTTGCCGCCACAGGCGATCACCAGATTGCGGCAGGTGACAGGTGGGCCCGCGCTAAGCGTCAGCGCAAAGCGCCCACCGTCATGGGTGATATCGGTAAGGCTGGTCTGCAGGCGCAACTCGGCGCCCGCCGCCTGCATCCGGTCCAGCAGCAATCCGATGATGTCGCGCGCCGAGCTGTCGCAAAACAGCTGGCCCAGGGTCTTTTCGTGGTAGGCAATGCCGTGGCGGCTCACCAGATCGATGAAATCCCATTGGGTGAAGCGTGCCAGCGCGGATTTGGCAAAATGCGGGTTTTCGGACAGGAAGTTTTCCGGCCTTGTGTAAAGGTTGGTGAAATTGCAGCGCCCGCCGCCAGAGATGCGGATTTTTTCGCCCGGGGCGCGGGCATGGTCCAGCACCAATGTGCCGGGTCCGGCATGGGCGGCGGCCATCATGCCGGCGGCGCCGGCGCCAAGGATGACTGTGTGGAAATCTTGCGTCATGGCCGCGTTCTGGGTGCTGCGCGGGCGGTTTGCAAGCGTGGTGGGGCAGGGCCGGCCGGTGCGGCGGCGCTGTGCATTCCCGGCCGCGCCGCCCTTGGGGCGATGCGACCGGGATTGCAACGGCGCGCGGTGCTTGGGGGGCTGCACTGTCCGCGATGTCCGACCGGTCCCGGAGAGTTGGAGCGGTGGACGCCGACCGGACGTAAGCCGCGCGCCGTATTCGGGATCAAGCCGCGCGGCGCGAGGTGAACATCACGGCGACGGGGGCGGAATTGGCGCGGCGCCGGCGGGCATCGTCCAGCGAAAAGATGTTCGGCTCGTCCCGCAGCCTGAGGCTGTTGAGGGCGGCGATGCGGTTGGCGCGGGCTTTCTGAAGCAGGGAAGAGGTCATTGGGGTGTTCCTTTCTCGGAATTCTGGCTTTGGCATGTGATCGGGGGCGGCAGCGGTGCGGATCAGATCAGCGAGCCTTCAAAAATGTTTGTCTGGGTGCGGATCGGTGAGATCAGGACATCGGTGCTGGCCAGGCAGGGCCTTGCGCGGCGGCGCCATGCGGCCAGTGAAACCACTTCGCAGGGCCGATGGGGGGGCGTGGCACGCGTCTGGGAACGGCTATGGACGCGGGGCGGGAATTGCAAAACGATGGCAGTCATTTGGTTTCTCCAGTTGTGGGGTTCTTAAACACGGCAACCGGGGCATTCACAGGGTTTGGCAGATTTGCAGCGCCCGCACGCAGTTCGTCGGTGCGGAACATCTCGTCAAACAGGATGGTGGTCAGCGGAGGAAGCTGGCACACCCCCCCAAAGCAACCACCGGCACGTCGCAAAGACAGTCGAACGGAAGAGATGGGTGGGTCTGCTTTGGTGGTGTTTTTTTTCGTTGTAAGCATGTTCAGTTCCAGTCTTGGCGTTTCAACCTATGAAAGAAGGTTCGAATTGTAATGAGGCTGAAAGCGTTCCGGAATGTGTCAAAAAACAGGCGCACCTCTAAAAAGGCGTGATTGGTACTTAAATTGGCCACAATAGTTAAGCAGTGTTGAATTTCCGGTGAAATTTGGAATAATCAATAATGTTGAAAATTAATTATTGTAGGGGTCGGCGAAACAATACACCTAAAAACCTGTTCTTAAGTATAGGTTGACTGGATAGAATCGCTGAAATTTCGGTGCGGGATCGCGGTTCGGTCGTGCTGCGAGCCGGGGCTGTGGCGGCTTGGATTCGCTGTTTTCCGGGCGGGGCGGCGGGCGAAACTGGCAATCCGGGGGGCAAAACACGCGGAGTTGCGTAACAAAAGCGGCGCGTTGGCGGCGAGGGTGCGGCGCTGCCGTCCGGCGGCCGCGCGCACGGCCAAAGTTACATCGAAAAGCTGGTGCCGCAGCCGCAGCTGCTGGTGGCGTTGGGGTTTTCGATCACGAAGCGGGCGCCGATCAGTTCCTCGGTGAAATCGATGACGGCGTTTTCCAGGAACGGCAGCGACATGGCGTCGACCACCACACGCTCGCCCGCGTTTTCCAGCACCAGATCGTCGTCGGCGGGGCCGTCCAGGGTGATTTCATACTGAAAGCCGGAACAGCCGCCGCCCTCGACCGCGACGCGCAGGGCCTTGCCCTCGGCGGCGGCGCCGATCTCGGCCAGGCGGGCAAAGGCGCGGTCGGTGACTTTGGGGGGCAGGATCAATTTCATACTCCGGCGTTTCGGATCGGTGTCAAAGACAATATATGGGGGATGGGACGGCGCGACAAGGATCGCGCGGCAAAGGACAGGCGGAACGCATGTTGCAGGAGTATGCGGCGCGGGCAGAGGACAGCCGCGGGCGATTATATAACGAAGACGAAAGTCGGTTCCGGTCCTGCTATCAGCGCGATCGCGACCGGATCATCCATGCCTCCAGTTTCCGGCGGCTGAAGCACAAGACCCAGGTGTTCATTGAACATGAGGGCGATTATTACCGCACACGGCTGACCCATTCCATCGAGGTGGCGCAGGTGGCGCGCACCATTGCCCAGGCGTTGGGGCTGAATGTGGAGCTGACAGAGGCCGTGGCGCTGGCGCATGATCTGGGGCATCCGCCGTTCGGGCACACCGGCGAGGATGCGCTGGGGCGACTGATGGCGCCCTATGGCGGCTTTGATCACAATGCGCAGGCGATCCGGATCGTGACCTCGCTGGAGCGGCATTATGCCGAGTTCGACGGGCTGAACCTGACCTGGGAGACGCTGGAAGGCATCGCGAAACATAATGGTCCGGTTGCGCCCCTGCGGGGCGACGGCCCGGTTGCGCCCCTGCGGGGCGACGGGCCCGTCGTTGGCGACATTCCTTATGCGCTGGCCGAATATAATGCGCGCCACGATCTGGAGCTGGACACATATGCCAGTGTCGAGGCGCAGGTGGCGGCGCTGGCGGACGATGTGGCCTATAACAGCCACGATCTGCATGACGGGCTGCGGGCCGAGCTGTTTTCCACCGACGAACTGGCCGAGCTGCCGTTGCTGGACGGCTGTTTCGCGGCGGTGGATGCGAAATATCCTGGGCTGAATTATTACCGGCGGCGGCACGAGGCGTTGCGGCGGTTCTTTGGCCTGCTGGTCGAGGATGTGATCGTGCAGGCGCAGGCGCGGCTGGCCGGTCTGGCGCCCAAGACAGCGATGGATATCCGCCATGCGGGCCGGGCGATGGTGCGGTTTTCACCGCCGGTCTGGCGCGATCTTCAGGTGACGCGGGAGTTTCTGTTTCATCACATGTACCGCGCGCCCGATGTGGTGAAGATGCGGGCCGAGGTGACGCGGGCGATCGACGATCTGTTCCCGCTGTTCATGGCGGACGCTGGTCTTTTGCCCAAACAATGGCGCAAGGATGTCGAGGCGGCGGATGGCGAAACCGCGCTGGCGCGAATCGTGGCGGATTACATCGCGGGAATGACCGACCGTTTCGCCTTGCAGGAACATGCGCGGCTGTGTGGCTGAAGCGGGCGCCGCATTGACCCCGTCGCTTGCCGTGCTACACCGCGCGGCAAGCAGAAGGACGCGATCATGAACCTGTTTTCCGACATTAGAGCGCTGGTGACGGACCGGCTGGCGGCGATGACGTCGGCGGGCGCGCTGCCTGCCGGGCTGGATTTCGCGAATGTCACGGTCGAGCCGCCGCGCGACGCGGCACATGGCGACATGGCCACCAATGCGGCGATGGTGCTGGCCAGGCCCGCGGGCCTGAAGCCGCGCGATATCGCCGAGGCGCTGGCGCGGGAACTGGCCGGGGATCCGCGCATCGTCAGCGCCGAGGTCGCAGGGCCGGGGTTTCTGAACCTGCGCCTGTCGGGCGCGGTCTGGCAGGGCGTCGTCAGCCGCATTCTGGGCGATCCGGCGGGCTATGGCCGGTCGAAAATGGGGGCAGGCAGCAAGGTCAACGTCGAATTCGTGTCGGCCAACCCGACCGGCCCCTTGCATGTGGGCCACACGCGGGGCGCGGTATTTGGCGATGCGCTGGCGGCGCTGCTGTCTTATGCGGGCCACGAGGTCACGCGCGAATATTACATCAACGACGGCGGCGCGCAGGTCGATGTGCTGGCACGCTCGACCTATGAACGCTATCGCGAGGCGCTGGGCCACGCGCCCGAAATCGCCGAGGGGCTGTATCCCGGCGACTATCTGGTGGCGGTGGGCGAGGCGCTGGCCGCCGAGGTGGGCGAGGTCTGGCTCGATCAGCCCGAAGCGGTCTGGCTGGCCGAAGTGCGCGATTTCGCCACCGAAAAGATGATGGAGATGATCCGCGCCGATCTGGCCAGCCTGGGTGTTGCGATGGACGTCTTTTACAGCGAGAAATCGCTGTACGGCACCGGCCAGATCGAGGCGGCGCTGGCCGATCTAAACAGCAAGGGGTTGATCTACGAGGGCGTTCTTGAGCCGCCCAAGGGCAAGATGCCCGAAGACTGGGAGCCGCGCGAGCAGGTGCTGTTCCGCTCGACCGCGCATGGCGACGACGTCGACCGGCCGGTGAAGAAATCCGATGGCGGCTGGACCTATTTCGCCCCCGACATCGCCTATCATTATGACAAGATTTCCCGGGGCTTCGATGCGCTGATCGATGTGTTCGGCGCCGATCACGGCGGTTATGTGAAACGGATGAAGGCGGCGGTCAGCGCGCTCAGCGATGGCCGGGTGCCGCTGGATGTCAAGCTGTGCCAGCTGGTGCGGCTGTTCAAGGACGGCGCGCCGTTCAAGATGTCCAAGCGTGCCGGCACGTTCGTGAGCTTGCGCGATGTGGTCGATCTGGTCGGCCCTGATGTGACCCGGTTCGTGATGCTGACCCGCAAGAACGACGCACCGCTGGATTTCGATTTCGCGCGCGTGCTGGAGCAGTCCAAGGACAATCCGGTGTTCTATGTGCAATACGCCCATGCGCGGGTGCGCTCGGTTTTGCGCAAGGCCGAGGCGGCGGGCATCGTGCTGACCGACCATGCGGATCTGCAGGATCAGGCCGAGATCGCGGTGGCCAGGAAGCTGGCCGAATGGCCGCGTCTGGTCGAGATCGCGGCCCGCACCCACGAGCCGCACCGGATCGCGTTTTATCTTTACGAACTGGCGTCCGAATTCCACGCGCTTTGGAACCGGGGCAACGAAAAACCGCAGCTGCGCTTTCTGCAGGACGGCGACAATGCGGCATCTGCCCAAAAAATCGCGCTGCCACGGGCCGTTGGCGTTGTTATTTCAGCCGGTCTTGGTATTCTAGGCGTGACCCCGGTCGAAGAAATGCGCTGACAACAAGCGCAATTCGGCCAGTTTCGAGGGTCTCGAGCAGGCGTGAAGACCCGTGCGCGAAAGCGGTGCGGGCAGTGAGGCAAAGATGGCGGATATGTATCTGGGCGAAAGCGCCGAGACTGGCCAGGTGGCCGGTAACGGCGTTTTTGGTGTGCTTTTCAACTGGTTGGGCGCGATCATGTCGGTGGCGCTGATCGGCGGGCTGGCGGTGTGGGGCTATCAGCTGGCGATGCGCGATGTCACCGGGGTGCCGGTGGTGCGCGCGCTGGAAGGCCCGATGCGGGTGGCGCCCGACGATCCCGGCGGCGAGCGCGCGGCCTATCAGGGGCTGGCGGTGAATTCGGTGGCCGCCGATGGCGTCGCCTCGGCGCCCGCGGACCGGCTGATCCTGGCGCCGGCACCGCTGGACCTGACGGACGAGGATCTGCCGCGTGCGCAACTGGCCGAGGCAGGCGCGGCCCAGCCCGCTGCTGTTGCGCAAGCTGGCGAGACCGCACCGGGTCAGGGCGATGTCCTGGCGCTGACGCAGGAGCTGCCGACCGGCGTGACGCCACTGAGCGCGACGATTTCGACGCCGACGGCCTCGTCGAGTTTTGCCGCGGCGGTGATCCCGGCAACGGTGGCCGGTGTCGCACGCTCGCCGTTCCCGATGCCGCGCCCGCTGGGCGACAGCGACCCGGAAGCGGACGCTGTGGCACGCTCGGTAGCGCTTGCGATCGGTGCGGCCAGCAGCCTGGATGTGGACCCCGAAAGCCTGCCGGTTGGCACCCGCCTGGTGCAGTTCGGCGCCTTTGACAGCCCCGCTGCCGCCCGGCGGGAATGGGACCGGCTGGATGCGAGGTTCACGGATTTTCTGGCGGAAAAGCAACGCGTCATTCAGATGGCCGTGTCTGGCGGCAAGACCTTTTACCGGCTGCGTGCGGTCGGATTTGACGATATCAACGATGCGCGCCGGTTTTGCTCGGCCCTGCTGGCGGAACGTCAGGCCTGCATTCCTGTCGTGACCCGCTGATGGGAGGGTGCGGCGCGGCGATCCTGGGCTGTCTGGGGCCACGCCTGCGCGCCGAAGAGCGCGCCTTTTTCGCCGAGACCCAGCCTTGGGGCTTTATCCTGTTCGCCCGCAATCTGGAAACGCCGGATCAGGTGCGCCGTTTGACGCAGGCCTTGCGCGATGCGGTGGGGCGGGATGCGCCGATCCTGATCGATCAGGAAGGCGGCCGGGTGCAGCGTATCGGGGCGCCGCATTGGCGGCAATGGCTGCCGCCACTGGAGCAGATGAGCCGGGGCGGGGCGGACGCGATGCGCGCGATGTTCCTGCGGTCGCGCCTGATTGCCGATGAATTGCGGGCGCTGGGCATCGACGTCAATTGTTCGCCGATGGCCGATGTTGCCGACGCCGGCACGCACCCGTTTCTGAAGAACCGCTGTTATGGCATGGACGCCGAAACCGTCACCCGCGCGGCGCGCGCGGTGGCGGACGGGCTGATGGCGGGCGGGGTGCTGCCGGTGATGAAGCATATTCCGGGCCATGGCCGGGCCGCTGTCGACAGCCATCTGGACCTGCCGGTGGTGCCGGAGGACGCCGCCGCACTGCGGGCGCGCGATTTTGCCCCCTTCGCCGCCTTGGCCGATCTGCCGATGGCGATGACGGCGCATGTGGTCTATTCCGCGTTCGATGCCACGGATCCGGCGACGACCTCGGCGGCCATGGTTCGTCTGATCCGCGACGAGATCGGCTTTCGCGGGCTGCTGATGACGGATGACATCTCGATGCAGGCGCTCAGGGGCGATCTGGCGGAACGCTGCGGCGCGGCGCGGGCGGCGGGCTGCGATCTGGTGCTGCATTGCAATGGCGATCTGGCCGAGATGCGGGTGGTGACCGAGGTGGCGGGCGCGCTGGACGGCGCGGCACTGATGCGGGCTGCGGCGGCGCTGGCGGCCCGGCCCGGGGTGCTGCCCATTGACATTGCGGCGGCGGAGGCCGAGCTTGGCGCCTTGCTGGACGGACGGGTCCATGGCTGAGCAGGTCGGTTTCGAGAATGTGACAAGCGTCGAGGCGCGCCGCGCGGCGGAGGCGCTGATCGTCGATGTCGACGGCTATGAGGGCCCGCTGGACCTGCTGCTGACGCTGTCGCGCACCCAAAAGGTCGATCTGCGCAAGATTTCGGTGCTGGCGCTGGCCGAGCAATACCTGGGTTTCATCGATCGGGCGACAAGCCTGCGTATCGAACTGGCGGCGGATTATCTGGTGATGGCGGCCTGGCTGGCGTTTCTGAAGTCGCGGCTGCTGCTGCCGCCCGAGCCGGGCGACGAAGGCCCGTCGGGCGAGGAACTGGCCGCGCATCTGGCGTTTCAGCTGGAACGCTTGGCCGCGATGCGCGAAAGCGCGGCCCGCTTGATGGGCCGCGATCAGAAGGGCCGCGATTTCTTTGTGCGCGGAATCCCCGAGGATGTGGCGCGGGTGCGGCGCGTGACATATACCGCGACGCTGCTGGACCTGATGCAGGGCTATGCGCGCATTCGCACCAAGGATGAATTCCGCCCCTTCGTGATGGACCGCGACCGGATCCTGACGCTGGAACAGGCGCTGGAGCGGATGCGGCCCCTGATCGGTTTCGCGGGCGACTGGACCGAACTGACCAGCTATCTGCCCGAAGGCTGGGGCACGGATCCGGCGCTGCGCCGCTCGGCGACGGCGGCGACTTTTGCCGCATCGCTGGAACTGGCCAAGGCGGGCGCGATCGAGATCCGCCAGGACGAAGTGTTCGCGCCGATCCAAATCCGCAGGCGGGACAGCGATGCTTGAGCCGGACGAAGAAAGCCTGTTCGAGGCGCCGATCATGGCCGAGCAGGAGCGCATGGTCGAGGCGATCCTGTTCGCCAGCGCCGAGCCGGTCAGCGTGGCGGAACTGAACGCGCGGATGCCGCATGGCTCGGACGCCGCCGAGGCGCTGGTGCATCTGCGCCGCCGCTATGAGGGGCGCGGCGTGCATCTGGTGCGTGTCGGCGATGCCTGGGCGTTGCGCACCGCGCCCGATCTGGGCTTTCTGATGCAGCGCGAAACCGTCGAGACGCGCAAGCTGTCGCGCGCCGCCATAGAGACGCTGGCGATCATCGCCTATCATCAGCCGGTGACGCGCGCTGAGATCGAGGAAATCCGCGGCGTGTCGGTGTCGCGCGGCACGGTCGATCAGCTGCTGGAACTGGACTGGATCCGGTTCGGCCGCCGCAAGATGAGCCCCGGACGCCCGGTGACATTCGTGGTCACGGAAGAATTTCTTGACCATTTCGGGCTAGAAAGCGCGCGGGATTTGCCGGGGCTGAAGGAATTGCGGTCCGCCGGCCTGCTGGAAAACCGCCCGCCGCCGGGCAACCTGCCCGAAGGTCTGGGCGAACCCGACGAAGACGACGACCCGGAAGACCAAAGCGAGATGTTCGAAGAATGACCTGTGAAAGGGGTAGAACATGAATGCCAGTCAACTGATCAACATGGTGATGCGCCTGTTTTTGCGCAAATTCATCAGCAAGGGCATCGACAAAGGGTTCGACATGGCGGCAAGCCGCAACAAGGCCGAACCGCAAGACCCCGAGGCCGCGCGTCGGCAGAAATCGCAGGGCCAGGAGGGCGCGAAACGCGCCAAACAAGCGATGCGTCTGGGGCGTCGAATTACGCGGTTGTAAGGGCGGGGGGTGAAACCTGCCAGAACTGTAGGGGTTTTGCCCCTGTTAACAGCTTGATTTCGGTTGCGTTGGCAGGGAGTGACAAAAACGACCGTTTTCGCCGAGTTGAGATGGAGGATGGTGCGCAATGAATGCGCACCCTACAGCTTACTTGGGAGAACGATAACGCAGAGAGCGACGACGATGAAGATTAAGCCAATCGGTGACGGCAGCAACGGTGACTATAGCAAGGTATTGTATGTGCTTGGATTGGTTTTAGTAGAAATACGAGCCTCGGAGAAAATTAAGAAACCGCAGGTTCTCGCCGATATAGTCCACAACATTCCTGCTAGCATTAGTTCTGGAAAGCCAGAAAAAGAGATAATTGACGACGTGATTTCGCGCGCTGAAAGACAGGGTATAGAAAAAACGTTCTCACGTTACTTTGAAATGGTGACCGAGCGATCAAAAAAATAAGTCTGGGCGGAGATCTGGTCCGGGCTGAAATGCTCTCAAACCGCCGCCTTGAACTGGCGATCCCGCAAGATACAACACCACGCCAGTTGTTCGAAATTCAACGGGCGATTGACTATGCTGCTGAGCGTGGCATGACGCTTGACGTAACTCTGATTGGAAGATGACCATGCCAACCTGGGAAGATAAACCTCCTCTGAGCCTGGAACGTTTTCCAAACCGTCATATGATTCCGCTGTTCAAAGAAGCTAACGTGACGTGGTTTCGGTATTTTCTTTGGGTCGAACCGCTGGCGGTTCTGAATGGTGGAGGCAACCGTGACCCTGATGCCACCGAACATTTCCTACCCCCAGATGCAGAAGATGCGATGCTTGGCGCTGCCGCCCATGATGCCCTGCGTCAAAGCCGTTGGATTGGGCTGGATCACCCTGACTTTTGGCGGGTGATACATGGGACCTGGAGCGACGAAGAATTCTACGGCCCATTGTTGGATCGCGCGGGCGTCAAGACTAAGCGCACGCTTTACAAAGGTGCGCGGCATGTCTCGATGCTTCTGCGAGACGGCATTATAACGTTGAGCGCGAATGACTACGACGGCCCCGGCGCTTGGGAAGGCATCAAAGGGCGTGAAATGATCACCGTCCCACAAGATATCGGCGACGCTGAACTAGGCGCGGTGATCCGAAAGGCGTTGGATATGAGCCGTCCCGGATAGATATTACATAATATCCCTCACACCCAAAAATGTTTGCTGAGCTTCAGCCCCTGGCCCTGATAGTTCGACGCGATTCCGGCGCCGTACAATTGGGCGGGGCGGGTGGACATGCGTTCATAGACCAGGCGGCCGACGGTCTGGCCGTGTTCCAGCACGAACGGCGCCTCGTGGCAGCGCACCTCCAGCACACCGCGCGAGCCGGTGCCGCCGGCATCGGAATGGCCGAACCCGGGGTCGAAAAAGCCCGCGTAATGCACCCGGAATTCACCGACCAGCGCCAGGTAGGGCGCCATTTCGGCGGCGTAGTCGGGCGGGATATGCACCGCCTCGCGGCTGACCAGGATGTAGAACGCACCGGGGTCCAGGATGATCCGGCCCGAGGTGGTGCGGATTTCCTCCCAGTATTCGGCGGGGTCGTAATGGGCGATCTTCGCCAGATCGATCAGCCCGGTATGCGGTTTGGCGCGGTAGCCGACCAGATCGGAGCCCTGCGGCTGCAGATCGACCGAAAAGCCAAGGCCATCGTCGATCAGCGCAGGGCCCGAGACCAGCGTGAGTTCCGCATGCAGTTCCGCCAGTTCCACGTCCGACAGAATCGCCTGACCTTCGCGAAACCGGATCTGGTTCAGGGTCATGCCGGGGCGCACCAGCACCGAAAAGCTGCGCGGGCAGATCTCGGCGTACAATGGCCCGGTATAGCCGGGCGGGATGCGGTCGAACTCTGCCCCGCCATCGGTGATGGTGCGGGTCAGCAGGTCCAGCCGTCCGGTCGAGGATTTGGCATTGGCCACCGCCTGAATTCCGCCCGGAAGATCGAGGCGTTCGATCAGCGGCACCACGTAGACACAGCCCTTTTCCAGCACCGCGCCATCGGTCAGGTCGATCCGGTGCATTTCGAATTCGCGCAGCCGGTCGGCGACGTTCTGGCCGTGGCCTGCCAGAAACGAGGCGCGCACCCGGTAGGCGGTGCGGCCCAGGCGCAGATCGATCGAGGCGGGCTGGATCTGGGCCGGGGTGATCGCGGGATCGGCGGCAATGCTGCCCCGCGCGATCAGGTCGGCCAGTTTCTGGCTGGGAAGAACTCCGGTGCCTGACATTTCTCCCCCCTGAAACGGCGACGCCCGCGAGCCGGGCGCGGGCGTAAAGTCGATTGGTCGGGCTAGCAGGACTTGAACCTGCGACCTTCCGTCCCCCAGACGGACGCGCTACCAGACTGCGCCATAGCCCGACGTGAGGCCCTTCTTAGCGGAATTGCGGGGCGGGGCAAGCCCGCAAATGCCGCCATTTGCGGTCAGAATGCGCGCGGCGGCACCTTGTCAGACGCCATCCGGGCGCGCAGGGCGGCAAGCTGGTCGTGGATCGGGCGCAGGGCGGCGGGATCGACGCGCGGATTCTGGCCAAGGCGGGCAAGGACAGCCTCGCCGATCGACGGTCCGGGCTCGGGGGGCTGCGGTTCGGGGGCCGGCGGTTCGGGGGCAGGCGGTGTGGTAACGTCTGCCGGCGCTGCGTCCGGCGCCGGTGTCTCGGGGGCCGCCCGGGCTGGCTGCGGCGGCGCGAGGTCGGCAGTACCCGGCGCTTCCGGTGAAACCGGGGCGGCCGTGGCCATTTCAGGCTCGGGTTCAGCTTTGGGCTCGGGTTCTGGCTCGGGTTCTGGCTGGGTCTCTGCCAGCGGCGGTGCACCGGGCATGGTTTCCAGGTCTGGCGCGGCGGGTGCCGGTGGGGTTGGTTCGAGCGGGGTGGCGATTTCCTGATCCATCGCCGCGACGCTGTCGGGCGCGGCGGGTTCGGCGGGCAGATCCGGCGTCGGCATCGGCGTCACCGGCCCGGGCTCGGTGCCGGCTGGTGATTCGGTGGCCTCGGCTGGTGCGGGCTGGTCCTGATCTGGGGCGGGGGCCGCGGCTGGGGCCGAGGCCGGGGCGTCGGGCTGGCGGGCTTCGGGCACCTGCGTGGCAGGCGGGGCCGCTACGGCTTGCCCGCTTTCGGGTGCGGGGTCTGCGGGTGCGGCTTTTGCATCGGCCACCGGCGGCTGCCCGGCGGCAGGCTGAGGCGTCAGCGGCACCACATTGTCGGTCTCGGGTGCGGTCGGAACGTCCGAGGCCATTGCGGCCTCGTCGGCGGGGCCGGCAGCCGGACCGCCGGCGGGCGCGGCATCGATCTGCTCACCGGCCTCCGCATCCAGCAGGCCGGTTGCCGCGGACAGGCTGGCGACATGCTTAACCCCCTCTTCGCGAAGGATTTTCTGCACACCACGAATAGTAAGCCCGTCTTCGTGCAGCAGTTTCTTGATGCCGCCAAGCAGCGCCATATCGGTCGGGCGGTAATAGCGGCGCCCGCCGGCGCGTTTGACCGGCTTGACCTGGGCGAACCGGCTTTCCCAAAATCGCAGCACATGGGTCGGCGTGCCCAGCCAGTCTGCCACCTCACTGATCGTGCGGAAGGCGTCGCGCGATTTTTCCATCTTCAGAGTGCCTTAGCGTTTGTTCCCCGCCGCAACCCGGTCTTTCATCAGATGCGAGGGGCGAAAGGTCAGCACCCGGCGGGGCGAGATCGGAACCTCTTCGCCGGTCTTGGGGTTGCGGCCCACGCGCGCCGCCTTGTCGCGCACCGAAAAGGTGCCGAAGGACGAAATCTTGACGGTTTCGCCCGCAACCAGAGCATCCGACATGTGACCGAGAACGGTTTCCACAAGCTGCGCGGATTCATTGCGTGAAAGCCCGACTTCGCGAAACACCGCTTCGCTCAGATCCATCCGGGTCAATGTCTTGTCACTCATCTTGTCCCCCTGACTGTTGGCCGAGAATAGGGCGAGGGATTTTTCAGAGTCAATATCAACGGCTTGGCGAGTCCAGTTAACCGCCGACTACCACCTTAATACCACAGATCCCCAGGCCAGCCCGCCGCCGATCGCCTCTGTCACCAGCAAATCGCCGGGTTTGATCTGGCCGCGGGCGACGCCGACCGACAGCGCCAGGGGAATCGATGCGGCAGAAGTGTTGCCGTGGTCCTGCACGGTGACGACGACGCGGTTCATCGGCAGGCCCATCTTCTGGGCGGTGGCCTTGATGATTCGCAGATTGGCCTGATGCGGCACGATCCAGTCGATATCGGCGCCGCCGAGCCCCAGTTTTTCAAGCGCGGTATCGGCGGTCCTGGCAAGCTTTTCAACGGCGTGGCGGAACACTTCCTTGCCCTGCATCCGCAGATAACCGGTGTCCTGGGTGGCCACGCCACCATCGACATACAGCAGTTCGCGATAGCGCCCGTCCGAATGCAGATCGGTGGACAGGATGCCACGGTCGGCGTTGGTGCCGGTGCCGGTCGCGGCCTCCAGCACCAGCGCGCCGGCGCCGTCGCCGAACAGCACGCAGGTCGAGCGGTCGCTCCAGTCCATCAGGCGGCTGAAGGTTTCGGCGCCGATCACCAGCACCCGTTCGGCCTGGCCCGACAAAATCAGCGCATTGGCGTTGGCCAGCGCATAGATGAACCCGGCGCAGACCGCCTGCACGTCAAAGGCGAAGCCGCGGGTCATGCCAAGCGCGCCCTGCACCATGGTGGCGGCGGATGGAAAGGTCATATCGGCGGTCGATGTCGCCAGAATGATCGCGTCGATGCCATCGGCGTCCATTCCGGCATCATCCAGTGCCGCGCGGGCGGCGCGTGTGGCCAGATCGGATACGCCCTGATCGGGCGCCGCGAAATGCCGCCGCTCGATGCCCGAGCGCGACTTGATCCAGGCGTCGGTGGTGTCCAGCGTCGCCTCGAATTCGGAATTGGGAACGATCCGGTCGGGCAGGTAATGTCCGACCCCCCGGACCACGGCGCGTATTGTCATTTCTTTTTACCGCTTCCGTCCGCTATCCCCGGCACATCTTGGCGTGGCAGAGAGGCCGATGCAACCCGTGCCGCAAGCCTTTCGCTAAAGCCCGATTGCGCCAGCGTGCAGGCCAGCTTGATGGCGGCGGCGATGCCGGTGGCGTCGGCCGAGCCGTGGCTTTTCACCACCGTGCCGTTCAGCCCCAGAAACACCCCGCCATTGACCCGGCGCGGATCGATCCGCTGGGTCAGCCGCCGCAGCGAGGTCAGCGCTAGCAGGGCGGCAATGCGGCTCAGCGGCGTCGCCTTGAATGCCTCTTTCAGAAAGTCACGGATCAGCGTCGCGGTGCCTTCGCCGGTTTTCAGCGCGACATTGCCGGTGAAGCCGTCGGTCACGATCACATCGACCCGGTTCGAGGGAATGTCGCCGCCCTCGACGAAGCCGACATAGTGGTACTGCCCGATCGCGGCCATGTCGCCGATCATCTCATGCGCGACCTTCAGTTCGGCGCGGCCCTTGTGTTCCTCGGTGCCGACATTCAGCAACCCGATCCGGGGCCGGTCCAGGCCCAGGCCGTTGCGCGCATATGACGCCCCCATCAGCGCGTATTGCAACAGATCGTCCGGCTCGGCGCGGATGTCCGCCCCCACATCCAGCATCACGTTGAAGCCGCCCGGATTGCGCGATGGCCACAGGCAGGCGATGGCCGGCCGGTTGACGCCTTCCAGCTTGCGCAGGCGGATCATCGACAGTGCCATCAGCGCGCCGGTGTTGCCGCAGGACACGCAGACCTCGGCCTCGCCGGCGCGTACCGATTCGATGGCCGACCACATCGAGGTGCCCTTGCCGTTGCGCATCACATAGCTGGGTTTGGCATCCATGGTGACGACGCCGGCCGCATCGCGGATCTCGCAGCGGCCGATCAGTTTTTTGCGTCTGGCAACCAGCCGCGACAGTTCTTGCTCGGGTCCGTGCAGGATGAAGCCGATGCCGGGGTTTTCGGCAGCCGAACGCGCACAGCCCGCAACAACCGTTGCGGGACCGCGATCGCTGCCCATCGCGTCAATCGAAATGATAGTGCGCGGTTCGCCCGGCTGGACGGCATCAGGTGTCGAAATAAGCTCTGCCGCCGCCATGTCAGGTGAATATCGGGGCGGGGCTTACGCCGCGTCTTCTTCGTCGAGGTCGATTTCGTTGGCGGCGGCGACGACTTCACGCTCGGCGTAATGGCCGCAGGCGGGGCAGACGTGATGCGGGCGCTTGAGCTCGCCGCAATTGCTGCATTCCTGGGGATTGCCAGCGACCAGCGAGTCGTGGCTGCGGCGCATGTTGCGACGCGATTTGGTAATTTTATTCTGAGGGACAGCCATGTCTCAACCTCGGTCTTTGGCGGGCAGGCGCCCTGATGGGATTACTGGGTTCGGCGCGTCTTACGCAGTCTTGCGTGCCATGTCTAACCCAAAGTGCAAACGAGGCCGGGAACATACTGCGAATTCGTCGCGGCGCAAGGGGTTTCTTGTGCTCCGGGGTGCCGTGTGGCACCAGATTGCGCTTGGCAACTGCAGCAAAAGTGGTCCTCTCGCTCGAAGATGCCGGGGGGATCCGCTGTGTCGATGTGTTCCTGCGTCCGGATGGCAGTTTCGGCTATGGCGAATTTCGCCGCGATCCAGAGGATTCGCGCGCCTGGGCCGCAGTCGGCGGCTATGAGGCGCGGGTGTTTGACAGCGCCGGGGCGGCGCTGGCGGATGCGCAGGCACAGGTCGGATGGCTGGAGCCATAGCCGGGATCAGGCGAGGTATTGCCTCAGGATCGCGATATTGTGATCGGGGAATTCCATCTCGGCCGCCGCATCCAGCGCCTGTTGGAACTGATCGCGCGCGGCCTCGGGCTGGCCGGTTTGCAGCAGAATCTGCCCAAGCGTGACGCGCAATTCCGGCAGCAGCACGGGCATCCGTTCCGCCTCGGTCAGCATCGTGGCATGGGCGGATTGCAGCGTGTCGAATTCGTGCTGATCGGCCAGCGCCTTGAACCACTGGATGCGCGCAAACAACGCCCAGCCGGTCAGTCCGGCCGCCTGCAGGTCGGCCATCGCGGCCTCCAGCGCGGCGCGCTGCCGGGTCAGCAGTTGCGGTTCGCGCAGGGTGCCGTCCTCGACCATCCGGCGCCCTCCGGGTCCGACCAGGAACCGCCCTTCGGCCAGCCGGCTGATGCCGCGGTGCGCGATGTCGCCGATTCTGGCGGCTTCGGCCAGAACGTCCCGATGCGCCGGGTTCGCCGCTGTGACGTCGACGGCGGCCAGCAGATCGAGAAAGGCTGCCGCGCGCGCCGCGCGCACCGGATCGCCCGCCTGTTGCGCCAGCGGAATGACCGGCGGTCCCATGGCGCGGATCAGAGGGAAGGTGTCGTCCTGCAACAGGGCGGTGACCTGGGCGGCGGCGATCCAGTATTCGACCGCCTGCTCGGGGCTGAGCCGCAGCCGCGCGCGGTCCTGCAAGGCCGGTGTCGCGCGCAGCACGAAACCTGTTTCATCGCGGTCGAATTCCAGAAAGCTGTTCAGCAGATAGGCGGCGGCCCTGTCGGCCTCTTGCAGGGCATCCGCCACCATTCCGGGCCACAGGAACGCCGGGCCCAGATGGATCGACATCGACACCCCGCCGCCAAGATCGGCGGCGCGCAGCATGGCCTGCAGCGATTCGACACTGGCGTTGCTGGCCATGCCGTTCAGATCGGGAACATTGGTGAACCGGCCCAGCGCGGCCCCCATGCGGCCATAGTGGAACTCGGCCGCCAGCCAGTCGGGATCGGTCGTCTGGTTGCCGCGCAGCAGCTTGCGCACCATGCGGTCCAGGATGCGGGCGGCGCGTTCGCCGTGGCCCGCCGCCTCGAACACCGCGGACAGGCACAGACCGGCGGCGGGCAGCGACAGGGTGTCGGCCCAATCGCTCAGTTTGGCGTCGAATTCGGCGCGCCCGGTGGTGGCGGGCGGGCTGGCGGCGGTGCCGTTCAGGCCGAGGGCCGCGCCCAGATCGCCCAGCACCTTGGGCACCTCGGCGGTCAGGACGCGGGCCTTGTCGCCAAAGAACGACAGCAGCGTTTCGGCGCCCTCCGACAAGGCAGGCGCGCCGGGCCAGGCCACATAAAGCGCGCCACTTGCGCGTTCGGCCAGCCGGTTCAGGCCCAGATAGGCCGGATCATGGGTCAGATCGTCCGCCGAAAAGCCCAGAAACAGCAGATAGGGCGCGTCAAACCGGGCAATCGCCTGGCTGACATGGCGTGCCCGGCCCAGCTTGCGCTGTTTCAGCGTGTCGATCATCGAGTCGGGTGCGCTGGCGCAGCCATGCAGCTTGAGCAGCGGGCAGAGCCCGGGGCGCGGCGCGAAGCCTGCGAAATCCCGGTCCTGAAAGACCACATCCAGCGGCGTGCCGGCGTCGGCCGCCGCGCGTTCGATCAGGCGGTCGAAATTGGTGGTGATCAGCCCGCCGATCCGGGATGCCGCGACGAGCATAGCGAGGAGCGCGTGCGCGTCGTTCACCGCGCCGACATCGAGACAGCCGAGCGCCTGAAAATAGCGCAGCCCGGCGATTTCGTGCAAAATCTGCGCGCGGTAATCCGGCGGCAGGGGCGGTGCGCCGGCGATCCGGTCCAGAATTGCCGCGTCCTGCGCGCCGAATTCGGGCCGGCCCGCGATCTCGATGCTCAGATCGGTGGCCCGGCGCAGCAGTTCCTGACCGATCAGCGCCGCCAGCGTGTTCCAGCCCGGCAGGCAGGAGGGCGCGATCGCCGATACGCCCGCACCAACAAACACCACCAGCCGCTGTGCGCGCGCCGCGCTGATCAGATCGTCGGGAAGCTGGGTCATGGCCACTGTTTTCGCGTCCGCCTTTCGATGTCTGCCCTCGTTCCGCCCGCCGCGCGCAGATGGCCGTTACCCGGCCCCATGATGCCCGGTTCCTGCCGCCCTGTCACCCTGTGGTTGAGGTGTGGCGCGCTAACTTTCGTCTTTGGTCAGCTTGTCGCGCAGACCCGCGAGCCCGGCAAAGGGGCGGGCTTCGGCGTCCGACATCGGCGTTTTGCCGGGCTCGGTGAAACTGGCGTTCAGCGGCGGAACGCCCTTAGCATGGGGGTATAGCGGCAGGTTCAGCGCCAGCGCCTCGATCATCACCGCGCCCAGATCCAGGATCTCGGGCAGCGGCTCGATCGTGTCGTCCTCGGGCATTTCGATCTCGTCCGCCTCCGGTGTCGCGGGCGGGTTGGCCAGATAGCTGCGCGCGACATCCTCGTCGATCCTTGTGGTGACAGGATCCAGCGTGACCACGCAATCCTGCACCACGGTGGCGCCCAGCCGGGCCGTCAGCCGCCAATCGGCGCGTCCCATCGGTTCCAGCCTGCCGCTGAGGCGCAGCTTGCGCACCGCCGGAATGCCCAGGGCGGCGGCGATCGCGGCGCGCGCGCCGGCGTCGGGCGTCAGATCGAAGCCGTGGGCAGCGCCCGCCGCCAGGTCCCTGATGCGCAGCTTGTGTTCAAAGGGGGTTGTCTCTGTCATCCGCCGTTCCATTCTTGAACCCGCGTCCATCCTTCTGTAAGCCGGATACGAGGTGTGCCACGCCATGACAAGAGGGGCGGCAAGAGGGCGGTATGGATTTAAGAAAAACAGCGATCCGGCTAGGTCTGTTCGCAGTCGTCATTTTCGGGCTTTCGGCCTGTGCCAATATCGACCGCAAGCATGGTTATGTCCCGCTTGACGAGGATCTGGAACAGATCGTCGTCGGTGTCGACACCAAGGCGACGGTGGGCGACCTGATCGGACGCCCGACCACCGCCGGCGTTCTCAGCGATGGCGGCTGGTTCTATGTGTCCAGCAAGTTCCGCGCCTATGGCTACCGCGAGCCCAAGGAGATCGAGCGCGAGGTGGTCTCGATCAGTTTCGACAACGAGGGCGTGGTGCAGAACATCGAGCGGTTCGGGCTGGAGGACGGCAAGGTCGTGGCGATCTCGCGCCGGGTGACGGATGACAACATCAGGGGTGTGTCGTTCCTGCGCCAACTGTTCGGCTCGATCGGCAACTTCACCGCGGAACAACTGCTGCAATAGGGCGGCGCAGCGCGCGGGGGCCAGGACCGGGGGCCGGTACCGGGGACCTGTGTTTATGGTCAATCGCCGTCTGTGGCCGGTTTGAAATCCAGTGCCACGCCGTTGATGCAATAGCGCAGGCCAGTGGGTTGCGGGCCATCGGGAAAGACATGGCCCAGATGCGCCTGGCAGCGGCTGCAATGCACCTCGGTGCGGCGCATGAACCAGCCGTTATCCTCGGATTCGCCGACCATTTCGCCGTCTTTGGGCTGATAGAACGACGGCCAGCCGGTGCCGCTGTCAAACTTGTGGGCCTTGTCAAACAGCGGCGCGCCGCAGCAGACGCAGGCGAATGTGCCGGGCCCTTCGGGAAAGCTTTCGTGGCTGAAGGCGCGTTCGGTCGCGTGTTTGCGCGTGACCTTGTAGGCCAGATCGGACAATTGCGCGCGCCAGTCGGCGTCCGGCTTGGCGATTTTTTTCATTGCGGGGCCGTCCTTTCTGTCAGACCTTTATCATGGTTTGTGTGTAGCTTGGTCCAGAGACATATTTGGGCAGGATCGGTGCGTGTTAAAGCAAAAGGATCGTGAAGTCTCGTTTGCTCTGGAAAAGGGCCGCTATGCGGCGCGGCTGGCCGAAGCGGACAAAGACATCGAGGCCGCGCAGCGGCTGCGCCATCTGGTGTTCATCGAGACAGCGGGCGTCGCGCCGCGCCAGGATGGGCGCGACGCCGACAGATTCGATTCCGATTGCAGCCATGTGCTGATCAAGGAGACGCGCAGCGGGCGGCTGGTCTGCTGTTTCCGGCTTTTGATGCTGCGTGGTGGCACCGAAATCTCGCGCAGCTATTCGGCGCAATACTACGGGCTGGCCGCGTTGCGGGGCTTTCGGGGCCGGATGGCCGAGATCGGGCGGTTCTGCATTCATCCGGCGTTCCGCGATCCCGATATTCTGCGTGTGGCCTGGGGCGCGCTGGCGCGCATCGTCGATGCGCAGGGCGTGGCGATGCTGTTCGGCTGCAGCTCGTTTCCCGGCACCGAGGCTGGCGCATATCCGGATGCTTTCGCGATGCTGCGCGACCGGCATCTGGCGCCGCGGCGCTGGCGGCCAGCCGTGAAGGCGCCCGATGTGGTCCGCTTTGCGCGGGATCCGCGCGCCCAGCCTGATACTCGCCGCGCGCTGCAAAGCATGCCGCCCCTGTTGCGCACCTATCTGATCATGGGCGGCCGGGTCAGCGATCATGCGGTTGTGGATCGCGACATGAACACGCTGCATGTCTTTACCGGGCTGGAAATCAAGGCGATCCCGCCCGCCCGCGCCCGGCTGTTGCGCGCTGTGGCCGGGTAGGGCCAAAAGAGATTTCATACCTTCGGCGAGAATATTTTTTGACCAAAGATGCCGGGATTGACGATGCCGCACGCGCGCGATAGCCCGCAGGCCATGGCACGCGCACCCTTGATGCAACTTTCCGGTATCTCGCTGAGTTTTGGCGGCGATCCAGTGTTTGACGGGCTCGATCTGGTGGTTCAGCCGGGGGACCGGGTGGCGCTGGTGGGGCGCAATGGATCTGGCAAATCGACCTTGATGAAGGTGATGGCGGGGCTGGTGGACCCTGACCGGGGCAGCCGGGTTGTGCCGCCGGGGATTTCGGTCGGTTATATGGAGCAGGACCCGGATCTGTCGGGCTTTGCGACGCTGGGCGATTTCGCCGCGCAGGATTTGCCGCCGGGCGAGGCCTACCGGGTGGACATGGCGGCCGAGGGGCTGAAATTCGATCCCGCGACCACGGTTGCGGCGGCCAGCGGCGGCGAGCGGCGGCGCGCGGCGCTGGCCCGGCTGATGGCGACGGAACCGGACCTGATGTTGCTGGACGAGCCGACCAACCATCTGGACATCGAGGCGATTGCCTGGCTGGAGGATCACCTGTCCCAGACCCGCGCCGCATTCGTGCTGATCAGCCATGACCGGGCGTTTCTGCGCGCGCTAACGCGGGTGACGCTGTGGATCGACCGGGGTGTGGTGCGGCGGCGCGAGAAGGGCTTTGAGCATTTCGAGGCCTGGCGCGACACCGTCTGGGCCGAAGAGGACACGGCGCGTCACAAGCTGGATCGCAAGATCAAGGCAGAGGCGCGCTGGGCGGTCGAAGGCATTTCCGCCCGCCGCACCCGCAATCAGGGCCGGGTGCGCGCCTTGCAGGGTTTGCGCGCCGAACGTGCCGCGCAGATCCGGCGCCAGGGCACGGCGGGCATGGCGCTGGATGCGGGCGAAGGATCGGGCAAGAAGGTCATCGAGGCGGTCGATATTTCAAAGGCTTATGACGGCAAGGTGATCCTGAGGCCGTTCTCGGTGCGGGTGCTGCGCGGCGACCGGGTGGCGCTGGTCGGGCCCAATGGCGTGGGCAAGACCACGTTGCTGAACATGCTGATCGGCGAGGTTGCGCCGGACAGCGGGCTGGTCAGGCTTGGCACCGGTTTGCAACTGGCCGTCTTTGACCAGAACCGCAGCCAGCTGGACCCGGATCTCAGCCTTTGGGACAGTCTGACCTCTGATCCGGGCATGGCCGTGTCGGGCAAGTCCGACCAGGTGATGGTGCGCGGCACGCCGCGCCATGTGGTGGGCTATCTGAAGGATTTCCTGTTTTCGGAGGCCCAGGCGCGGGCGCCGGTGCGCTCGCTTTCGGGGGGCGAGAAGGCGCGGCTTCTGCTGGCGCGGATCATGGCGCGGCAGTCCAATCTGCTGGTGCTGGACGAGCCGACCAACGATCTGGACATAGAGACCCTGGATCTGCTGCAGGATATTCTGGGCGATTATGCGGGCACCGTGCTGCTGGTCAGCCATGATCGCGATTTCCTGGATCGGGTCGCCAGCAGCACCATCGCGATGGAAGGCGACGGGCGCGCGGTGGTCTATCCCGGCGGCTGGAGCGATTACCAGGCGCAGCGCGGCGAGACCGTGGTTGCGCAAAAGCGTGGCGAGACGGCGAAGCCGGCGAAACAGGCAGCGGTGAAAACGGCGGCGACGGGCCTGAGTTTCACCCAAAAGCACCGGTTGGCGGCACTGCCCGCCGAGATGCAGCGGCTGGAGGCCGAGATCGCGAAACTGACGGACTATCTGTCGGACCCCGAGTTGTTTGCCGCGTCGCCGGTCAAGTTCGAGAAAGCCAGCACCGCGCTGGTCGAACGGCAGGCGGCGTTGGCCGCCGCCGAGGACGAGTGGCTGGAACTGGAAGAGCTGGCCGCGACCAGGTGAATTTCAGGCCAAAGAGGCCCGCGATCACATCGGCAGATGGATGTTGAACCGGTCGCGGATCGCCCGATCAAGCGCCGGATCGAACCGGGCCGCCGCGGGGCTGGCCAGGATCCGTTCCTTGCGCGCGGTGGCGTTTTTCAGAAGGTCGGGCTTGCCGGTTTCCTGCCATTCCTTGGGCGATGTGCGGTCGCCAAGCACCGGGTAGACGTAATCTGACTGCATGCGGGCCAGGGTCTGATCCATGCCAAGATAATGACCGGGGCCGCCAAGGCAGACCTGGCGAATCTGTTCCACCGCCAGGGTGGTGTCATCAACCTCGATCCCGCGCACGCAGCGCAGGGCCTGTCCGATGACATCGTTGCCCAGGATCAGCGATTCGTGGCAAAACCCCAGCAGCGAGGCGTGCATTCCCGCTGCCTCGTAGACCATGTTCAGCCCGGAAAGCCCGGCTGTCAGGTTGGAACACATCTGTTCCCAGCCGGCCTGCATGTCGGGCAGTTTCGCATCGGCAATGCCGGCGGCGGCACCGCCCGGGACGCCATAAAACCGGTGCATCTGGGCGCAACCCGCGCTCAGCAGGGCCTGCTCGCCCGAGCCGCCGGTCATCGCGCCGGTGCGCAGGTCCAGCCCGAACGGCCAGGTTCCGAAGATCACCGGATGGCCGGGCGCGATCGCATTGACATAGACCACCCCGGCAAGGCATTCGGCGACCGCCTGCACGATCGCCCCGGCGACGGTCGAGGGTGCCGTGGCCCCTGCCATGCCCGCGCTGAGCAGCAGGACCGGCATCCCGGCGGCGATGCAGGCCTCCATCACCTGGCAGGATTCGGTGGCGAATTTCATCGGCGGGACGACGAAACAGTTGGTGTTTGACACGAATGGGCGTGCGCGCCAGGCGGCCTCGCCCCCCGCGATCATGTGCAGCAGCTCGATGCCGTCCGCCACGAAATCAGGCTCGGTAAACGATACCCCGATATGCTTGGTGGTGCCCGAGGCGCAGGCGTAGATCGAGTTCAGGTCCATCTCGCGGTTGTCAGGGATATCGCGGCAGACCATGGGACGTTGCAGAAAGTGGATGTTGTCCAGCGTGTCGGCGATACGGGCGGCGTCGTGCAGATCCTGCACGGTGGATTCGCGGTAATTGCGCCCGTCGACATCGACCATATGCACCGCGGCGCCGGCGGTGCCGTAATGCACCCGGGCGCCCGACAGATCCAGATCGTGACGCGGGTCGCGCCCGTGCAGGGTGAGCGTCTTGCAGGCTTTGGCCAGCATGTCCTCGACCAGCGCCGCTGAAAACCGCAACCGGCCATCCGCGCCCAGTTCGGCCCCGGCGCGCGTCAGGTGGTCGATGCCACTGGGCGGCGCGTCGGCAAGGCCGACCTCGGCCAGTACCTGCAGCGCGGCCTGATGGATGCGGGCGACGTCGGCGTCGCTGAGCGGCTTGTAGGCGCCGCCGTTCATGCCGGCGCGCACCGGGCGCACATCATCGGCAAGCGGGGCGGCGCGCAGGGCGTGGCGGGCGGCGCGGCCACCGGAACGGGCTGCCGCGCGGCGTGGGGATTGATCTGTCATCTGTATGGTCCGAACGTGAGGTGGGTCTGCAAGGAAGGCGCGGGCGTCAGCCCTGCCGCGGGCCGCCCCGCGCGGCACGGCCACGTTCCGCACCGATGGTGCGCACGATCAGCGCGATCTTCCAGTGCTTGTCCGGCATCGGTTTCTCCCTTGGCGGCATCAGGCCAAGGGGACGCGCCGCGATCTTGGCCAAATGCGGCAGGCTTGTCGGTTTGCGACATGCGCGCGGGTTTTGTGCAGCGATCCGGGCCTGATCTATGTCATTTGGCGGGCGCGCCGGATCGGTCAGGTTGGCGGCAGCAGCTTTGACAGGAGGCGCGCGATGACGACGACCACAGCAGACACGGCAGCCGGGCAGGGGCACAACCGTTGGGGCGTCGTGCTGGGCGCGGTGCTGATCCAGCTGTCGCTGGGCGCGATCTATGCCTGGTCGGTGTTTACGCCGGTGCTGAAAGCCGCGGGCTGGAGCAGGCTGGAAACCCAGGCGGTGTTCGCGATCGGGCTGGCGAGTTTCGCGCTGGTGATGGTGTTTGCCGGGCGGCTGTTACAGGTGATCGGGCCGCGTCGTCTGGCGATGCTGGGCGGTGTGACTTTGGGCGCGGGCTATGCCTTGGCCGGGCTGCTGGGGGCGGATACATTCTGGATCGTGGCGGTCTTTGTCGGGCTGGTGGGCGGCGCCGGGATCGGGCTGGCCTATGTGGTGCCGATTGCCGTGGGCATGCGCTGGTTTCCCGACCGCAAGGGCATGATCACCGGTCTGGCGGTGGCGGGCTTCGGCTTTGGCGCGATGGGCTGGGTCAAGCTGGCGGGCGCCTGGGGCGGGCTGATCGAACGCATCGGGCTGTCGGGCACGTTCCTGACCTATGGCGCGCTGTTCGCGGCGCTGATCCTGGTCGGCAGCGTCTGGATGCGGATGCCGCCCAAGGGCTGGGTTCCGGCCGGATTTTCGCCGAGCGCCCCGGCGGCAGCCAGGGGCCGCGAGAACTATTCCACCGTCGAAATGCTGCGCACGCCGCAGTTCTATCTGGTGTTTCTGACCTTCGCGGTCAGCGCGGGCGCCGGGCTGATGTCGATCGGTCTGATGAAGCTTTATCCGATGGAGGCCTTGCAGGCGTCAGGCTATTCGGCGGTTCAGGCCAGCGCCATCGCGGGCACGGCGATGGCGGTGTTCTTTTCGCTGGCCAATGGCATCGGGCGGATCGTGTGGGGGGCGCTCAGCGACCGGTTGGGCCGGCTGCGCTCGGTAATGATCATGACCGCCAGTCAGGCGGTGTTCCTGTTCGCCTTCAACAGCATGGCGGGATCGGCGGGCACGCTTTATCTGGCGGCGACTCTGATCGGGTTCAATTTCGGCGGCAATTTCGCGCTGTTCCCGGCGCTGACGGCGGATCTGTTCGGCAACGAGAAGGTCGGGCAGAACTATCCGTTCGTGTTCCTCAGCTATGGCGCGGGCGGCATCGTGTTTCCGATGCTGGGCGGGGTTCTGGGCGATCTGGGGAATTTCCCGCTGGTGTTCACGATCAGCGCGGCGGCCTGCCTGCTGGGCCTGCTGTGCACCATGCTGATCCGCAAGCCGGACCATCAGGAGGCCAGCCACGCGCTAAGCGTGCATGGCTTCATGCATCAGATGCACTGGGACCATCTGGAAGAGATGGTGGATCACGCGCTGCATCCGGGGCAATCCCGGGACAAGGACGGGGATTGAGCGGGCAAGGGCGCGCCGGTCCGGCGGATCAGAGGCGCGGGATCAGGTCGCGCAGCACGGTGGCGACCATCATCACATCCTCGCGGATGCAGTCGAACGCCCCGGCGGTCATGCGGATCACGAACCGCCCGTCAACCGTGGTCTGGGTCAGATAAAGGCGCCCGTCGTCGTTGATCATCTGCAACAGACGCGCCGTCAGCGCATCCCCGTCACTGCCCGCGGGGGCATATTGAAAGGTGAACAGGGCCAGGCGCGGTTCAGTCATGATCTGGATGTCAGGCATGGCGCGCAGGGTTTCGGCCAGTTCGGCGACCCAGGCGACATGGTTGCGGATCATCGCGCGCAGGCCTTCCAGCCCATAGGCGCGCAGGGTGAACCAGATTTTCAGCGCCCGGAACCGGCGGCCCAGCGGCACGGTCCATTCGTTGAAATTGATCACTTCGTCCTGATCGGGCGTTTGCAGATAATCGGGGCGCGCCCCGAGCGAGCGGATTTGCGGCGCCGGATCGGCCAAGAACTGCACCGCACAGTCGAACTGGATGCCAAGCCATTTATGCGGGTTGAAGACGATGCTGTCAGCCGCGTCGATGCCCGCCCACAGATCGCGGAACTCGGGGCAGATCATCGCCGATCCGGCCCAGGCGGCATCGACATGGGTGGTCAGGTTGTGCGCCTTGGCGATCCGGATGCACTGGTCGATGGGATCAATGGCGCCAATCGCGGTGCCGCCAAGACAAAGCACCACCCCGGCGGGCACGTGCCCGGCGGCGATATCGGCCAGGATCGCGGCGTCAAGCGCGGCGGGGTCCATGCCATGATCGGGGCCGGTGGCGACCTTGACCAGGTTGTTTTGCCCGATTCCGGCCAGCCGTACCGCCTTGTCGACGGAACTGTGGGTTTGGGCTGAGGCATAGATCCGCAGGCGTGGGCCGCCCGACAGGCCATCTTGCAGGCTGTCCCAGCCGGTCGCGCGGTCGCGCATGGTCAGGATCGCGGACAGGGTGCAGGTGGTGGCGCTGTCGTGGATCGTGCCGCTGAAACGGTCCGCAAGCCCCAGCGCCCGGGCCAGCCATTGCACCATCACCTGTTCGATCTCGGTGGCGGCGGGCGAGGTCTGCCACAGCATGCATTGCGCGGCCATCGCATTGGCCAGCTGTTCGGCCAGCATCGAGGCCGGGCTGGCGTTGGCGGGGAAATAGGCGAAGAAACGCGGGTGCTGCCAATGGGTCATGGCATCGGGCACGATGGCCGCGAAATCCGCGAATATCTGCGCGGGGTCTTCGGGCTGTTCGGGCGGGGTCGTGGGCAGTTTCGCGGCGGTGGCGCCGGGACTGGTCTGGGCACGCACCGGGCGGTCGCGCAGATTGGTGTGATAGTCATGGGCCCAGTCCGCCGCGCGCTTTGACCAGAGGCGCAGATCGTCGTGGTTCATGGCTGAGCTCCTGTTTTGTTAACAAGTTAATCAGACGCGGGGCGGATCAAGGTATTGGGTTCGGAAAAAAGAGGATTCAATGCCTCCGGCGGGAATATTTCCGGACCAAAGATGGCGCAGGCTGCGCTTTGATGCGTCCTAGCCGGACAGGGTCACCAAAGCATGGCGTTTCTTGCCGGCGCTGAGTTTGACCGGGGCTTGCAGCGCGGCGGCATCCAGCATCAGCCCGGCGTCGGTCAGCGGCGCATCGTTCAGCCGCGCGCCGTGGTCCGCGATCAGGCGCTTGGCCTCCTTGCCGGATTTCGCCAGCCCGGTGCGCACGATCAATTGCACGATCGAAATGCCCTCGCCGATCTCGTCGGTGCTGAGGGTCAGGGTTGGCAGATCCTCCCCGATGCCGCCCTTCTGGAACACCTCGCGCGCGGTCGCTTCGGCGGTTTCGGCTGCGGCGCGGCCATGGCACAGGGCCGTCACCTCGTTGGCCAGCACGATCTTGGCATCGTTGATGCCCGCGTCCTTGAGCGCGCCGAGACGGTCGCATTCCGCCACCGGCAGTTCCGTGTAGAGTTTAAGGAACCTGCCGACATCGGCGTCGGTGGTGTTGCGCCAGAATTGCCAGAATTCGTACGGGCTCAGCATGTCGGCGTTCAGCCAGACCGCGCCGGTGGCGCTTTTGCCCATCTTGCGGCCATCGGATGTGGTCAGCAGATGCGTGGTCAGCCCGAAAATCTGGTGATCCAGCACCCGGCGGGTCAGGTCGATGCCGTTGACGATATTGCCCCACTGATCAGAGCCGCCCATTTGCAAAAGGCAGCCGTAGCGCCGGTTCAGTTCAAGGAAATCATAGGCTTGCAGGATCATGTAGTTGAATTCAAGAAAGCTGAGCGATTGCTCGCGGTCCAGGCGCGATTTGACCGAGTCAAAGCTGAGCATCCGGTTGACGCTGAAATGCCGCCCGATGTCGCGCAGAAAATCCAGGTAGTTGAGCTGATCCAGCCATTCGGCGTTGTTGGGCATGATCGCGTCGGTGGCTGCGTCGCCATAGCTGAGGTATTTGGCAAAGACGCTTTTCAGGCCCGCGATGTTGGCGTCGATCTCGTCAGGCGTCAGCAGCGGGCGTTCCTCGGCGCGAAAGCTGGGATCGCCGACCTTGGTGGTGCCGCCGCCCATCAGGGTGATCGGCTTGTGCCCGGTTTTCTGCAGCCAACGCAGCATCATGATCTGGATCAGGCTGCCGGCGTGCAGCGATCTGGCGGTGGCGTCAAAGCCGATATAGGCCGGAACCACGCCCGCGATCAGCGCCTCGTCAAGCCCTTGATAGTCGGTGCAATCGGCCAGAAAGCCGCGCTCGATCATCACTGCCATGAAGTCTGATTTCGGGTGGTAGGTCATGGGTTTTCGGTCCATCCTTGGCGCGTGCCTCGTCTATATCGGGGCCGTGGGCGAAGGGGAAGGCATGAAGATCACAGATCCGGTTCGGGCGCTGGGCGCGATGTCGGGCACCTCGCTGGACGGGGTCGACGCGGCGCTGGTCCTGACCGATGGCGAGGTGATCGCCGGGTTCGGCGAGACCGGCTATCGCGCCTATTCGGAGGCCGAGCGCGCGGTGTTGCGCGGCGCGCTGGGGCGCTGGCCGGGGCAGGCGGGGGTGGATCAGGCGGCGGAACTGGTGGAGACCGCCCATGCCGAGTTGCTGTCGGGGTTCGACTGCGATCTGGTCGGGTTTCACGGCCAGACCCTGGCGCATGATCCGCGTGGGCAGGGATTGCATCAGGGCACGCATCAGGCGGGCGATGGCGGCGTTCTGGCCGAGGTTCTGGGCAGGCCGGTGGTGTGGGATTTCCGCAGCGCCGATGTGGATATGGGCGGGCAGGGCGCGCCGCTGGCGCCGTTCTTTCACCATGCCTGCGCGCGCTGGATCAAAGCGGACGCGCCTTTGGTGTTTCTCAATCTGGGCGGGGTCGGCAATCTGACCTGGGTCGATCCTCGGATGGCAAAACCCGAGGCGCCGGGCGCCTGTCTGGCGTTTGACACCGGGCCTGCGAATGCACCGATGGACGATCTGATCCGGGTGCGGCGCGGGGTGCGGTTCGATGCTGACGGCGCGCTGGCGGCATCCGGGCGGGCGGATCAGGGCATTGTCAGTGCGGTTCTGAAGCGGGCATTCTTTTCAAGAATGCCACCGAAGTCACTGGACCGGAACGATTTTGCCGATCTGGTTGCCCTGGTTGACGGGCTGGCGGATGCGGATGCGATGGCGAGTTTGGCCGCGATCTGTGTGGGCGCCGTTCTGCGCGGGATCGGGTTTTGCCCGACGTTGCCGGCCCGGGTGCTGGTGACTGGCGGCGGGCGCCTGAACCGCACCATCGTGGACGGGCTGGCGGCGGGTCTGGACTGTCCGGTTGTGCCGGTCGAGACGGTCGGGCTGGACGGCGACATGCTGGAGGCGCAGGCCTTTGCCTATCTGGCGGTGCGGGTGGCACGCGGGTTGCCGACCAGCGCGCCGGGGACCACCGGCGTGGCGGCGGCGGTGGGCGGCGGGCGGCTGAGTGCGCCGCGGGGCGTTGTCTGATCCAATGGTGCGGGCTGCGCCCGCGCTGATTTTCTGATTGGCGCCGGTTGCACGGGCGTGTCTTTGCCGGGAGGGCGCGCAGGGTCGGGCTGGCGGAGCCTCCGGCGGGAATATTTCCGGACCAAAGATGTTGACCGGCGCGAAACTGGCCGGGGCGTCCATGGCATGTCGCGTTTGACAGGATTCGGGCATTCACACCGCACCCCGAGGCAGCGTTTGCGGCGCATAACGCGTTCGGCCTGTGGTTTGAATTCAATTCAACGCGACACGCTCTGATGGTGGCGCGCCTGTGTTTAGCGCAGGATCGAGCGGCCGGCGTATTCGGCGGTTTCGCCCAGCATTTCCTCGATCCGGATCAGCTGGTTGTATTTCGCCAGCCTG